>VSSL01000261.1_pt1 | contig 15555 bp, 18 predicted proteins | sample 4557531 | NCBI WGS metagenome assembly VSSL01 (sample SAMN10986726, study PRJNA523729) | hot springs metagenome | isolation source: hot springs | place: India:Timba, Gujarat | collected 2018-05-31 | reverse complement strand
GGGGGAAGAGTGTATCGTATTCTCTTCCCCCACGTCTATATTCATATACTAACAGAGCGGCAGCGAAGCACCTCTAACTGACGAAAGGCTAAGACCCTTCGCTTCGCTCAGGGTGACAAGAGGTTGTCTGGACACTTTGCCAGACCCCAAAAGTTATGTCGACGAAGTAATAAACGGCGTCTATAACACCCGTAACAGATTACGCTTCTTGCGCACGTTCAGCGCGGCTTCCACCGTCTCGATGCGAAACTCGCGCATGAACTGGGCAAGGCGGTGGTCTTCTGCCAGCTCCGGGATGCCCTTCAGCCCACTCAGTGTCGCGCGCATCACACCATTCGCAACGGGGGAGGCGTACTCCTTGCGGAGGGCGTAGAAGGTGCGCTTCCCACGTTGGTCTTCTTCCAGCAGCCCCGCTTCCTTCAATATCGACAGATGCTTGCTCACCGTGGACTGGCTCAATCCCAGAATGCCCATCAGCTGGCATACGCACAACTCGCCCGACTGTAGCACAGCCAGAATCCGCAGGCGGTTACTGTCCGCCAGCGCTTTGAATAACTGTTCCATTTCTAAAAGGGTGTCCATCTCGCTCTCTCCATACTGTATTATACCCCAGGCACTTGAATGTTTTCATAATTTGTGATACAGTTATATCGTCTATTTGGAATATGAGTTCGGAGATGAGAAATGATCTGGGAAGCGGTTCGAGGCGGTTTACTGGCTCTGCAAGATTATGTGGTGTACCACGTCATTACCTGCCTGATACCGGCTTTTTTGCTGGCGGGAGGCATGGTGGCGTTCGTGCCCAAGGAGGCGGTGCTGCGTTATTTGGGCATTGCCACTCATCGCATCGTCACCTACCTGAGCGCGGCGTTTGCCAGCTTCTTCGTGGCGGCGTGCTCCTGCACAGTGATTCCGGTATCGGCAGGGGTGTACTTCGCAGGAGCCAGCATCGGCGCGGCGTTCATTATCCTGTGGGTAGCCCCAGCGACCAACGTGCTTGCCCTGACATATACCGGCGCGATTATCGGCTGGGAGATGGCGGTGGTGCGCATCCTCAGCGCGTTGCTGATGGCGCTGGTGGTGGGTACGGTAATGACTCTCGCCTTCCGGCGCGAAGAGATGGAGAGACTGGCGGCGGTGCAGGCGGCGAACGATGGCGCCACGTTTGATGCAAATGCGCGGGTGAAGTGGGGCGACATTGTCTTACTGCTGCTCATCGTGGTTAACCTGCTCTCACCGAACTACCTGATACGGACAGGGCCTTACTGGCAGAAGGTAGTGGTATGGGCGGTGGGGATGGTAATAGTTGCCGCCTACGCCTGGCGCACCAAGAGCCGCGAGGAGATACGCCACTGGCTGGGTGAGACATGGTGGTTTGTACGCATTATCCTGCCCTTGCTGCTGGTGGGCGTGTTCATCGTGGGCGTGATTGGTGCGCTACTGCCCCAGCAGCTGGTGGAAAAGCTGGTGGGCGGAAACAGCCTGCGGGCGTCGTTCATCGCTACGCTGGTGGGAGCCATCAGCTACTTCGCCACCATGACCGAAGCGCCGTTCGTTCATAAGCTGATGCAGCTGGGCATGGGCAAGGGACCTGCGCTGGCGTTGCTGTTGACGGGTCCCGGCTTGAGCTTGCCCAACTGGATAGCGATTGCCCGCGTGTTCGGCGTGCGCAAGTCGGCGGTATACGTGGTCACCCTCATCGTGTTGGGCACGCTGGTAGGATGGGCGGCGGGCAATCTGATATGGCGGTCATAGTGACAGAAAACCAACAACAGGAGGCATAACCATGAAGATAGAGGTTCTCGGTTCCGGTTGCCCACGGTGCCATACGCTGGAAAAGCACACGAAGGAAGCGGTAAAGCAGCTCGGCATCGAGGCGGAGGTAGAACACATCACCGACCTGCAACACTCTATCAAGCGCATGCAAGAGGTGCGCGCGATGACTACTCCCGCACTGGTGGTGGATGGTAAGCTGGTGCTGCAGGGTAAGGTGCCGAGCGTGCCGGAGCTGGTGCAGACGCTCACCTCGCTGATGGCGTCAGAGGGATAGCGAAGGCAGGAAAAAGACACTCTGGGGGTGAATGTTCTACTGGAGGATAATCCACATGCCCAGAGTGAGAGTGCTTGTCACGCTAAAACCCACCTTGCTGGATGCCCAGGGCAGAACGGTGCAGGAGGCGTTACATGCCCTGGGCTATCAGAACGTCCATCAAGTGCGTATCGGCAAGGTGATCGAAATGGACATTGCCGATGAGGGACAGCCGGTGGAGGCACAGGTGAAAGAGATGTGCGACCGCTTGCTGGCGAATCCGGTCACCGAGCTGTACGAGATCGAGGTGCTGGGATGAAGTTCGGGGTGGTAGTGTTCCCCGGCTCCAACTGCGACGCCGATGCCTACTATGCTATCCGCGACGTGCTGCAGCAGCCGGTGGAGTATATCTGGCACCAGGAGAGCGACCTGCATGGCGTGGATTGCGTGATTCTGCCGGGCGGCTTCTCGTACGGCGACTACCTGCGGTGTGGAGCGATTGCGCGTTTCTCGCCGGTGATGCGGGCAGTAGAGGAGTTCGCACGGCAGGGCGGTCTGGTTATCGGCATCTGTAACGGCTTTCAGATATTGTGTGAGGCACATTTGCTGCCCGGCGCGCTGGTGCGTAACGAGGGGTTGCGTTTTATCTGCAAACATGTGTACCTGCGCGTGGAGAACGTGGAAACGCCCTTTACTAACCGATGCCAGCCGGGCGAGGTGCTGTGCATTCCCATTGCACACGGCGAAGGGAGATACGTGTGTGACCGGGAGACCCTGCAGGAGCTGCAGGCAAACAACCAGATAATCTTCCGATATTGTGATCGCACCGGCGCGCTCACGAAGGAGAGCAACCCGAACGGCTCGCTGGCGAACATCGCGGGTATTGCCAACGACCGGTTCAACGTGATGGGCATGATGCCCCATCCCGAGCGCGCCTGTGAGGCGATGTTAGGTTCCGAAGACGGGTTGAAGGTTTTCCAATCTATTGTGCATTCCGCGCTGGCGGTGGCACGGTAACGGAGCAGGCAGAGATGGCGAACTTCAAAGAGGGCGACCGCGTGCAGATAGTTACGCGCGAACAGACCAACGGTGACATCAAAGAGCGTGCATACTACCCCTATATGGGTGGTTTGAAAGGCACTATCTACCGCCTGTACAGTGACGGGCGGGCAGCGGTGCAGGTAGACCTGGACAGCTTGCCGGAAGAGGTGTTGACGCGCCACACGGAAGCACAGGAGCGTATGAAGAACCGCTGGATAGAAAGCCTTTCGGAGGAGGCGCGTTCCCGACTGACGCCCGAAGAGCGCGAATTCCACCTGAACTATGTGCTGCTGGTGCGTGTGGAAGACCTGCAGCCCGAAAGCAAGCGCGCCCGCGCAACGGCTGCCGCCAAAACCGTCGAGCCAGAGAACAAAACCACGACGACACGATCTACCGCCAAACCTGCTGCCGATACCACTGGTTCTCAGCCCAGAGGTGAGCAGGCGACCGCCACCTCTTCGGCAAAGGGGCAAACAACCTCTCGGCAGAAGGCACAGACAGCCACACCTCCTCCTGCATTAGAAACCGAAGCCCCCAAACGCAAAACGCTTAAGGACCTCGAGAAGGCGGAAGAGGAGTTTCTGAAAAGCAGGCAACAACGCAGGCGCTGAGCGTTTGTGCAGCTGAAGGTTTTTGGGTATAATTATCTCCGAGGAACACCCGCACCGGTGCGGGGTTCGCGGTTTCCCAAACTACCCAATGGAGGAGGTGTTACCATGTCGACCGAGACGACGGAAGGCATGAAGCCTGTAGGATTGCCTCGCTTACACGAACCTGCCCCTGAGTTTGAAGCGGTGACCACTCATGGCGTCATCCGATTGTCCGATTATCGTGGACGCTGGCTCATCCTGTTCTCACATCCGGCGGACTTCACCCCTGTGTGCACCACCGAGTTTATCGCCTTTGCAGAAATATATCCCGAGCTGCAGAAGCGTGGGGTGGATTTACTGGGCTTGAGCATCGACAGCGTATATTCGCACATCGCATGGCTCCGTAACATCAAGGAGAAGACGGGGGTGGAGATTCCGTTCCCCATCATCGCGGACCTGAATAAGGAGGTTGCCACCCTCTACGGCATGATTATGCCGGGGGAGAGCAAGACGGAGACCTCGCGGTGCGTGTTTGTGATTGACCCCGATGGCATTTTGAGGGCGATGATTTACTACCCGTTGAGCACGGGGCGCAACATGCAGGAGATTCTCCGCTTGATAGACGCTCTGCAGACCACCGATAAGTACAAGGTGGCTACACCTGCCAACTGGAAGCCGGGCGATAAGGTGATCGTTCCTCCGCCCAAGACTGTTGAAGAAGCCGAAGAGCGCGTCAAAGCCGGTTACGAGTGCACCGACTGGTATTTGTGCAAGAAGGAGCTGTAGACGATGGCTTGCATCAGCGCGGACGGCACCCTGACCGCGTCCGCCCGCAAGATACTGGAGACGCTGAGCAACCCGGCGACACCGGAGGAAGTTGTACACACAACGGGGCTACCGCTCTTCAAGGTGCGTAGCGGTCTACGCGAAATGGCGCAGGCAGGACTGGTTGAAGAGAAGGAAGGACGCTACTTCCTGACGGAAGCAGGGCGTCAGCGTCTGTAGACCACAGCAGGGGCGCACAGTCGTGCGCCCTTGCTCTGATTCAGGAGCGTACCTCTATCTGCCAGTCCACAATGTCCAGGTCGGGGTCGTTGCCGTTCACCACATCTCCGTTGGGTTCCATGTTGGTATCTGCGTTGCGCAGAACGCGGTCGATGTCAGTCTGGATGGTGAGGTAGCTGTTTGGAGACTGGCGCGAATCGCCCAGCGCATCCCACATCTTCAGCGAGGTATCGGTGGGGTCTTTGGGGGTGCGGTCGGTGGCGATGATGTTGATTTGCAGCACGCGAATGTCCGCAGGCTCCTGCCCTTCCAGTGCGATGCTGGCGAAATCGATCACCACTCGCAGGCTTTTACCGTCGGGGCTGACCGAAGCCTCAATCGGCGGACCCAACGGCTGAAACACCTGCAGGCGGTCGGGGTCCAGCACTTTGTATAGCACGAAGCCGTTGAAGGGCAGCGCGCCGTTGTGCTCCACAAAGTACTGAAAAGAACCTGTACCGAATCCGTTGCCGCCCCAGGGTGGTGCAATTGGCGGTACAGGACCGTCTACCCCCAAGGGGTCGCTGTCGTTATCTATCAGGATGAAGTAATGGTAATCCGGGCGGATTTGCCCTGCGACGCGAAACTGCACAATCAGCCGTTTGCTGACCGCCTGCCCGCCCTCTGGAAAACGCGCACAACCAGCAAGCAGCAGGAGAAGCAACAACCAGATTGTCCGCGAGCGAACCAGCATTTGCAACCCTCTTCCTTTTCTGGTTTCGCCAACGCCTTATGCTTCGCCTGCTCGCCTTGCGGGGGGGTGCTCTGTGTGGATTGCTGGATTTCGAGGCGTCAGCCTGTGATTTTGTTCCCAATTTGCTAAAAATCATCTGTGTTGCGCTTGACAAATTCAGCACATCGGCTTACAATGAAAGTACTTAAGCGAATAACCTTTGGAAGGAGGCAGTCTCCCATGCGACGCAAAGCGTTTACGCTGATTGAGCTGCTCGTCGTTATCGCGATTATCGCGATACTGGCAGCGATTCTGTTCCCGGTGTTCGCGCGAGCGCGCGAAAAGGCTCGACAGACCAGCTGCCTGAGCAACATGCGACAGCTGGGGTTAGCAATGCTGCAGTATGCCAACGACTACGATGGCTACATGTACCATCTGAATGGGCGCGGTTTCAACTTCCCGGGCTGCACCGTGTGCAATAACACGGCTTGTTGTACGGGCAACCCGTGGTGCGACCCGGAAATCGTTGCCGACCCGGACCTCGGACCGCGCAAGTACATCGCCGCGTTGGTACCCTACATTAAGAACACCGACATCTTTTACTGCCCCTCCGATGCCTACAAGAGACAGCACATCTGCCGCAGCACATACGCCGGCGTGGGACCGCAGAACGACAACCAGTACGACCACTACTACACCAGCTATCGCTTCTGGCACACGGCAGGGTGCATGGGCATCGGCGGCACCTTTGAGCAGCCGGGGCAGGTGCGCATTGACCAGGAGGCATGGTTCCCGCCCATCGGTGAGGGCTGGGGTAGCCCGCAGTGCTCCAACCCGAACATGAAGCCTCTGCAGCCGGGACGCATCCAGATGTTCCGCGAGGACGTGCCTCTGCACCTGACGCCGCAGAGCGGGCAGTTCGGCGCGATTTACGCGGTCAACATCTGCTTCCGCGACGGGCACGCCAAGATGTGGTTCCGCGAGCCGAACCGTGTCTATCCTGATGAATAATCTCTTTGAGGTAATGCCCCGAGGAGATATTGCCTCCTCGGGGTGTTTTGCACACTACCCCAGTGCGGCAGCTCCCGGGTCAGAGAGGCACACTGCCAATCATATTTCAACATGGCGAGCGTGCGGCTGGAGCCGCAAATTAGGATGCGCTGTCGGGTTTGAACGCGAGGATGGATGAGATGTCAGCCCCATTGCGAACTTACCCGTTAGAGGTCTTTCCGCCCGAGCACCAGAGCATGAAAGACCCGATGACGGGGGCGGACCTGTTGTTTATTAGCACACATCCGGCGCGCGATTTGAACCTCTACTTTCATGAACGCTCTTTCCTCGCCGACGAGTCGATGGTGCTGTTCACCTCGGAACGGGAACAGGGCGGATTGATGGGCTATCTCTTCGCCACCGGCGAACTGGTTCGTCTCGCCACGCCAGAGGGAAAGGTCGGCGACGCTACCGCCGCGAAGTCACGCAACAGCGTGTTTGTCATGCGTGGCAAGCAGGTGCTGGAGCTGGCTATCCGCATAGAGCCAGGCACCAACCCGCTCAAAACACCTTCGCGAGTGTTTGCCACCGAGCGGGTGATATGCACTCTGCCAGAACATCTCAGCCGCGCCACTGCTCTCAATGAGAACGCCGACGGTCGCCTGCTGAGTCTGGGTGTGAACTTCAAAGAGGGCGGCGTGGGCATCATCTCCATCGACGTGCGCACGGGTAAGATACGCGAGGTGTGTCGCATGGCGTCCTTCGGTGGACACGTGCAGTGGAGCCGAACCTCACCGTACCTGCTGAGTTTCGCCGGACGCACCGAGCGGCTCATGGTGGTGGATATTCGCGACGGCAAGCCTCGAGCGATATACCACCAGTCGCCGGGCGAGCTGGTCACGCACGAGCACTGGTGGGTAAAGAACCAGATTCTGTTTTGCGGCGGACACCGCGACGGGGAATCGCACGTCAAGGTGATCAATCCCTTCACCGGCGAGGTGCGCATTATCGGCGCAGGTGCGTGGTGGGAAGGTGGTACTCCGGCACAGTACGCGAAGGTCAACTGGTGGCACCCTGCGGGCGACGAGAACGGCAGATGGGTTGCCGCCGACAACTGGCATGGTGACATCGCGCTCTTCGATGCCAAAACCACCCGTATGTACCTGCTTACCACAGGACATCGCACCTACGGCGGGGGCGACCATCCGCACGTCGGTTGGGACCGGCGCAGTAAACGGGTGGTTTTTACCTCGCACAAGCTGGGCAACGTGAACGTGTGTGTGGCGACGATACCAGACGGGTGGTAACGGGCTATTGCGGGGAGGCGGGTTTCCGTTTCTCCTCCCAAACCGCCTTTGCCCACTCCGCCCCGAACAGGAACGCCTGTGTGGAGAAATACGCCCAGAGCAGAAGCACCACCGCCGCGCTCGCTGCGCCGTAAGCCGATTGCATGCCTGTTAACCCCAGATAAACGCCCACCAGCAGCTTACACAGCGCAAACAAAAACGCGCCGATTGCCGCGCCTGCCCACACGTCGCGCCAGCGTATCTGTTCATCCGGCAGGAGCCGATAGGCGGTTGCGAATAGCAGGGTGAGCAACGCCCATCCTGCGCCGAAGTTCACCCATCGCCACAGGGCGACGGCAGGCAGTATCTGTGCGGAGACCGCCGATAACGCCACGTCCACCCCCAGCCACACCACCAGCGCGACGGCAGCGATAAGCACCATCAGCACCGCCAGTAGATGCTCGCGCACGGTTGCCCGTAGCCCCTGCGCTCGTGCCCTGCTTTCCCATACGATGTTAAGCGCTGCTTTCATCTGGCGGAACAGTCTCGCTGCCCCAAACAACATCAACAGCAGGCTGATTCCCGCTGCCGAAAAGGTGCTGGCAGGGCGCTGGGTATTGCGCAGCACTTCCTGAGCGAAACGCGCCGTCTCTTCGTTTACCACCTGTGCCACCACTTCCAGCAGGTAACGCGAGGCGCGTTCGGGTTCGAGCACCAGTGCGGTTACCGCTACCGCCACCACGAGCAGAGGCGACAGCGACAGCATCGCATAGAAGGCGATAGCTGCTGCCAGCAACGGCGCGTCGTGCTCGCGCCAGCCACGATAGGCTTTCCGGGCAATATGGAACCAGTGTTGTATCCGCGTGAGCATGGTCCGATCTCCCGTCGCTACAGGGTATTCGGTACAGGGGAGAAGGAATCCGCGTTCTGCTGCCACCGCCAGCGAACCCCTCGGCAGGATTCCGTCTTCTGCCGGCGAACTGCACCTCAGGAAGCATCATCTTGAGGAGGGGAGGAGTAGCATCCATGTTCCGTTTGACGCCAGCGTTTGCAACTGCCATTCTGCTTGTCCTGTTGCCCCTGTCTGCATCATGGTCACAGACACTTCAGGCAGGCGCAGCCCGCGTGAAGATAACCCCGGAGAAGCTGCCTTATCTGGCTGGGTATGGCGCGAACCGCCGTGCAGAAGAGATACACGATGATGTATATGCCAGCGCGGTGGTGATTCAGGCGGGCGAGACGAAGATGGCTATCGTCTCCTGCGACCTGATTGGGTTGCTGTATCCGGCGGTACAGGAGATACGCAGCAAGGTGACCTCTGTTCCAGCCGGCAACATTGTCATCGCGGCGACCCACACGCACAGCGGACCCGACAGCATCGGTCTGTGGGGACAGCCGGAGCAGGGCGTGTCGGGTGTGGATAAAGAGTGGTACGTCCAAATGAAGCAGAAGGTAGTGGATGCTATTGAAGAGGCGGCAAAAAACCTTCAACCGGCGGTTCTGCGCGTTGCCACTGCGGAGGGCGTAAGGGGTGTGTCGCGCAATGTGCGCGTAGCAGAGATACTGGATACCTCTATCGCTGTGCTACAACTGCGAAGCGCCAACGACAACAAAACCATTGCAACCATTGTAAACTATGCGGTGCATCCCGAGCTGATGAATATCCGCTCGCTCACTTCCGACATCGTACACTACATGCGCCAGACGATTGAAGGCGCAGAAGGCGGTATCGCGCTGTTCCTGAACGGTGCACAGGGCGGCATGGTTACCGTCGACTCGCCCGGTAATGACTGGAAAGAGTGTGAGCGTGTGGGCAATGCGCTGGGGCAGGCGGCTTTGAACGCGCTGAAGAACGCCACCGAACTGAAAGAGGCGCCTCTTGCCATCCAGCGAACCGAGGTGACCATTCCCGTGGAGAACGAAAGGTTCAGGCAGGCAGCGCAGGCGGGTATCTTCTGTGAGCCGGTGCTGCAGACCGACCAGGTAACCACCGAGGTAATGCATGTCACGCTGGGACCGGTAGAGATGCTCACTCTGCCCGGCGAAGCCTTGCCCAATATCGGCTTCCAGATAAAGCGACACATGAAGGGGAACCCGAAGCTGGTTATCGGTCTGGCGAACGACGAGCTGGGGTACATCCTCTCTGAGGCGGACTATGGGCTCGAACTGTATCGCTACGAAACGAGCATGAGCGTGGGCGAGAAAGCGGGACGGCTGGTTGCCGATGCGGCGATTGCGATGGCGAAGCAGTCGCCTCCTGCGGTAGCGGGTGCTGCCAGGTCGCCGGTAGCTGCGTTCTTTGACAATCTGCCCTCGCGCTTCCGCCCCGAGCGGGCATACGGAGTGAAGGTTTTGTACCGCATCACGATTACCGGAGAGGGCGGTGGCGTGTGGGAAATCGAGATTGCCAATAACAAGTGTAACATTCGCCGGGGAGCATCCGGTGCGCAGGCAGATGTCACCATTACCACGAACGCGCAGACGTTCCTCGCGCTGGTGGAAGGCAGGATGGGACCGGAACAGGCGTATATGAGCGGGCAGCTGGTGGTGGATGGCGACCTGTTCCTCGCGCAGCGCGTCGCGGACTTCTTCGCGTTCTAAGCAAAAAGGGGCAGGACGGCGGCGCCCGACGTTCTCCACCGGCTCTTCCGCCTTCCTGCCCACCGCATCGGCTGCGTGGCGCGTAGCCACTTTTATCTTAGGATATTCGGCGAAGCCTGATAGCTGTGCAAAGTACGGTATTTTGGTGCAAGCGGAGGATGAAAATTGCCCCGAGCAGTGGTCGTTCACAACGTGGTCAAAATGCACGTCAAGCCTGATGGTGAGAGCGAACAGGTCTCCCAGACGATACTGGGGCATACCCTGTTGTTAACGACGACGCCCGGTTCGGAGGCAAACTGGGTGAGCGTGCAGACGGACGATGAGTATGAGGGATGGGTACGGACAAAGCAGATACGCCTGCTGGCTGATGACGAAGAGTACCCCCGCCCCGGACAGGTTTACCGGGTCAACGCGCTATGGGCATTCGTGCGCGAAAAACCCGACCCCAACGCTCCTCACGTCACGATTGCCCCAATGGGTGCATGGCTGGAGGGAAATGAGTGGTTTGAGGACTGGCTACAGGTTACCCTGCCGGATGGGCATGTGGGCTGGGTGGGGGCGCAGGATGTTACTCCCCAGTGGGTGATGGTCACCCGCGTCGGTTCGTTGCGCGTGGAAGGAATGGTTGTCCTGCAGGGTAAAAGCGCGGAGCCTTACCGCGTGCCTCGCGTGGGCTGGCAAAACGCGCTGGTGTACACCGCCAGACGGCTACTGGGCGTTCCCTACCTGTGGGGCGGCAGTTCTCCGTTTGGTCTGGACTGCTCGGGCTTTGTGCAACTGGTATATCGTATGTGCGGGATGGTGATACCGCGAGACGCCGACCTGCAGGCGGAGTTCGCCCGCACAAGCGAGGTGGATATCGCCGAAGCGCAGCCGGGAGACCTCATCTTCTTCGCAGGAGGCAACGACCCCCATCGGCGTGCTGTCACGCATGTGGGAATGGTCATGGACGGGGAGCATTTTATCCACTCTTCAGGTGGCGTAGGCGTCAACATCACTCCGCTGGACGACTCGTATTACCGGTCTATCCTGTGGGGAGCGCGAAGGGTGCTGGACTCGTAGCTACCGAACCCCTGTCATGCGATCCAGCTGACGCGCCCACGGAGTGTTTTCTATCCACTGGCTGAGGGAGATTCGCTCCGCTGTGATGTGCAATATCACCAGTAGCACGAGAACTACCCCCTGCGCCCACATCGGCAAACCCGCCGCCAGCGACACGCCCAGTACCCCGCCCAGCAGGTTCGAACCCACGTCGCCCATCATCGCTTCGCCAGCCGCATCGCGCCGGCGCAATAGCAGCGCCGCCGCCATCAGGAATCCCAACAATGCCGCCGTCAACGCCTGTTCGGTACGTAGCAGGTAAATAACCACCACCACCGACAATACTAGAAAGACCGATACCGCTCTGCCCGGACGCATGTCCAGCAGGTTCATCGCGTTCGCCATCAGCGCAATGAGAAGCCCACTGAGTAACATCGCCCAGCCTGCGTGCAGTAGCGAGGCAGTGACCATCGCTACCGTCAGCCCGCCAACCGCTTTTAGCAAGCCTGTTGTCAACTTTCGCTGCCGCAGGGAGCGCAGATGTCCACGTAAACCCTTTACCTCGGCACTGCCCCACAGGTCGTCTATCAGCCCCATTAGTCCGAAGCCGAATGCCGAGATCAGGAAAGCCAGTGACAGCGAGCGCGTTTCGGGAGCCGCCGCCCACGCCAGCTCCGCGTACAGCACACTGCAGAACGCCCACCAGATAACTCCGTAACTGCAGGGCACGACCCTGCCGCGATAGTTTGTCTTCAGCCAGTTCCAGCGACGGCAGAGTGTGGGAAAGGACGCAATGCCGCCCAGCAACACCACGAAAGGCGCTGCTATGAAGAGAATGATGGCTATCAATCTTCCGTCCATAGTTTCACCCGTCTCCATCCCACGCTGGCAAGAAGCACATGCCAGCCCTGCCTTGCCCGGTGCAGGAAACCTCGCCAGCTTCTACCCGTATAGCGGTGTGTCATGTGGACATCCACCTCCTGCACCCGCGCACCCAAATGCATCAAGTCAACGGTTAAACCGACTTCCACTCCGAATCCCGCTGCCAGTGCATTCAGCTGACGAACCGTCTTCCATCGGATGGCTCGCTGACCGCTTAAAGGGGCGCAAAACCGCCTGCCCGTTTGGCGTTGCAACACCCATCGCGCGAACCGTGCGACCAACCCGAAACCGCCATGCCTTCCTGCAGGCGGCAGAACCCCAATAGCCATGTCCGCCTCGCCACGGGCAACAGTGTCCAGCAAATGAATCGCCTCGCTGGCACTGGAACCCACGTCGGCATCTATTAGCAGCACGATGTCTTCCTCGGAAGGCTCGCGCTCCGCTACCCACTGCAAGCCTTTTCGCCAGCGCACGCGATTTATCGCCGCGCCCCTCGCGTACCAGTACCGTTGCGCCAGCCTCGCGGGCGCGCTCCGCGGTGTCATCGGTACAACAGTCGGCGACTACCAGTACCTCAGCGGGCAGCGCTATCAGCGCGCGCACCGTTTCCGCTACCGTTTGCGACTCGTTATGTGCGGGCACCACCGCGAAGACGCGCCTCATCTGCCCTCCACAATAGCGGTGGGTAGCACCCTGTCTGCGCTATCCTTCACGCCGTATGCCTCCGTCTCCGCTCCGAACAGGAAAGGCAGCACCAGCTGTCCCAGTGCGATGTCGATGCAATCCACGCTGGCGATGTCCGTCTCGCGGTACACCGCGACATGCGACCCAGCACAATCATGCCTTTCTGTGGCGATCACTTCGATACCGATGTCCTGCCACTGCCGTATCAGAGGGCGGTCCACCTCTGCGGCGCGTGGGCTTTCCGGGGCAGAACTACCTCCGACCACCACCACATATCGACAGGGTAACGTATAGTCCCCGGAAGCGCGGACAAGACCCTCACGGCGCAGTATCTCCACTGCCTGATCATAGCCAAAGAGCGCCACCCCATTCGCCGCCGCCTTCACGACAGCGCTGAAGTCGTTGGGGAGATTGGGTTTGAGATTGCGCAAACTGCGAATGATACGTTCCTTTTCCTCATCGCTTAATTCTAACCAGCGATTGGTCACCACTGTCACGGAGACGATTTCCGCGCCGGCGTCGCGCAATGCTTTCAGTGCATCTGCCAGCGCACGGTCATCGTCTCCTGTTTGCACCACCGCTACCCGGCGTGCCTTCAGTCGTTGCTTCACCAGACGCGGTGTGAGCTCCCTTAAAGCCTGATCCATGCGCTCGAAGTCACGACGGTTGCGGTCGCTCTCGGCGGAAATGCGGGCGAGGTCTTCCTGAATGCGCCGAATCAACCGCTGTTGGGTCTCGGTCGGTGCGGTATTCAGAAACAGTCCCCCAATGAGCATTCCTACCGACAACGCAAGAAAAACCGCCGCCAGGCTCACCAGATGGTAACGAAGGTCCGCAAACATCCCGTCTTCCCCCTAAAACCGCAGGCGCAAGCGCAGCCAAACGACTAGCAGCCGAACAAGGTCACGCCCTACCGGCGAAAGGAGAAACGCCACGACCACGGGCATCAGCGCCGCCACGAACAGCCAGCCGAACTCCCGCCAGGCAAACCGCCGGGGGTAGAGCCGGCTCACCCCCTTAGCGTCCACGAGCTTATCCCCCACACGCAGGCGCGTCAAGAAGGTGCTGGACATACCCCTGCGCCCTTTTTCCAGAAACTCCAGCAGGCTGAAGTGCGTGCCGACCGCAACGATCAGCTGCGCTCCCTTCTCGTATGCCAGCAGCATGGCGATATCTTCGCTGGTGCCGGGCGTTCGCCAAATTTTATGGGGTAGTCCCATCCTCTGCACGCGCTCCAGACCGGGCGAGATGCGCTCTGTACTGGTGTACTGATGCACCACCAGCTCCGCGCCACACCGCAACGCCCTGTCGCTGACGCTATCCATATCGCCCACGATGATGTCGGGTTTGAAGCCCATCTCTAACAGAGCGTCCGCTCCCCCATCCACCCCAATTAGCACCGGGCGCATCTCGCGCAGGTAGTTGCGGATGGCGATGAGGTCCTGCTTGAACCGTTCACCGCGTACCACCACCACCGCGTGGCGCCCGGCTATGGGCGTGCTGATTTCCGGCACTTCCAGCACGTCCAGGAGGGTATCGCTTTCCTCTTGCAGATACTCCAGCGTGTTCTGCGCGAAGGCGCGCAGTTCGCTCTTCAGCCGTTGCTGGGCGAGAAGGAGCAGTTGCTGGGCGCGCTCCTCATCCAGACGCTCTAGTGGGAACGAAACGTCTGGTAAGTGGCTCAGGTGCAGGGTGTTCTCCGCAATGGTAGCCGCCGCCCCTTCCTGCACGAGCTCCGCCAGTCGGGTGTCGTGGCATTCGTACAGCGGTATCTCCGCACGCAGAAGGATGCTTGGACCCGAGTTGGGATACCTCCCCGTAATGAAGGGCGAGAGGTTGACCACCGCCGCTACCTGTCGCGCCGCCAGCGCTTCCGCCGCCACACCATCTAAGTCGGGATGGTCGATAATAGCGATATCGCCTGCGTGCAGTCGCTGTACCAGTCGCTTCGTCCGCCGGTCAAAGCGAGCCGCACCTTGAATGCCCGGAGTGGAGCGTTGTATGTGGACGGTAGTGCGTGACACACTACATTAGTAACCGAAACGGGGCAAAAAGTCAAGGCGCGACGAGGGTGTTCGAAAAATCGGGAAGGGATAGGGTATCCTCTATGGCATGAGACACCGATATCCAACCAGTCCGACCTTGAGCACACTCCGTGCGACCTTCATCGACGCGCTCGTTCAACGCTTCTGCCAAAGCCATCCTCTGCCCCGCACGCGAGGCAGACCTCCCCTGTATCCCGAAGCGCTCATCCTCACCCTTTCGCTGCTGCGTACCCGCGACCACGCTTCCTTTCGTCGCTTGCTGTATGCTACCGCCCCCGAAACCTTGCCCGACCACGCCCTTCCTGCGCTGGGCACGCTGGTGTATCGGTTGCACCATATTTCGGATGCCCGCTGGCAGCAGTTGTTGGGTTGGCTGGCGCAGCAGGGTTTGGCGTTGGAGGGTTGCACCGCCGAGACGCCTTATGCATTAGTGGACGGGACGGGTGTGGGCTATGCGTTGCCGTTTCATGCGCAGTATCGTCGTGGTCGGGAGATACGGCGTTTACGTTCTCATGTGAAGGTAGTGGCAGTGGGTTACTGGCAAGGGGGTCGGGTGTGGTTAGTGGGTGTGCAGTTGGGCAAGTCATATGCGGATGAGGGGAGGTTGTTGGGGGAGTGGGTGTTGCAGTATGGGATGGGCGTTTTGCCT
>VSSL01000260.1_pt1 | contig 15555 bp, 13 predicted proteins | sample 4557531 | NCBI WGS metagenome assembly VSSL01 (sample SAMN10986726, study PRJNA523729) | hot springs metagenome | isolation source: hot springs | place: India:Timba, Gujarat | collected 2018-05-31 | reverse complement strand
TTTATGACGGTCCGGCAGCGCAGGGCGCGGAGGCATGATGAAGCGCGGAGTGCCATCACATCCCGGGCTAATCGTCGGAAAACAATGCAATGGCTGCAGGTAATCCGCTAACATTTTGCGTATCTTAGTATTGAGGAGGAGAGCCATGCGAGAATCTCCACAGGACCAGCCTCCCTCGCCCCGAGGCGAGGAGGAGCAGACCAATATGCCTCCCCAGCTGGAGCAGATTGCGCGACATGCACTGCGCCGAACCCAGCAATGGAAGACACCACCAGGTTATGAAACCGCGTACTGGAACGAAGAGCGGGAATCGGTAGCGCGGATTGCTGTGTGGAATGCGTGCCTGTCCTACAAACCGAACACGAACGTCTCTTTCCCTGCATACGCCTTCTTCAAAGCCGTACAAGCCATTCGTCAGGAACACCGCCACGCCTGGCGCTGGGGCACGAACACAACGCCTCTGCCATACGATGTGCTCACCGGCGAGCCGATGGACATGGTGGACCCCGAATGGCAAGAACCCTTCAGACGCTGCGAAGAAGATTGCGACCTGCAGACCTTGCTCCAGTTGCTTTCCGAATCGGAGCGACAGCTGTTACACTGGTGCTATCAGGAAGGGCTCACTGAGCGGGAAATAGCCCGGAGGCTGAACCTCAGCAAAACCGCCGTGCATAAAAGGCTTGTTCAGGTCAAAAGCAAGCTGGGCAAAGCTCTGGCAGAAAGAGAACACAACGGGTGACCAAAAATCGAACGGAATGCAAGTATTTTTAACAGGGTAGCTGTGCAGCCGCCCTAATCTATGCTCGGGAAGGAGACGATTCGCATGAAAGAAGGACAGGAGACGCAGCGCGCCAAAGCTGCCTTTAGTGCGCGGGTGCAACTTGCCGGCATCAAACCGGACGGAACCGCACCGGCAATTGCCGTCTACGAGGTAGACGCGGTAGGTAAACCGGTAAGAAAGCTTGTCCGCGTGGAGAAAGACCGTCTGGATGTGCAGGCGGAGTGGACGAGATTGCCCGCTATCGCGTTGGGACCCGACGTCACCGACCTTGCCCAGCTCACCACGGAAAGCCTCGTCACTTTTCGCCCCGAAGTCACCTTTCCCATCTGGCGGGAACGCGGGTTGATCATTGGACGAGACATCTGGGAGCGGTTCCTCTTCGAGTTTGTGTGCGTCAGCGGTACCGCTCGCAAGTGTCGTCCGTGGTGGTGGGATGTCGTTGACAGGATGGACCTTGTTTCCGGGTTGAATCTGTCCCGCAATATCACCCTCAAGAGCTTGACCTTCCGCCCGGAACTGCATACCCTCATTCCCGCACACTGCCTGCCGCTGTGCGACGGCATCGTGGAGATTTACGAGCGGGTATGCTGTTGCTTCCGTATACGCATCCCGGACATTCTCGATCGCCTGCGGGATATTCTGGAGGTTATTCCCATCCCCTTGCCCGACCCACCCCCGGTGGACCCGCCCGGTCCATTTCCACCCGGTCCGTTTCCACCTGGTCCTGACCCTGGCCCGTTTGTGGTGAGCAATCTGGGCAGGCTAACCCAGCGGCTGGAACTGACAGCGGTTCATCAGGCGGTACGCCCACAGGTGCAGGAAGGCATTCGGTCTCAAGTTGCCAACCTGCGTCGGCGGCTCGGCAACGCGCCCGCGGAGGTCGCCACGATGCCTGCTGAACGGTTATACGCCGATTACCTTGCTCTGACCAATATGAGCACACAGCAGGCAGAAGAATATGTGCTGGCTCGTCCTTACCTGCTGGGGCTTATCTGTACCTGCTCGATGCGCAAGGTGGGCGAGACGCCTCTACAGCCGGGCGGCAGGTTCGATTACTGCTACCTGCGCCCGCGCCGGCTTACCCCAGCAGGCATGACCTGCCATACCACCTTTGCCTTCAAGGTGCGCCAGCGTATTCAGGGCAGCTGGGTAACCGTTTACGATGGGGTCGCGTCGCACAACTGGTTCGCGGCAGGGAGCCTGCGGATATCCGCACCTGGGACTGGCGTGCGCTGGTCTGTGGCTCCGGTCCGGGCGATGCCCCCCCTTCCGAAGGGCTCCCCTTCGCTATGGTGGAGTACATCGGCAGCCCCGGAGCGCGCCACTTCAATTACCCATCCCAGACCGGTCTTTCCCGAACAGGCGTTCTCAGCGCCAGCTCCGGCACGTTTACCACTTCCTACGCGCCCGACTGCCCGTGGGGAGGAGATTTAGGCATCCGTCTCTGGATTTCCCCAGAGCTGGAGCCTATCGCCAGATACTATCGCCTGTCGGTCGTACCTGTGGATAACAATGGCGCACCGGCTGGCTCGGCAACCATCCTCGACGCACCGGTGGCATGGAACCGCTTTGTGTTCGTGGGCGGTGAGTGGAAAGTGACCGCTGAAGCACTTTCGGCGAATCCGGCGGATGTCGGCGGGCAGGTAGGGCTGGTACGCATTCCCTACTGGAGCGGTGGCAACTACTGGCTGAGCGGGCAGTATCACCAGGTGTGGAAAACCACCCTCTTCAGCCCACGGCGATACATGCTGGTTCTGGAACTGTTTGACGCTTCAGGAAACCGCATCAAGCCCAGCTCCGCTCCTGCCAGCGACCCCGGTACCGCTCGCAACTTCCAGTTCCGCCGCTGGCGTCAGGGCGACCCCAACTCCACCGACAACGTGCCCTTTGCCGATGTGGTCAGCGTGTTCTGGATAGACAACACTCCGGTGCAGGGAGACATCGTGGACATCCGGCGCAATGGCATCCCCAGCAGCGAGGAATGCCAGTTCATCAGCGGACCGGAAGGAACGAACGTTTCGGTGGGATTCCGAGCCTTCCATCCGCGAGGCGTATCTAATCCGAACAATACGTTCATGATGTCCTACTCGCTCACGTGGCGGCGCGGACTGAACGGTCCCGGAGGCACCTTCTCATCCGGCACAGCGGATGTGGGTGAACCGCCAGCGGCGGCTCAAGCCTCCGGCGCGTTAACCATCGGGGAACTCTTAGGAGCGTGGCCCGGCTTCCCCACGACACACCAGAGGTGCACCTTCTCCGTGTATCTGCACGTGCGGGCGAAGCACTTCACGGGCAGCTTCCGCATAGAGTCCTACGACTACCACGAACAAGCCTCGTTTGCGCTGGAGAAGACATCGTAAGAAGGTTCAGGCAGTATTCGAAAAGTGCGTGAATGGATGGCACACTTAACCCCCTGACCCCCTTCCCTACGAGGGAAGGGGGCTGGGGGGAGAGGTCGGATTTACGGTGTTTTGCCAAACTGCTGGTATAAGCAACCTTACTCCACCGCGTTCGCCGCAATCACCTGTTGGTACCACCGCGCGCTATCTTTCCAAATGCGTTGCTGGGTAGCGTAATCTACATAGACAATCCCAAAACGCTTGGAATAACCGTACGTCCATTCGAAGTTGTCCATCAGCGACCAGACGAAGTACCCCTTCAGTGGAATACCATCCTGGATTGCCTTGTGTGCCCGAATGAAGTGCTGGCGCAGATACTCCAATCTGAGCGGGTCCTCTACTCTGCCATCTTTCACCTCATCGCGGAACGCGGCGCCGTTCTCGGTGACGTAAAGGCTCACTTCCGGAGCCTGAGCGTGTAACCACTGGAGTATCTCGTAAAGCCCGTCGGGATACACTTCCCAACCCATGTCCGTATACAAAGCACCAGGGTTACCTACACCCTCCGCCCGTGCATACCCATGCTCGGCGTGCTTCATGATGCCCCGCGAGTAGTAGTTGACACCGATGAAATCGATAGGCTGGGCAATGCGCTCCATATCTCCGCTCTGTATCGTGGGCCATGCGAAGCCTACCATCTGCTCTGCCAGCGCGGGATAGGAACCTTTAACCAGTGGCTCCACAAACAGAGCGTTGTTCATCGTGTGCACCCGCTCCGCTGCTGCTCTGTCCTCTTCGCTATCCGAGGCAGGATGCTGAGGAGCAAGATTGAGCACGATACCCAGTTGAGCCTGCTCCGGTAGGATGCTCCGCATCCGGGCAACCGCCTCGCCGTGCGCCAGCAACGCGTGGTGCATCGCGCGAAGCCCCGCCCACAGGTCACGCATGGCTGGAGCGTGATAGCCCTGCACGTAACCAAGGAAGGTAAACACCCAGGGTTCATTGAGAGTCGCCCACAGGCGCACGCGGTCGCCAAGCCGTTGTGCGACAACCTGTGCGTAGTCGGCAAACCAGTTGACGATTTCACGGTTTGCCCAACCGCCCAGGTCCTGCAAAGTACCAGGCAGGTCCCAGTGGTAGAGCGTAATCATCGGCTCTATTCCTGCGCCGAGTAGAGCATCTACCAGTCGTTCGTAAAAGTCCAGCCCCGCTGGATTCACCCTTCCTTTACCTTCGGGGAGGATACGTCCCCAGCTGATGGAAAAGCGATACGCCTTGAGCCCCATCTCGCGCATCATCGCCACGTCTTCCTGCCACCGGCGGTAGTGGTCGCAGGCAACGTCGCCCGTGTCGCCGTTGTGCGTGGTGCCCGGAGTGTGGGAAAAGCGATGCCAGATAGAAGCCCCCGCGCCGTCAGCTAGCGGAGAACCTTCTATCTGATAGGAAGCGGTTGCGGCTCCCCAGAGAAATCCATCGGGAAAACGAAAAACAGACATACCAGCCCTCCTCACACTTAAACCTTTCAGATGACATTCTACCGAAAAGACGCAGAACAGGCAAGAGGAGAACAGGGAAAGGTGTGGAACAGATTGGTGACGCTTAGCAGGGAGGTTATCGGGGTGCGCATTACAGACATTCAAACATTCGCGGTAGAACCACGCTGGCTGTTCGTCAGAATAAGCACGGATGAAGGACTTGTCGGTTGGGGCGAGTGTCTGGGCGACAAAGCGTTTGTCATTGCAGAAGCAGTACGCTCCTATCAACATGTATTGCAGGGTGAAGACCCCGCACGTATCGTTCACCTCGTCCAGCGGATGTACCGTCACGCCTTCTGGCGCGGTGGTCCTGTGCTGAACGCGGCAATCAGCGGCATCGAGATGGCGTTATGGGATATTCAGGGCAAACGGTTAGGCGTGCCCATTTATCAGTTGTTAGGAGGCAAAGTACGCGAGCGCATTCGTGTATATCGCCACATTGGCAGTTACGAGCCGGCGCAGATTGCGGAGCAGGCTCGACAGCGTGTGGCAGAAGGCTACAGCGCGGTGAAGTTCTGCCCCTTGCCAGCCTTGCACCCTCTGGCAAGCCCCGCAGTCATCGAAAAAGCAGTGGAACTGGTCGCGGCAGCACGCGAAGCGGTAGGCAATGAGGTAGACATCCTGCTGGATTTCCACGGTCGCGCTACTCCTGCCATCGCCACCCAGCTGGAGTACGAACTGCGCCCCTACCGCCCCTTCTTCATCGAGGAGCCGGTGCTGCCGGAGAATGTAGACGCGCTGGCATCCGTCGCGAGCAAAGCGGTTATCCCCATCGCCACGGGCGAGCGACTGTTTACCCGATTCGGCTTTCGCCAGGTGCTGGAAAAAGGAGCTGCAAGAGTACTCCAGCCAGACCCCTGTATCTGCGGCGGCATCTTGGAAACTCGCACCATTGCGGCAATGGCGGAGGCGTACTACGTCGGGCTGGCTCCGCACAACCCGTACGGACCGATTAACCTCGCGGCGTGCTTGCAGGTGGATGCCTGTTCTCCCAACTTCGTGATTCAGGAGTTCGTGCACCTCGGCGAGGGCTATCTGAAAAATCCCTTCACGGTACGTGACGGCTACGTCGACGTGCCCACCGCGCCCGGGCTGGGCATCGAGGTGGACGAAGACTATCTGCGGGAACAACCACTCTCGCCTAAACCCGACCCGGGCAGCGGCTTCTTCCATGAAGACGACGACTCGGTAGCCGAGTGGTAATCAGGAGGTGTGTCATGCAAGCTCCCGATAGACAGCCCATGCCCGGCGAGTGGGGTTACCGTCCGGAGAACGGCAGTACGGTAGCAGTAAATCCGCCGTCGCTCACGTGGATACACAGCCGCGACGCCGCGTCCTACGATGTGCAATGGGCAACCCGACGCGACATGGGCGACGCCGTGACCGTGGAAGCATACCGCTGGTGCGTATACACCCATTATGAGCCCCTGAAGCCCGGCAAGTACTACTGGCGATACCGGATGCGAACGCGTAACGGCGAGGTCTCCCCGTGGAGCCAGACGCGCGAGTTTACGGTACCCCCCCGAGCTGTGCTGTTTCCACAGCCAACACTCGCCCAGATGAAGGAGCGTATCGGTACTTCTCATCCACGACTCTTTGTACGACCTGCGGACCTCCCTGCCCTGCGCGAATGGATTCGGCGCGAGGGAAGGCAGCTGTTTCAGAATCTTCAGGCGCAGGCCGAAAGGATACTGCGCGAGGGACCGACCCCCGAACCCACCGTTTTGGGCAGCGCCCGCAACCCACAGACACGTCAGTACTGGTGGTCGAACCGCGAGCAGACGGTGAAAGCGTGCATGGAGGCGGAGTTGCTGGCGTTTCTTTATCTGCTCACCGAAGAGAGCCGTTATGCCGAGCCAGCCCGCCGATGGGTGATGCACCTGGCGGCGTGGAACCCCGACGGACCGACCAACTTCGCGATTAACTGCGAGGCGGCGAAGCCGATGTTGCACCGTTTGCCGCGCGCCTACGATTGGGCGTACTCCGTGCTCACTGAGGAGGAACGTCAGCAGGTTCGTGCCGTCATGTTGCGACGCGCCACCGACGCCTGGCGCAGCTGGGAGGTGCAGGAGGGCAACGGACACCTGTCTCGCCCCTACGATAGCCATGGCAACCGCACCTGGCACAAGCTGGCGGAATGCGCTATCGCCTTCCTGGGAGAAATCCCGGAGGCGGAGATGTGGCTGGACTATGCAGTGCATAAGTTCTTCGCTGCGTATCCTGTCTGGAGCGATGACGACGGCGGCTGGCATGAGGGGCTGTCTTACTGGGCGGGATATATGTCCAAGATTGTGTGGTGGACAGAGGTGGCGCAGAAGGCGCTGGGAATCGACTCGTTCCGCAAGCCGTTCTTCGCCCGCGCGGGTGATTATGCCCTGTACACCGCCCCACCCGGTTCGCCCGACATGGGCTTTGGCGACCTGTCGCACGGACGCCCATCCTCAGGCTGGAGCTTCGCCGCCTACTTCGCGCACAAAATGGGCAATCCTTACTGGAAGTGGTGGACACAGCAGTGGAACATCCCGCTGCAATCGGGCGAACCCGTGCTGAACCTGTTGTGGCACACTCTGCCCGACGTAGGTCCCAAACCGCCGAGAGACCTGCCGCCGTCCCGGGTGTTTCGCGGTATCGGGGTGGCGGTACTCAACAGTAACCTGATGGACGCTCGCGAAAACGTGCAGATACGGTTCAAGAGCAGTCCCTTCGGCAGGCAGAGCCACGGACACGACCCACACAACTCTTTTACTCTTAACGCATACGGCGAGACGTTGCTGGCAAACTGTGTATATCGCGATATACATGGCAGTCCGTTCCACACAGAGTGGTGCTGGAGCACCGTTGCGCAGAACGCGATGCTGGTAGACGGCGAAGGGCAGAAACCGCACTCCCCGGACCCCTTTGGCAGGATTATCGCCGAAGACCTGCAGCCGGGTGCAGACTACGTGGCGGGCGAGGCAGCCGAGGCATACGTTGGCAAACTGCGCCGTTACGTTCGCCACGTGGTATTTGTGAAACCCGACCTTGTTCTCTTTGTTGACGAAGCGGTTGCAGACCAGCCCCGCCAGTTTGCATGGATGTTTCACGCACTGGTGCCGTTCGAGGTAGAAATGCGCCAGCAACGTCTGAGGGTAGAGCGCGAGCGAGCGGGAGCGTATATCCATTACCTTGCTCCCTCTCCGCTACGGATGCGCCAGTGGGAAGGTTACACCCCGCCTCCCGACGCGGAATACCTGCGCTCTATCGGTCACCGGGGGTTCCCCAACCAGTGGCACGTGGAAGCCAGCACAGTCCGCCGCCATCCTGAGGTGTTTACGCTGACGGTGGTACGACCCTACCTGAAGTCGCGCCGTCCCGCCCCGGAGATCGAGGTGGAGGAAAACGACACCGCCCTGTGCATCCGTACATCGTCGGCGGACGGTACGCCTCTATCGGTTGCCATTCGCCGCCCCGGCGTGCGAGAAGCGTCTATTGGCGGCTGGCGGTTCTCCCATTTCGCGCTGGCACAGCGCGGCAACAAACAGTGGCTGCTCGGGAAAACGTAGGTTTACTCTGGCAGCGGCTTACCCTTCGTTTCCGGTGCCCAGTGTAATACGACGTAGCCCAGCAGGAACACCAGCGAGATAATCGTTGCCGCCCACTGGATGCCGTACGCCGCGCGGAGCGTGCCAAACGTCCAGGGGGCTATCGCCGCGATGTATCGAGCGACGTTGTACGAGAAGCCCGTGCCCGTTGCCCGCAAGCGCGTGGGGAAAATCTCCGGGAAGTACACCGCATAGCAGCCCAGCAGAGCCAGCATACTGAACCCCAGCAACGGGTAGAAAATCATGGCGGTCGCAAAAGAGCTGGTGAAGTGGAAAGTAGCTGGCGCTATCAGCAAACACAATAGCAGCGCGGTGCCGATGGCAAATCTCCTGCCGATACGCTGAGACAACCACGCCGCAAAAAGGCTCCCGAAGAAAGCACCGGCGTTTTGAGCCATCCCCGCATAGCTCACTTTGCGCTCCACCTCGGGACGCAGTTCCTTCAGGTTCTCGGGGTTGAGAACGTTGCGCAGTAAATCGGGTGACCACGTGCTGATGCCCCAGAAGCCGATAATCCCGATTGCGCCCAAACCGATACCGACCAGCAGGTTATTTCGGAGATGCGGGGTATGCCACATCTCGCTGAGCGCGCCCAGTTGCTTCTTCTCCAGAATGGCTCGCTCCTTTGCCTGTTCCCACCGCTCTGGCTCTCTCACAAAGAGGCGAATCACGAAAACGAGGAGCGCAGGCAATATTCCAACGGCAAAAACCCATCTCCAGCCGAATGAGGGCGCAACGGTAAGGTTAATCACGCCCGCCAGAATATTGCCTACCGCAGAGGATGCCTGCATGATACCCAGCGCGGTCGCGCGTGCGTGGGGCGGAAACACCTCCGCCACCAATGAGGCTCCTGCCGCAAACTCACCGCCGACTCCCAGCCCCGTCAGGAAGCGAAATAACGCAAACTGCTCCCAGGTCTGAGACAACCCGCTAAGACCCGTAAAGCCCGCGTACATCAACACCGTAATCGCCATCGTACGGGTTCGCCCCAGACGGTCACCGATAATACCAAAAAGAAAACCGCCCGTTGCCCATCCGACAATGAAAATCGCCTGCACAATCCCTGAGTAGTAGCTGACGTTCGCGTCTGTCGGCTCGACGCCCTGACGAGCGAGCAGCTCACGCAACGCGGGTTGGCGCGAAAAAACATACAACCATTGATCCATCGTATCGAACAACCAGCCACACGAAGCGACAAACAACACGAGCCAGTGATAACCGGTTAGCCCCTGATACCAGCGTTTGGAAGTAACCTCTTCCGAAGGCTGCATCTCCTCACCTCTTACAAGCGGTTTGGGTAAAGGATTCGCGGTGGTCCCCGGATTTCCTACAACCTCACGTGGAGTAAACCGTTGTCCCTGATATTCTTGGCTCTCTGTTCCGATAATGGAGAATGTGAACGCGAAAGAAGCTCTCGGCATACGAATATCGCGCGCGGTAGGTCTTCCTCCCCTGCCACACGTCACAGTGCAGGTGATGAGGCTTATCGACGACCCCAGGTCGTCGACCCGTGACTTCGAGCGGGTCATTACCCAGGATGCTGCACTTGCTGCCAAAGTACTGCGCATGGCGAACTCCGCTTACTACGGCGGAAACGGGCGAATATCCAGCGTCAGTCGGGCTATCGCCGTGCTCGGAATGAACTCCATTCGCACCATCGTGATGTCACTGACCTTCCATGCGATGGTGCACGCCCGCCAACGCAACTCGCGCTTCAACCGGCAGGAGTACTGGAGACACTCCCTCGCGACCGCCATCGCGGGCAGGGTGCTGGCGCGCCTCAAACGCTCCAAATGGGACGAAGAGGTGTTTCTTGCCGGGTTGTTACACGACATCGGCAAACTCATAGCCGACCAGTTCCTGTCGGAGGAGATGGACGTTTTCATCTCACGCAGTCTGGAAATGAACTCCGGCACGGTGGAGGACGTGCTGGAACTGGAATGCCGGGTACTGGGTACAAACCATGCAGAGCTGGGCGACTTTGCCGCGGAAAAATGGAACCTGCCTGCCGCCATACGCGCAGGCATCGCATTGCACCACAGCCCCCAGCAGGCGGAACAAGAGCTGTATGAGGTGGCTGCCCTGGTACACGCTGCAAACTGCCTGGTTAATCAGGCGGAGATTGGCGTGCTGATACCTGGCATCCAGCATGAGATGGACCCGTTTGTGAAGGAGTTTCTGGCAATCCCCGAAGAACAATATGAACCGATACGCCTCGCAGTAGCAAAGGAGGTTATCGAGGCACAATCTGCCTTCGGGGTGACGTAACCGCCATGCGCAAAAAGATGGTCGCCGTGGTTTCGGGGCGAGTGCAGAACGTGGGCTACCGCGCTTTCGTGCTGCGGTACGCGCGTGCGCTGGGACTGAGCGGTACGGTGCGCAACCTGCCCTCTGGTCAGGTAGAGGTCATCGCGGAAGGTGATGAGAAGACACTGAACCAGCTGCTCACCTTGCTGAGGCAAGGACCGCCTGCGGCGCGAGTGACTGATGTATCGGTGCAGTGGGGGGATGCCACAGGTACCTTGGACGGTTTCCGCATCGCGTGGTAGCCCCCCACCCCTTCGCTTACCTACCCCATTCGGAAGCCAGTTGCGATAGCGTGACGAAACGACAGCCGCGTTCCCGCAGGTACTGAGCGCACCGCCGCCAGTTTGCCACCCCGTTCGCCCAATCGCGTGCAGCGATGCTGATGACCTCGCTGTTCTGCAAATGATAGTCCAAAATCGTCTGGAGCACACCCCATTCTATATCGAGGTAGGCAACCTGCCCCTCGTAAGTAGCCAGCGGCACCAGCAGCAATTTTGCGTCCCCGTGCGCCTTGAGGTTGTCGTAAGCAGGACGGTAAGGCTGAGCAGGAGTATCGCGCCAGTCCGCTTTGCCCTCAATAACCACGCCCGGAGCCGCTGTACCGTCCACACAGATGCCAATATCTTCCAGATAGTGCAAATCTGACGGCTGCAAGAAGTAGTCTGCTGCGCGGAAAGCCGTTGGCTTGACGTGACATTGTTTCAGCAGGTCCTTCCCCTCCTGAATCAACATACCACGCTCGCGCCCATCGGTAATCGGAGAGCCATTGCTCTGGAAGTGCACACGCAAGCCGATTTCATGCCAGGAGGGGATACGATGCAGGTACTCCGCGTGGTAAAGCATGATGTTACTCATTGGGTCACTAGCTGAGACGGTGATGAGCCAGGTCATGGGCACGTGGAACTCTTCGGCAACCCGCACCAGGTCCGGTGTGTAGCACCGCCCCTGGTTCGCCGCCGCGCAGTCCACGCTGACCACTACGGTCGCCATGGGAACCACCCCCTTTTGCGGTGATGTTTTCTTCCATTTCGGCAGGAGGAACAGGGAGTCCTGCAGTCCTGAACAATCTGGCAGTCCGTCAAACGTCTTTCATGGGGAGGGCGAGGCTCCTGCCGAGCCGTTCTTACATGACAAAAGAGGGATGCGACGTGGCGCATCCCTCCAGATGGTCTTACAGCTCCGATATACTCACCCAGCGTTTTTGCTGGCTGGAGATGTCCACCGCTTCGAGCACCGCCTGATTGCGCACGCCGTCTTCGAAGTTCGGCTTGAACTCCTCGCCCTTGTCGAACGCCTTCAGCATGGTATAGACAAGGTTGATGAAGGTGTGCTCGTAGCCGATGATGTGCCCAACGGGCCACCACGCGCTCATGAAGGGATGCATACTGTCGCTTGCCTGTACCACGCGGAAGCCCCGGATGTGCGGCGGGTCGTCCTGCAGGTACACCTCGAGCTCGTTCATCCGCTCCATATTGAACACGAGGCTACCCTTGCTGCCGTTAATCTCGAAACGGTTATAGTTCTTGCGTCCCAGCGCGAAGCGAGTGGCTTCGATGCTACCGATGGCTCCGTTCTCGAAGCGCACCAGGAACAGCGCAGCATCATCTACAGTGACTTCGCCCATCTCGCTGCTGGCAACGCCGCCCAGACGGTCATCGGAAGCCGCCAGCTTCGGTCGCTGCTTGATGAAGGTCTCCATCATACCCGATACTTCGGCGATTTCGCCCACGAGGAAGCGAGCCATGTCGATCAGGTGCGCGTTCAGGTCGCCGTGTGCCCCCGAGCCTGCGACCTCTTTTTGCAATCGCCAGACCAGCGGGAAGTTGGGGTCTACAATCCAGTCCTGCAGGTAGGTGCCCCGGAAGTGATAAATCTTGCCGATGCGCCCTTCGTCGATCAGTTGCTTGGCAAGCTGCACCGCTGGGGCGAAACGGTAGTTATGGCACAGAGCATTGGGCACCTTGTTCTTTTGTACCGCCTCGTACATCTGACGGGCATCTGCGAGAGTGTTTGCCAGCGGCTTTTCGCAGAATACCATTTTGCCCGCGTTCGCCGCGGCGATGGCGATGGGCGCGTGCATGTTGCCGGGTACCGACACGTCCACGAGGTCGATATCCTTGCGCTCTACCACGCGCTCCCATGAGGTGTCGTACTCCTCCCAGCCGTACTTCTGTGCGGCTTTGCGGACGTTCTCCTCGTTACGTCCGCAGATGACCTTCAGCACCGGCTCCACTTCCAGGTCGTCAAAGAAGCGAGCGACCTGCCGGTAAGCGTTACTGTGCGCCTTGCCCATGAACTGGTAGCCGATCAACGCCACGTTCAGCTTACGCTTGCTCATGGTTGCTCCTCCTCACGGATATGTTTTTACAGGAACACTATCGATTTGGCGGCGCTGGCGGAGGTGGTACTGCCGGAGCACCTGTTGACGGCCTCGGAGGCTGCGCCTCTGCCGAGGGCTTGGGCAGTAACAGGTTCTGAACGTTCGCCTTCCTCAACAGGTCCTGGTAGTACTGCCCCATCCGCTGACGCACAATCACCTGTGTTAGCCTCGCCTTTTCCACCGCTGGAATGTCTTTGCCCAGTTTCTCTACCTTGATGATGTGCCAGCCATACGGCGTCTTCACCGGCTCGCTAATTTCACCCGGCTTCAGGGCAAACGCCGCCTGCTCGAACTCCGGCACCATCATACCTCGCGCGAAGGCTCCCAGGTCACCGCCCTTGTCTTTGTTCGAACGGTCATCGGAGTACTCCTTCGCGGCTTCCGCAAAGTCCCTGCCAGCCTTTATCTCCTCGTACACTTTCTGCGCTTTCGCCTTCGCCTCGTCTTCCGCCTTCGCACGCGCCTCGGCGAACATCTTCTGCCGCTCTTCCGCGCTCATGTTCTGGTCGGGCGTGATGGTAGGCATCTGCGGCTGGATCAGGATGTGGCGCGCCTGAATGAAGTCCTCATCGCGCACGGTACGCGCTACGAGCTTCTCCAGCAACAGGGCGCGCTTCAAAACCGCCTCCATGTGTGGTCGCGTCCACCCCTGCTTCGCCAGCTCCACATACACATCGGAGCCGGGCGGCACGCGCGCGCGCATCCCGTCAATCGCCTCATTGTAGCGCTGGTCAATCTCCGCCTTGGTGGCAGTAATCCCGTACTTCTTCGCCTCCTGCTCGACGAGCTTCATCGTGATCAGGTCCTCGACCACCTGTGGACCGTACCACGATTCCATCGTCCTGAGCATCTCGTCACGGGTGATTACCGTATTGCCCACACGCCCCACCACGTTGGGTGCAGCAGGCTGAGCAGGCTTCTGCGCGGAAGCCGGTTTGGCTGCAGGCTTCGCCGGAGCTGCGGGTTTCTGAGCTGGGGGCTTCGCCTGAGCCCACACTGCCCCGCCCATAGCGAGCGCAATCAGCACAGCTGCTATACTGTTCAGCCAGAGTCTTCTCATGGTACCTCCTCGGTTTCCTTATGCGTTACATGTTTCGTTACGCTCGAAGCATCTCCTTCTGTGCCCGCCCTTAGAAAGTTGTGGTGCTGCTAAAGGTGAACTGGTCCACCACCATCGGCGGCGCAAGGAAACCATCTCCAACTCGCCTCGCTTCACCGAGCAATCGCACGTTGCGCAGCACCACCAGCGGGCTTTCGTTGAAACGCAGGTTCTTCACCGCGTGCGTGACCTTACCCCCCTGAATGCGGTACACCCCATCGCGCGTCATACCGGTCAGTAACAACTGCATCGGGTCCACGAAGCGGATATACCAGAACCGCGTAATGAGCAGCCCGTCTTCTACCTGCGCTATCAGTTCGTCCAGCGTGTGGTTTCCGCCTTGCAGAATCAGGTTTGACGGGTAACCGGTGAAGGTTTTGCCCTGCTTCTGCGCCCAGAAACGACTGTACACCAGCGTCTTCAGCACACCCTTTTCTACCCACGTCACGTCCGGCGCAGGCATTCCATCCTCAAAGAAGGGCTGTGCCGGACATTCGGGATGCGCAGGCAGGGATTGTAAGGTGACCAGCTCGTTGCCGATGGCGGTTCCCTCCTTGCCGGTAAAGGCGGAACGCCCTTCATCGGCGGCTTTGGCGTCCATGCTCCACGCCATATACGCCAGTAGTTCCGCCACCGCTGCCGGCTCCAGCACCACGGTGTAATCGCCCGGCGGCACCTCCTGCGGATGTCGAGCCGCCTCCGCCTTGTCAGCCGCGCGCCGGGCGACAGCCTCCGGCGCAATGAGGTTCAAGTCTTCATGAGTTTGCTCCGCCCAGCCACTGCTATCTCCTGCCATCATGGTACATACCAGCGATGCCTGTGTCGCGGTGTGGTATCCAAACAGCCCCTTGTTGTTTGCAACCGCCACCACGCCGGAGCTGGTTGCGAAACTGCCTGCCGTTTTCAGTCCCCGCGATTTCGCCTCGTTAATGACCTGCCTCACCACCCGGGCGCGGTCCTCAGGAGTAGCGTACGCCGTGCTGTCGGCATAAGCCTGTATGGCGCGGTAACTCGTCGGCTCGGGAGGGGGCAGAAACTCCGTATCTGGCTCAGCCACACGCGCCATCTCTTCAGCACGCTTCACTGCCTCGCGGATGGAGTCGGTATCCAGCCGGTTGGTGCTACATCGCCCTACCTTGTTGCCGTAGGCGCACAGTACACGCAACGTGGTCTGCGCTTTCGCGACATTCTGGGTAATCTCATTGTTGGCATAGCGAGTCGATGCTTCCCTCGTGCCATAAAGATTCACCTGAACATGCTCCGCCTCGCTGAAGGCGATGGCTTTCTCACAAATCTCTCGGGCTTCCTTCTCGTTCATCGATTGCCTCCGTGTGTATACTACAGCGAGGGTATTGTATCACGATGGAAGAGAGGAGGCAAGATGGATGCGGGAACACACAGATGGGCTTGACATATATTGCGCAGGTGTGCTAAAGTAATAACGTCAAGCCATGAAGGCTCTCGGCGGGGGCGATAACCCGCTTCTGAAACCAGTGTCCCTCACCCTGAACCCTCATTGACCTGGCACTTCTA
>VSSL01000259.1_pt1 | contig 15557 bp, 18 predicted proteins | sample 4557531 | NCBI WGS metagenome assembly VSSL01 (sample SAMN10986726, study PRJNA523729) | hot springs metagenome | isolation source: hot springs | place: India:Timba, Gujarat | collected 2018-05-31 | reverse complement strand
GGGGAAAACATCGCGAGCAGCTAAAAGAGCTCTTATCCCTCAACGAGGTCATCAACACCGTGATGATTTTGAAAGAGCAGCTCAAACAGATGTGGAGCTATAAATCCCGCAACTGGGCGGGCAAGGCTTTCGATCATTGGTGTGCACTGGCGAGCTCTTTGAATCTTTGCGTCCTGAACAAGTTCGTCACCATGCTCGAACGCCATCGCCATGCCATCTTGAACCACTGCGATTACCCCATCCATACCGGACTTCTGGAAAGGATCAATAACAAGATCAAAGTCATGAAACATAAGGTCTACGGCGATCACAACTTGCGCTACTTTACCCTGAAAATTTTCCAGGCTTGCTACAACTGATTCGGAGATGATCCTAAAAAATAATCGAGCGCATTAACTGCTTGATGTCATGCTGATTCGGATCGGGAACTGTAAAAAAGCCCCTCTCCACACAGGTAGGCTTTTTTGTCTGTAAAATTGATTCCGCCAGGCAACTCTAGAAAAAATGTTCCGAAGCTGGCAAATACAACTCAAACGAAATTTATGAGATTTTTGCTTTTAGCAAGCTCAGGCAGCAGCATTACATAGCACATCCACAACTCGGTCCTGCTGCTCACCCGATAAACCAACCCACAGCGGTAAGCGGATCAACCTTTCAGACTGCTGATTCGTGACATACAAGTCGCCATGCGGCCGACCATAACGCTTACCGGCAGGAGATGAGTGAAGTGGTACGTAGTGGAAAACCGACCAGATTTCATTTCGCTTAAACGAATTAAGGACCTTCTGACGGTCGATTTCGGGCGCCAGCAGAACGTAGTACATGTGGGCATTGTGCTCACATTCATTTGGAACAATTGGGCGCCTCAATATTCCCTTGGCTTCCAGAGGTTGCAGAAGCTCGTGATAACGCTTCCAGCTAGCCAGCCGCTCTTTAGTTATTCGATCCGCTTCTTCAAGTTGCGCCCAAAGGAAAGCGGCAATCAACTCCCCTGGCAGGAACGAAGAACCCACCTCTTGCCAGGTGTACTTATCCACTTCTCCTCTGAAAAACCGGCTGCGGTCCGTACCTTTTTCGCGGATGATCTCTGCGCGAAGGCTCATGTCGGCACTATTGACGAGCAGCGCACCTCCTTCCCCAGAGATCACGTTCTTTGTTTCGTGGAAACTGTAGGCTCCCAAGTCACCAATACTACCCAGCGCCCGCCCTTTGTAGGTTGACATCACCCCCTGCGCTGCATCCTCAACGACTTTCAATCCATGCTGTCGTGCGATGGTCATGATCGTATCCATCTCGCACGCTACTCCCGCGTAATGAACGGGAACAATGGCACGAGTACGAGGTGTAATGGCAGACTCTATCAGCCGCTCGTCCAAATTCAGTGTGTCTTCTCTGATATCGACAAATACGGGAACACCGCCACGAAGTACGAAGGCATTTGCGGTCGAAACGAAGGTGTACGACGGCATGATGATCTCGTCACCGGGCTGAATATCCAGCAACAAAGCAGCCATCTCGAGTGCCGCCGTGCAAGAGTGGGTTAGCAAGCCTTTCTTGCATCCAGTCCGCTCCTCCAACCATCCATGACAGCGTTTGGTGAAAGGTCCATCTCCTGCCAATCTGCCGTTGAAGTGCGCTTCAGCGATGTAATACAACTCCTTGCCTGTCATGTAAGGCCAGTTGAACGGGATGCAGTTATTTGTATTTTTCATACTCTTTCCAAAGCCTTTTTTTGGTACCCCTGCCATAACTTAAAACCTGCCAGCAAGAGCAGCAGTACCCAGAAAACATGTGCAATCCACGCGTAGCGGGCAAGAGGCTTGAAATCGAGACGTACTCGGCGAGTATCTTGAGGTACTAACACGCCCTGAAACACTCCATTGACCTCCACGGTCTGAGCGGCCTGCCAACCGTGATCGGTTTCGGCAAGCGCCTTCCAATCACGATGAAATTTCTGGCTCAATAAAAAGACAGACGGTACTGTGGGTTCAACCTCAAACTCGAGAACATCCCCCTGATCCAAAATCTTGACAGGGGTGTTCGTGACCATGTCTCGCGGGTCATTGAACACCATTTTTGTCGCGCTCATATCAAGCTGCGGCGGCACTACTTGCAAGCTTTCACCCATCCGAGAAATCACTCGGTAAAGGTGGATGCCGGCTTCCTCGCCCAAAGACTCAAGATTCCGATGTCCCAGCTTTCCGGGGGAGAGGATCAAACCAATATTGCTCATCCAAAACATCGCGCCAGCATAGTCTGGAGAGATGGCTGCATTCCGGCGACCATATGTTTGAACTTTCCCACCAAGCGATTTGATCAGGGTGTGGTAACGGGTGGAAGAGAGGCTGTTATAGCTATGTACTGAGGCAAGGCCAAGAGTGGCGTTAAGGTTTGGAGGCAACACAGAGACTCCTGGGGCCGCGACCGCATAGCGGCTGCCGGGCGGCAGATTGACCCTAATCCGCTCAACCAAGGGTGAGGTCATCGCTATCTGCGCTGGGTCTTGCTTGAGCATCAACGGATAAGAGGTCATAACAAGGACCGACGCAAGAGCCAGCATCAAAAGCAGGGGGCGAGTCCGTTCGTATTGAGCGATGAGGAACCCAGACAACAGCAGCAGCCCTGCGACCAACCTCCAGCGGATTTGGACATGCTGTGAAATACCGAAGGCAACACCAATTGCAATCACTACCAGCGTCACTGCCCCTCCAGCAACTACAGCGCTATCGAATTGACGGTTTTTTGTGCGCTTCGCAAGGGCGTCAATACCGAACGCAGTGATGATGGTAAGGGGAAGCGTGATGCTGCCCAGCGGCGTACTTCTGGAGATATTGAATCCAAAGTATTTTACGCCCAGTACGTACAGTGGGTGAACGAAGGCAAGCGTGCATAAAATAAGAATCGCCAGCCACCAGCCCCAGGTCTTTTTGAATGCTGTAAGTGACGCCATTACCGCAAAGAAGATGACGATCAGCGTTACGCTCAGGCCATCATAAGAAAATGGGAAAGACGGCGCGATCGGGTTCCCAAAAATTTCCGGAACGGTACTCAATACAAAAAAGCGAACCAGCTCAGTAAAGCTGGCGAACTTTGGAAGCACCAAAGTGAAAAACGAGGGATCGGGTGCGACTCGCGCAGACTCGGAGAAGAGAATGAACAGATCTCTATAAACAGGCAAAGCGAGCGCAGTTCCAACAACTAGTGCAGATGCAGCAAGAGTCAGGAATTTGGCAAGTGCTAGTCGGCTGAGGCGTGCTTGTTGGTAGGCCAACCAAAGGCCATAGCCACCCAGCAAATAGAGATGAAAGACGACCGGCTGAGGGTATGCGGTCATCAGTAGGCTGTAGCCGCTGAAAGCTAACATACCCCAGCCCAAAATATCCGGACATTTCGCCAAGCGATTAACAGCCCACAATGCCCCCGCTGCCCAGCACCATACGGCTGGGAACATGGGAAATGTCAGCCAGTACATGAAAAGCGGAGATGCCGCCAGTCCGAGCCCCGCAATCAAGCCGGATAAAGGACTTAAGTTAGCTTCCCTGGCAAACAACAAGATGAATAAACCAGCGAGAATGCAGAAGCCTAATGACAACGTGGTGATGAAGCGCCAAGGATCATCCACCCATCTTGTAACAACCCAAGACAGCGTATAAGCCGAACTAAAGCCTGAGATTTGATAGAGCGGCCGCCCAAGCTCTGTACTATTTGACCAGAGAGGTAACCAACCGGATCGTCTCGCCGTTAGATGCTCTGTTATTTCTGGAATATACGCATTTGTGAAGTCACTAAACTTTCTGTTTTCAATGAGGTAGTCGTCAGAGCTTACAAGCTCAACTTGGCCAATTTCAGTCTTCTGCCGGTGTGGTGCTGCTACGTATGAAAGAAAGTCCGAGAACAGTACAGCCGTTACTGCGATATAATAAATCAATGCATGCTTGTAGGAAGGAAATGAAATCATAAAATTACTAAGCTGACCTTTTTTTTCTTGCAACAACCAGCCTAGATCCACCAACAAGGTAATTCATCCCAAGCTTAATTCCAGCGAGCTCTAACATCATTAAAGCGTAAAAAGTTTTATTTAAAACCGTGCTAATCTTTAGTTCGCCGACAGGATCGAAATCATTTGTTCTTTTCTTCTGCAACATTCGCGATAACACCATTGCTGGCAAGAGGATCGTCACAAAAGAACTGCTCCTTAAAAGCTCGAACCCGGTAATCAAAATTTTTCGTTCGATCTCAGCACGAGCGTATCGGCGTACATGGCAGGCATAGTCATCAGAAGCGCTCCACAACCATGGATGCTGAGGCACAGTTAACAGCAAAATACCACCAGGTTTGATTGCGCGATAGAGTTGATTTAAGACAATTTCATCTTCTTCAATGTGTTCCAACACATCGAAGGCGCCAATGGCATCAAACTCTTCTACAAAAGGTACCCTTCTAGCATCCATCTGCATGAAGTGTGCAGTTGGGACGCGTTTGGCCGCATGAGATAATCCAGCCAAGAAAATCTCACTGCCACTTAAGGCAATCTTTGGGTAGGTATGAAAGATACCCGATAGAACATAACCATTACCGCACCCCACCTCCAAAAAAGTGCTTCCATTAGGCTGGTACTTGCGCAGAGCCCATAGAATCAGCTTGTTACGCGCCTGAAACCAAAAATTAGAACTCTCTATCTGGGCCAATTCGGAAAAATATTCTTCCTTGAATCCTCCTCCCGTGTTTGCGAACTCCGGTGCGTGAACTTCCATGTTATTCAAACATTCCGGTTCGTAGCCACACGCAGAGCAAATCCATCCATCCGATGTAAACACTTTTTCGCATTTAAGACATATTTTCATGATCGCATTGCGCTATTTTCAAGCAGTTGCGAAGCAAATACGAAGAACAGCAATAAAACAAACAAGAACATTGCTACCACAACAATTGCTACGGCTGGGACGATTTTATGCGCAAAGCACAGCCATTCTACAAACAGCACCAGCAAGCTTAAATTGAGCAAATAATCAAGAAGTTGAGCAAACATATATCGCATGCCGGCCACACCAATACGTCCATCATAGCAAAACGTAAAGCGACGATTAGCGAAGTAACCAATCAGAGCGCCTGAAAAATAGAGCATTGTCATTCTTAATTTTGGTCAACTCCAGAGATAGGTCAAAAGAAGGTACAAGGCATGACCGAGAAAATTACTCAAAAGTCTAATCATCCCATAACTAAAAAGCTGGCGGAAAATTTTACTCTTGGTTGGACCGAACTACTTAGAAGCCATCAAGAACCGCCAAACCAAAACCCGTTTTTCCATAACCATTGCCGTTATAAAGCATGTATCGAGCACCATCGTGGTCGAACACAAAAGGATATTCGATCATTTCTGAATCCCAACCGGTATTAGAAACGTCTATACCTGCGTTATCCAAGTCGAGTTTCCAGTTCACACCATTTTCACTTTTGGCATATCCAATACGGTATTTCTTACCTGAACCACTCCGGTAAGAAAACCACATCTCTAAATTTCCCCTCTTGTTATGGACCACAGTGGGTCTGGAAAAGGCTTGGGCGCGGCCAAGCTCAAAGGGAACGGCCAAGCCAGAACGATGCCATTGTTGACCATCCTCAGAATAAGCGTGGTGAATAACGTGTAACATTTCGCCATTACCCGCATCCCAAGTGAGAGTCGAGCCATACCACATGTTGAATCCTCCTGATGGCGTCGCCTGCACCCATGGATAAGACAAGCTGATCGGATCAGTCTCGTCACAACCCATAAGTGGATCCCAACTATCCAACACAAGAGTATATTCAGAAGACAGTATCAGACGTCCAATATTACCCCGCCAATGTCCATTCTCATGATTTTGCCAGCCCATAAAAAGCATGTAGTGAATACCATTAGCTTTATAACAATTGCCGATACTTACTCCATCGGCAAAGAAACTACCGTTCGGTCCATGCTCAAAAAATGGCAACTGATGTTCTTTGATAACTTTGAGCTTCATCAGATCAATATCAACTGCGCCAACTGAGGAACGATTTTTCTTATCCCGACCACAAAAAAACACTCGATAGAGATTCTCTTCCAGATGCACGGGCAAAGGATTAGCCGCGTGCGAGATCAGCTTTGGATGTCGGTTATTTTCTTTTGGCTCATAAATCTGTCCTAGCTTTTTCCAGCAATTCTTCATATACGCCTCAACCTCATACTAGGCACCTTTGACCGCTCGGTAGCGGTGCCAATATAAATACCTTCGGGCGTGGCATCTTCGAGCAGTAGAGTTCCAGCACCGACAACACATCTATCCCCGATTTTGATGTGATCGCGCAATGTCGCGTTCACCCCGATGAAACACTGTTCTCCAATTTCTACCCCACCAGAAACGACTACATGCGATGCGATGAAGGTGTGATCGTGAATCACTGAATGATGACCGATATGATTACCACTCCATAAAGTCACGTTGTTACCTATCGTTACGAACGGTTGAATCGTGTTATCTTCCAATATGAAACAGTTATCACCGATTCTTCTTTCATTGAGCACGGTTGCATGCGAGCTGATGTAGCTCACCAGTTTGTAGCCTATCTCCTTTGCAGCGATATACTTTTCTTTACGGACGGCATTCAGTTTCGAGTAACTAAGCGCAATAAAAAAATCATACGAATCGGGTGGGTATTTTTTAGTGATCTCCTCAAACGCCACAACTGGCAATCCGCAAAACTCAGATTCCCTGATGTAGTTTGCATCTACGGTGAAGGCAACGATTTCGTAATCAGAATCCGTGCGGAAGTAATAATGCGCGAGTTGAGCGATGTCGCCAGTGCCAAAAATGACAAGCGGTTTTCTCATGGCATCTTCCTCACCAGAATCGTAAACTCATAAAGACCATAGTCATGAAGCAATGCGACTTGACGGGAATAGCGACGTTTGCATAAATCAAACAAGCGACATGGGTCTGCGTAATAGAGATAGTCGCGCTTTTTGTCCTCGTCCGAGTACGAGGTCAGGCAATTGAACGCGAATCCAAGACTGCTGGTTCGGTCAAGAACGTCCAAGGTGGCCTGCAGATAATCAAACCACTCTGCATCCGAGTGAGCGAGGCGCACATTAAAGATGCCACTCGCCACGCCATAGTCAGCGACTTCGTCCGGCTCTGCCGCGGTGATAAAACGAGCTCGAACGGCAGCAGCGTGCCGTTGCTTAGCAACCTTGATCATCTCATGGGAAACATCCACTCCAAGATATCTGCAAGCTGCGTGTTCTTCTCGCAAATAGTCGAGCAAGGCGCCGTAACCGCAACCCAGGTCGTTCAGGGAAAAATTTGTCGTCTTCGGGTCAATGATTTTGCACAATTGCGCAAACCTGAGCTTCTGGCTTTCTTCACCGTTCCAGTCGACTCCGCGAGGCGTAGCACCATGTTCCGCAAGTTTTTCAGCGTAATACGTTGCAACCTCGTGGAGCAGGCTAGTCTTGTTGCTTTGCATAAATCTGCCTCACGATGGTATAGGGGCGTTGCTTGGTTTCAGAGAATATCTTGGATAGGTAGATGCCCACGACACCGATAAAAGAGATCACCATGCCCCCAAGGAGCCAAATAGAGGCCATGATTGAAGTCCATCCGCTCAAGGGTTTGGCAAGAAATAGCCAGTGCGTAACCAGATATGCGATGTAAACTAGCGCGAACACCGAGATTGCTACGCCGATGTAAAAAATGCTGACCAATGGCGCATTACTGAATGACGTCACCGAGTTGACCAACAATGACATCTTCCTACGGAATGTGTAAGTGGTTTCACTGCAATGGTGCTTCTTGATAACCTGCGGTCGCTGGTCGAAACCGGTGATGTGCCACAGGCCCGCCATAAAAACTTCGCGCTCCTGATGACACACCAGCGCGTCAACATAGCGTCTCGACATTAACCGCGCTGTTACGATATTTTCCGGCAAGGACAATCCCGTGAGTACATTGAACAAGCGATAAAACCACTGACCGCTCCAATGTTCGAACCAGTTTCCTTTTCTACGCTCCTGAACTCCGTAAATCACATCACACCGCTGCCGCGCCATCTGCTCATTAAAGCTAAGGAGCCACTCCGGTTCCTCTTCAAGGTCGCTATCTATGAGAAAAACCAGATCTCCTTTGGCATGCGCCAAGCCAGTCATCATCGCCTTGTGATGACCAAAGTTGCGCGATAAATCAACTACAACAACGTGTGAATCATGTTCGGTCAGTCTGATAGCCAGATCCAGGCTGTTGTCTGGTGATCCGTCATTTACAAACACAATTTCATAATCGTCGCCAACCAGCTGCTTTGCAGTGGCGCTTGCACGCCTATGAAATTCATTTATATAAGAAGCAGACTCGTAGAGGGTTGCGACTATTGAAAGCTTCATGCCACATACCTCATGTATCGAGGGCTGTCTTTACCACAGTTAAACAGAAGATCAAGGATTGTGACGCTATGAGTGAATTTACCCCAAAGCTGTGGATATTCGGGATATCCATCGTAGTCGAACCAGGAAAGCTTAATTCCAAAATCCGAAAAGATATTTTCATCAATGTACTTTTTGGCTGTAGGGCCTGAGATGTATTCGGTGCCTCCAGCCTGCTTACACAAATCAGCGAGTCGTTCCGTTTTCCCGTCAATCAACCTGTAATCTGAAGAGCTCGTAACCACTGTTTTTATTGCCAAGTAATTGCATATGGCTTTTATAAAACTACAGTTCAGTTGCGAAATATGCGTGAAATGCTGTTCAAGGTAGAGTGGCTCCAACCAAGAAGCGATTTCCCGGAAATGAGGAGCACGACGATAGTTATGTACCAGAGCTTTCCAATGTGCAGCGGCCCAGTCGGTGCCGTCAATCTCGGTTTCTCGTATCCTCTGGTGGTACTTACCTTTTACCCGCACAGGAACCGTGAGCCATTGAACCCCTTGGGGGGTTTTGATCTGGTTTCTATTGCGCCAATCGCGTCTCGTGTACTGCATGTCGTCGTACAGAATGAATTCATCGACCGCTGCAATCATGTCGAAGTAGCCCTTCCACGGTATGTAGTTGGACTGCAAAATAGCGACTTTTTTCATTGCTTCTCGTCTCTGGCCTTATAAATTTGGTAAGCGGGGTTCTGAGAGACTTTTAACGGATCAAAATTCTCTAATATGAACCGATGAGTCAACGGGTGAGTATTTTTGAATCGCAGTTCTTCGCGGCCATCGAGCGGCAAGTCAAAAACAAAAACAAACCCAGGTTTGGAGGCCTTGATTCGTTCAATTTCTTGGTTTTCAAAGGTCTCTGAGCGTGAAAAAAGGGCATAAATTTCCCACATCGGCGATTTGCGCTCTAGCAAGGCATACGCGCCAGGCCAAAATGGCGTTGCCACAAAACTTCGACCATTTGGAGCAAGGTCTTCGGCAAGCCACCTAAGTAGGGCGATATCGTTCGCCGTGTCAGGGTCAACTTTAAGCTGACTCTTTGAAATTTCTACTGCTACGCATCGTTTGCTCGCAAGGCAATACCATCCGGGGTGAAAGACGTGCATGACCCAGAAGCTAGACGCACAGAGCGCCAGAGAGAGTGGCCATTTGATCCTTGCTGAGGAAAGGGATAGCAGAACAAAACTACCAATCAGCAGGGGAAATACTCCTTGAGCGAGGTGGCTCACATCAGCCCGTGAGAAAGCATAATGAGCGTAAGGGAGGGCAAGAAAAGCCGATGCAACCAATACTGGGGATATTGCTTCGTTTCTGAACCTTCGGTAAACAACCCAAGCCAAGGAAAACCCCGCAAATGCTAAAGTTCCTATGAAAAACAGCCCAATCAATACTCCTCGTGCGGCCTCGCCAACTGAGGCTGTAGAAAAGTTAACCGTCCATGGCCATGGGATAGGTAGTGGCAGGTTGGTTGCCTTGTGTTCGAACAAAAACCGAACACTTTCCCAGAAAGCAACACCGAATCCGGGTATAAGAAGTGCCATCAGGATGATTGGTGAAAAACCTATCGACACCCCCACACCCCAAAGCACAACCGCTTTTATAAAACCTATCTTTAACTGATTAGTTATCGAGAGCCAAGCGATAACACCGAGGCTAGCTACTGCCCCATAAACCCCATGATTACGGCCGAAAACGGCAATTATTCCAACGCAAGCGCCTGCAACCAAGTAGCGCTTTGAAACCGGATTTGAAATAAAGTAAGCAAGAACACCAATAAGCAAAATGGATATAGCGATATCAAAAAGCTTATGCCGGGGAAACATCCATACAGCCAGAGTGATTGCTGCAAGAAAGATGAAAATGGCATCGCTCTTGTGTTCTATTCGCTGCGATCGGGCGATTAAAAACAGACCAACAAACAATCCCAACGCCTGGAAGGCAGCTACAGCAGATCTCAGACTCATGATGCCACTATCGCCAAACAGGCTTACAAGCGCAGCCGTCCAATAATATCGCCCGGGGTCATAGGCCATAAAATCTCGAATTGGAACCTCACCCAGCAAGACACGCTGGATGCCATACCAAAGGAAACCCTCATCCCATAGACTAAACCCTTTGTTGCCCTGCCAAATGTATGAAAGGAAAACAATAAGGCCTGATATTGCCAATGTGTAAATTGCGATATAGGGAAGGTATGCACAACCACCGCTGATGCGGCCGTTGTTGGTTGAAATTTCAGATGACGATACTTTTTGGCGCTCAAAGGTCAGATTCGGGGCGTCTTTGCACCCGTTCGTGGCCTTTTGGCCGTTTACGGGCGCACTCATCCCTGTTCCCTCACGCTCAAAAGCCGTTTGCGCATCATCCACAGGTTGCTCAGCACAAACAGCGCCATCAGATTCGCGGCGTTCTTGGCCAGCCCACGGTACTTGTGACCTTGACGTAGCCGAACTGCCGTTTGATGACCCGAAACGGGTGCTCTACCTTGGCCCGGATACTGGCCTTGGTCTGCTCAAGTTGCTCCGGCATCATCCCCATTGGCGTACTCTTGTTCATGACTTTGCGCTTGCCAGGCATCATGGCAACGTGCCAGTTCACATCCGGGTGTCGGGCCTGGATTTCGCTTTTCTCAACACCCAGGTAGCCCTAGTCGGCAAAGACAACGTTTTTCTCGCCGTGCAGCAAGGCATGGGCCTGTGTGACGTCATGCACGTTGGCTGCCTTGGTCGCCACGCTGTGCACCAGATTCGAGTCCGCATCCACACCGGCATGCGCCTTCATGCCTTGGTACCACTGCTTGCCCTTTTTGGTTTGGTGCATCTGTGAGTCACGGGTGCCGTTGCGGTTCTTGGTGGATGTCGGTGCGGCTATCAGCGTGGCATCGACCACGGTGCCTTGCTTGAGCAGCAAGCCTTTGTCAGTCAAGGTGGCGTTGACGGTGGCCAGGATTTGAACGCTCAGGTTGTTCGCTTCAAGCAAGTGGCGAAATTTCAGGATGGTGCTCTCGTCGGGTAGGTGGTCTTCGCCCATGTCCAGGCCGGCAAACACGCGCAACATCGGTGTGTCGTACAGCTCTTCTTCCATGGCCGGGTCCTACAGGTTGAACCACTGTTGAAGGAAACGGATACGCAGCATGGTTTTCTCGGCAAATGGTGGGCGTCCGCCTTGACGCTGCGCACTAGAGCAAAAGGAGCAATGAGCGGCACCAGCTCGGACCATGGCACGACCCGGTCCATCTCGTCGAGGAACTCGCGTTTTGGGCGGCCTCTTGGTCTTGCGTTCGAATCCGTTGGTGGTTCTGTCCAGGCTCATCTGTTTCATGGCCTCAATAACGCACGACCCGTGCCAGTGGGTGGTTTTTGCAGAGTTTCCATCGCTGGATCTCCTCCGAATTAGTTAAAGCGAACCAGGGGAAATCCGAACGTTTTTTATTTAATTTGAAACATTTTTATAGAAGATGGTATTTCGATATGATAGCAAGTCTCAAATGACGGATGACATCGACTTTCAGAATGTTCATGTAGTTATGTTGTTCTTTGTATCCTTGATGCTTTTTCACAATCAGAAAAGATTTGAAAAATTGATTTAAAGAGAAATCAAAATATTTAAAAAAAATATCTTCGACACGACAAAAAATTCCCTTAACTTGCGATACATTTCGAAAGCCAATCGAGATCTGGTCGGACACATCCCCGATAGTCACCGGAAAAGATTCGATTCGGATCATTCTCCGGAACAACCTTGATGCTCAAGACGTTTTCCAGGAAAATATGCCGCCATTTCGGTCGTGCCGGTGTGACGAGGGCGACCGAAAAATCGTATTCTCCCGTATTCAGCAAACGCGGGGGAATCTCAACCTGGGCGAAGAATACAGCTCCCTTCGGCTCAGGCTTGACTTGCTGAGGATGGGTCGTCAAAACATGAACCCCTTCACGGTGAAGATGCAGGACGGGAACAATGGGAATGTCATCTCGCAAAACCCGGTATTCAACCCGTACACGGATGGCCTCATCTCGGATAAATAGCTCCTTCGTTTGTCCGTTTTGGTCGAGGAGTTCAATCCGTAACAGTTCCGCACCGCGGGGTCCGCGATCAATGGTCCCGGAGTCACGTGGTTCAGACGGGGAACATTCGGTTTGCGGTAGAAGTTTCTGCACCTTTTCGGGGGGATTCGAATCGGAAACTACAAAAGAAGCTTGAAGCTTGAGCATTCGTTTGGCATACGCCTGAACGACGCTCCGCGGCGGCCCCTCCTCAAGAATTTGCCCCTCCTCGATCCAAATACAGCGGTTGCAGAGGCCGATCACGGCATTCATGTTGTGGGATACGAAGAGAATCGTTCGACCGGCAACCGCGAGCCCCTCCATCTTTGCAAGGCATTTTTTTTTGAAAGCCGATATCCCCTCCTGCGAGAACTTCGTCCAGCAGGAGAATCTCGGAGTCTAAATGTGCCGCGACCGAGAAGGCCAGCCGAGCATACATCCCCTTCGAGTAATGATTAATCGGCATGTCGATGAAGCGCCCGATTCCCGAGAACTCTATAATTTCGGGCATTTTGTCCCGTATCTCCTTCTTCGTCATGCCGTGTAGGGCTGCGCTGTAGATTATGTTCTCTCGACCGGACAGTTTCGGCTTAAAACCGGTTCCCACTCCAAACAACGCGGTAGTCCTCCCGCGGATTACCGCTTCGCCTTCGGTCGGGTAAATCAATCGTGATAGGATCTTCAGCAGGGTGGTCTTTCCAGCACCGTTGCGTCCAATCACCCCGAGTCGTTCACCCCGCTGCAGGTCGAAGCTGACATCCTTCAACGCCCATATCTCCCTGTTTCCGCTGTTTCGGAATTGCGGCAAATTGCCCTGGAGGATATCGTAAGGGAGCCGGAGCCAGTCGAGAATTCTATGCTTTGAATTAGACTTCTTGAGGGTGTCGAGATAATAGCGCTTCGAAAGCCTCTTGGCTGAGATGACAGGCTCTTCCATCATAGACGATCCGCCAGATAGGACTCGGCCCTCCGATAGATTCGTGCCCCGATAAAGAGGAGCAGCGTGGTCAACGCTGCGGAATACGCAAACTGCCCAAGTGGGAATGGATGCTGCTGAAAGAGACAGGAACGAAACGCCAGGAGAGTGCCCGCCATCGGGTTGATAAAATAAATTACACGAAACCGTTCAGGGATCATCTCGGGGGCAAAGATGACGGGCGAGACAAACAGACCAAGGTAAAGGCATAGATTTAGAAGTTTTTCGAAATCGGCCTTGACGATGATGAGACATGCGAAAATTAGGCCGAGGCCCAGCACGAGCATGGAGCATTGCAGCAAGACGAGCGGAAGCAATGCAAGACGCCAACCGGGATAAGTGCTGTACCCGATCATCAGCACGATCATCGGTAAAAAAGCGATCGATAAACTGTAATAGTGTGAAAGAACTGGGGCCATGGGGGTGATCATTCGAGGGTAGTATACGCGTTTTATCATGCCAGCGTCTTTGAGGACGCTTTTGGCCGCTGCCATCGTAGCGTCGCGGAAATAAAACCAAAGGACGATCCCGCTATAGAGATATAGCGGATAGCTGATTTCGACATGAAGGTTCGCGCCTGAGCGGTTCTTGATAAAAGTAAAGATAAGCACCATGGCGATCGGTCGAGCAACCGCCCAAAAATACCCGAGCGTCAGATGATCGAATTCCAGACGGATGGATTTCCAAGCCATGCTCCACAGGAGATATCTGTAGCTCGCCAGTTCGCGTAAATTGAACCAGTTTTCCCGGTCGGGGGGGCGAATGACCAAGGGCCCGGAGGGGATTTTCTTGCTCATGCGAAAAGACTCCGGCGTTTGTACGTATCCGCTAATTTCGTATTCGTCCCGTGAAAGACTTAGGATCCAAGTTTTCTGAAAACACGTGAAAGAAGATGAGGCGGTGAATCAATAGCGTTTGTTTCATGCCGGATTTTCATCGAAATCCGGTTCCATCATTTGACATCGTTTCAGTCCGCCCCCCTACGTTAAAAAAAAAATTGTTTTCCGCCGACTTCAGCAGGGGAGAGGACGCGTCTTTCTTGGAAAGAATCGGTTGTTCGATCGGCCAGGCGATGGCCACCTCGGGGTCATCCCAGCGGAAGCCGCGGTCATACTGGGGGGCGTAGTAGCCGGAGGTCTTGTAGAGGACCTCGCAGCGGTCGGTCAGGGCCAGGTACCCGTGGGCGAACCCCTCCGGGATGTAGAGCATGCGGCCGTCGTTTTCGCAAAGCTCGACCCCGACCCATTTCCCGTAGGTGGGCGATGAGCGGCGGATATCGACGGCGACATCGAAGATGAGGCCGCGCAGGCAGCGCACGAGCTTTGCGATCGCCGCGGGACGGATCTGGTAGTGCATGCCCCGCAGAACGCCCTTGATGGAGCCGGCATGGTTGTCCTGGACGAAATGGGGAAGCCCCAGCCCTGCGAAGGCCTCCTCGCGGAAGGTCTCGGCAAAAAAGCCGCGCTCGTCGCGGGCGAATTCATGGGTGATCAACAGAACACCGGGCAAGCTGGTCTCTTGAGCCGCAAATTTCATGGGTCCGCCTTTGTTCGCATAGCTCCGCTTCCTCGATTCCTCCGCGGAAACGAAAATAAGATGCTGAAATAACTTGTAAAATAATTCACCCTGGAGGTTGCTCTACTCTTATAGAGAAAGCCCGTTGCGGTGTAAAGAGATTTGATTTCGTACGAACGATCCGGAGTCGGATTGCCCGGTGCCGATCGGTTGGACGACGGATTTGCACCCGCAACCGGGATGTGCGATAATGTTTTGGAATCGGGTGAAACCTCTCCGGGGGGCGAACCTCATTCAAGGGGGCATGACCACATGCAACGCGTCCTCATCATCGACGACGAACCGCAAATCCGCTCCATGGTCCGTCTGATTCTCGAGCGGGAAGGCTATACGGTCCTCGAGGCCGCGGACGGTGCGGAAGGCCTGAAAATCTTCCGCGAGAAACCGGCCGACCTGATCCTCACCGACCTGATCATGCCGAACAAGGACGGATCGGCATGATCATCGAACTCAAGAAGGAGTTCCCCGGCGTCAAGATCATCGCCATGTCCGGCGGCGGCCTCAACCGGCCGGAGGGCTACCTGCGCGGT
>VSSL01000258.1_pt1 | contig 15622 bp, 15 predicted proteins | sample 4557531 | NCBI WGS metagenome assembly VSSL01 (sample SAMN10986726, study PRJNA523729) | hot springs metagenome | isolation source: hot springs | place: India:Timba, Gujarat | collected 2018-05-31 | reverse complement strand
TTCTTAGTAGGAAGAACTTCTCCACGGTAGATCCAAACTTTCACGCCTAGCTTACCGTAAGTAGTATCTGCTTCAGCATGAGCATAGTCTATGTCTGCACGAAGTGTGTGAAGTGGAACTGTTCCTTCGCTGTAATGTTCAGCACGAGCAATATCAGCACCGCCAAGACGACCAGAAACTTGAGTTTTGATTCCTTTTGCTCCAGAACGCATAGTACGTTGGATAGCTTGCTTTTGAGCGCGACGGAATGAAACACGGTTTTCTAATTGACGAGCGATGTTTTCTGCAACCAATTTTGCATCAAGATCTGCTCTTTTAATTTCGATGATATTGATATGAACTCTTTTGCCAGTCAACTGGTTCAAAGCTTTACGAAGTGCTTCGACTTCAGTACCGCCTTTACCGATAACCATTCCTGGTTTAGCAGTGTGGACAGATACATTGATACGGTTAGCTGCACGTTCGATTTCAACTTTTGAAACAGAAGCATCATTTAGACGTTTCGCGATGTATTCACGAACTTTGATGTCTTCATGCAAAAGAACTGCGTAGTCTTTATCAGCGTACCATTTGGATTCCCAGTCACGGATTATCCCGATACGCATACCGATTGGATTTACCTTTTGACCCACAGATTACCCCTCCTTCTTTTCTGATACAACGATTGTAATATGACTAGTACGTTTGTTAATTGCACTCGCACGACCTTGAGCGCGAGGACGGAAACGTTTTAATGTTGGTCCTTCGTTAACGTATGCCTCTGAAACGACTAGGTTATTAATATCCATTTCGTAGTTGTGTTCTGCATTTGCGATAGCAGATTTCAGAATTTTTTCTACGACTGGAGAAGCAGATTTTGGTGTTAAGCGAAGAATCGCTACTGCTTCACCTACTTGTTTTCCTCGAATTAAATCTGCGACTAAACGCACTTTACGAGGAGCAATACGAACTGTTTTAGCGACAGCTTTAGCTTGCATGAGATGCCCTCCTCTCATTAACGTCTTGTTTTCTTGTCATCACTTGCGTGACCTTTATAAGTGCGTGTAGGCGCGAATTCGCCTAGTTTGTGACCTACCATATCTTCTGTTACATAAACCGGCACATGCTTACGACCGTCATAAACGGCGATTGTGTGTCCGATGAATTGCGGGAAGATTGTTGAGCGACGAGACCAAGTTTTCACTACCTGTTTCTTGTCAGCTTCATTTAATTTTTCAACTTTTACCAATAAATGATCATCAACAAAAGGCCCTTTTTTTAAGCTACGACCCATGCGAGTACCTCCCTTCGTGACTGTTCTACGGTTCTATATATGAACCGTAGGTCAATCCCGTTATTTTTTACGACGACGTACGATAAATTTATCGGATTTGTTTTTCTTCTTACGAGTTTTGAATCCAAGAGTAGGTTTACCCCATGGAGACATTGGTGATTTACGTCCGATTGGCGCTTTACCTTCACCACCACCGTGTGGGTGATCATTCGGGTTCATTACAGATCCACGAACTGTTGGGCGTTTACCTAACCAACGGTTACGGCCAGCTTTACCAATGTTGATAAGTTCATGTTGTTCGTTACCAACTTGACCGATTGAAGCACGGCAAGTAGCAAGAATCATACGAACCTCACCTGAGTTTAAACGTACAAGTACATAACGACCTTCTTTACCAAGTACTTGAGCAGATGTTCCTGCTGAACGGACTAATTGTCCACCTTTTCCTGGTTTAAGTTCGATGTTATGAATTACTGTACCAACTGGGATGTTAATAAGAGGAAGTGCGTTACCCACTTTGATGTCAGCTTCTGGACCTGACATAACTTCCAAACCTACTTCTAGGTTTTTCGGAGCTAGGATATAACGTTTTTCTCCATCAACGTAATTAATTAATGCAATGTTTGCAGAACGATTTGGATCGTACTCAATAGTAGCAACGCGTCCTGGTATACCATCTTTATTCCGTTTGAAATCGATGATACGGTATTGACGCTTATGGCCGCCACCTTGATGACGAACTGTTAACTTACCTTGGTTATTACGGCCGCCTTTGCTGTGTAAAGGAGCAAGTAATGATTTTTCCGGTTTGTCTGTAGTGATCTCAGCAAAATCGGAAGTTGTCATATTACGTCGACCGTTAGAGGTAGGTTTATACTTCTTAATCGCCATTTGTATTTCCCTCCTTCTCTAATGAATTAAGCCTCGAATAGCTCGATTTCTTTGCTGTCAGCAGTTAATTTAACAATAGCTTTACGGCGCTTGTTAGTATAGCCTGCATGTTTGCCCATGCGTTTGAATTTACCTTTGTAGTTCATGATGTTTACTTTCTCAACTTTAACGCCGAAAATTTCTTGAACAGCATCTTTAACTTGAGTTTTATTAGCTCTAACATCAACTTCAAAAGTATATTTCTTTTCAGCCATTATGTCTGAAGAGCGTTCAGTGATTACGGGGCGCTTAATGATATCGCGTGCATCCATTATGCAAGCACCTCCTCTACTTTTTCGACAGCTGATTTAGTCAAGATCAATTTGTTGTGTGAAACAACATCAAGAACATTAAGACCATCAGCTTCAACTACAGTAACACCAGGGATGTTACGTGCAGAAAGAGCAACTTTCTCATCTAAACCGTCAGTAACGACTAACGTTTTAGTATCAACAGAAAGGTTTTTAAGTACAGCTACAAACTCTTTTGTTTTTGGAGCTTCGAAAGACAGGCTTTCAAGTACCAAAATGTTCTCTTCCAATGCCTTTGCAGACAATGCAGATTTAATAGCTAAACGACGTACCTTTTTAGGTAGCTTGTAAGCGTAAGATCTTGGAGTTGGTCCAAAAACAACGCCACCGCCACGCCATTGTGGAGAACGGATAGAACCTTGACGCGCACGTCCAGTTCCTTTTTGTTTCCAAGGTTTACGTCCACCGCCTGCAACTTCAGAACGGTTTTTAACTTTATGAGTTCCTTGACGTAAGGAAGCTCGTTGCATGATGATTGCTTCAAATAATACGTGATTATTAGGTTCGATACCAAAGATGGATTCATTTAGTTCGATGTCGCCAACTTGTGAACCTGTTTGGTTGAACAATGTAACTTTTGGCATTCTATTGCTCCTCCTTTCTCAGAAATTACTTTGCTTTAACAGCAGTTTTAACTTTGATCAATGCTTTTCTAGCACCAGGTACATTACCTTTGATCAATAGTAGGTTACGTTCAACATCAACTTTAACGATAGCTAAGTTTTGAACAGTGATTTGCTCTCCACCCATACGTCCTGGTAATAGTTTACCTTTGAATACGCGGTTTGGAGCTACAGGACCCATTGAACCTGGGCGACGGTGGTAACGAGAACCATGAGACATAGGTCCGCGGGATTGTCCATGACGCTTGATAGAGCCTTGGAATCCTTTACCTTTTGAAATTCCTGATACATCTACTAAATCGCCTTCAGCGAAAATACTTACATTGACTTCTTGACCGATCTCATATTCAGTAAGATCCGTTCCGCGGAATTCGCGAATGAAGCGCTTAGGAGTAGTATTTGCTTTTTCAACATGGCCCTTTTCAGGTTTGTTAGAAAGCTTTTTCACGTTTGTTTTCAAAACCAACTTGAACTGCTTCATAGCCATCAGTTTCAACAGTTTTCTTTTGAAGAACCACGTTATTAGCAGCTTCGATAACTGTTACCGGAATAAGTTCACCGTTTTCAGCAAAAACTTGAGTCATACCGATTTTTCTTCCTAAGATTCCTTTGGTCATAAGTCACACCTCCTAGAGTAATTGTTCATATTTATATGAATTATAATTTGATTTCAATGTCAACGCCTGATGGTAAATCTAAACGCATCAATGAATCAACTGTTTGTGGAGTTGGATTAACGATGTCGATTAGACGTTTATGCGTACGCATTTCGAATTGTTCACGAGAATCTTTGTATTTATGAACCGCACGTAGGATCGTATATACCGATCTTTCAGTAGGTAATGGAATCGGACCAGATACAGCCGCACCAGAACGTTTTGCAGTTTCAACAATTTTCTCAGCAGATTGATCAAGGATTCTGTGATCATATGCTTTTAAACGGATACGAATTTTTTGTTTTGCCATAATTTTCCCTCCTTTTCGCCTATTTTGAAATAGACCTTCTCAATGGAAATTTCCCACACACTCGCCATGGCAAAGCGGCCGGGTGTGTCAGCAACCTTCCATATCATCGCAGTCAAAGACCAACATTGTCTATTATACATAAAACACAAGCAGAATGCAAGTTAAACTTGAATTTTTTCTTGTGCAGCACACTTTTATTATTATACATACTATCACAAGTATTTACAAGTACATTCTATACGGTCTTTCATATCCATTTTCTTCAATTCGGATAATCTCGTGATATCCAAAAATACACTTCGTTATTTACAGGTATTATAGAAGAAAAGGTTCTTTAGAAATAGAAAAGAAGCAGATGGCGTCCCATCTGCTTCTCCCGGAAGGCGTCCCTTCCAATATTGTTTTATGAATCAATTATTCTTGGATTGTAGCAACTACGCCAGCGCCTACAGTACGTCCACCCTCACGGATAGAGAATTTAGTACCTTCTTCGATAGCGATTGGAGCGATAAGTTCTACAGTCATTTCGATGTTGTCTCCAGGCATAACCATTTCTACGCCTTCAGGAAGGTTACAAATACCAGTTACGTCAGTTGTACGGAAGTAGAACTGAGGACGGTAGTTTGTAAAGAATGGAGTGTGACGTCCACCTTCTTCTTTAGAAAGAACATAAACTTCAGCTTTGAACTTTGTGTGTGGAGTGATTGTACCTGGTTTAGCAAGTACTTGTCCACGTTGGATATCTTCACGGGATACACCACGAAGTAGTGCACCGATGTTGTCACCAGCTTCAGCATAGTCAAGAAGTTTACGGAACATTTCAACACCAGTTACTGTTGTTGGTTTAGACTCTTCGTTGAAACCGATGATGTCAACAACGTCACCGACTTTAACTTGTCCACGCTCAACACGGCCAGTAGCAACTGTTCCACGACCAGTGATTGAGAATACATCCTCAACTGGCATCATGAATGGTTTTTCAGTGTCACGAGTAGGTTCTGGGATATACTCGTCAACAGCTGTCATTAATTCATGAATTTTTTCTTCCCATTCAGCATCTCCTTGAAGAGCTTTAAGAGCAGAACCTTTGATAACTGGAATGTCATCGCCAGGGAATTCGTATTCAGATAAAAGATCACGGATTTCCATTTCTACTAATTCAAGAAGTTCTTCGTCATCAACCATGTCGCATTTGTTCATGAATACTACTAGGTATGGTACACCTACTTGACGAGAAAGAAGGATGTGCTCACGAGTTTGTGGCATTGGGCCATCAGCAGCAGATACTACTAGGATCCCGCCGTCCATTTGTGCAGCACCAGTGATCATGTTTTTAACATAGTCAGCATGTCCTGGGCAGTCAACGTGTGCATAGTGACGAGTAGCTGTTTCGTACTCAACGTGTGCAGTAGAGATTGTGATACCACGTTCTCTTTCTTCTGGAGCACCATCGATTTGGTCATAAGCGCGAGCTTCTGCTCCACCAGATTTAGCAAGTACAGTTGTGATTGCAGCAGTTAGAGTTGTTTTACCATGTCAACGTGACCAATTGTTCCAACGTTAACGTGCGGTTTTGAACGATCAAATTTAGCTTTTCCCATTAGGAATTCCTCCTTAAAATTATAAATAAAAGATTAAGTATATAGGGGCTGTGAAAGAAGACTAATTCTTCCATCACAGCTTACATAAGATAGTTATACTTTAATAAGAGATGAAAATCAATTATTCACCTTTATTTTTTTTGATGATTTCTTCAGAAATGCTCTTAGGTACTTCTTCATAATGATCGAAGTGCATAGAGAATGTTCCGCGTCCTTGAGTGTTAGAACGTAGAGATGTAGCATATCCGAACATTTCAGATAGTGGAACCATCGCTTTAACCATTTGCGTGTTGCCGCGAGCTTCCATACCTTCTACACGACCACGACGAGATGTGATATCTCCCATGATGTCGCCTAGGTAATCTTCTGGAATAACTACTTCCACTTTCATAATCGGTTCAAGGATGACAGGACTACATTTAGATGCTGCATTTTTAAGTGCCATAGATGCAGCGATTTTAAATGCCATTTCATTGGAGTCAACGTCATGGTAAGATCCGTCAAATAATTTTGCTTTGATGTCGACTAGCGGGTAACCAGCAAGTACACCACGGTCAAGTGAATCAACTAATCCAGCTTGTACAGCAGGAATGTATTCACGTGGTACTACACCACCGACGATAGCATTTTCAAATTCGAATCCTTTACCTTCTTCGTTTGGACCAAATTCGATCCATACGTGTCCGAATTGTCCACGACCACCAGATTGGCGAACGAATTTACCTTCAACTTTAGCTGAACCACGGAAAGTTTCACGGTATGCTACTTGAGGAGCACCAACGTTTGCTTCCACTTTGAATTCGCGACGCATACGGTCAACAAGGATGTCCAAGTGAAGTTCACCCATACCAGCGATGATTGTTTGACCAGTTTCTTGATCAGTATGCGCACGGAATGTTGGATCTTCATCTTGTAGCTTTTGTAAAGCTTGAGACATTTTGTCTTGGTCTGCTTTTGATTTCGGTTCAACTGATAGTGAGATAACTGGTTCTGGGAACACCATGGATTCAAGAATTACTTGGTTCTTGTCATCACATAGAGTATCTCCAGTTGTAGTATCTTTCAATCCGACAGCAGCTGCGATATCCCCTGCATATACAGTAGAGATTTCTTCACGGCTGTTTGCGTGCATTTGAAGGATACGTCCAATACGCTCACGTTTTCCTTTAGTTGAGTTGATTACATAAGATCCTGATTCTAATGTACCTGAGTACACACGGAAGAATGTAAGTTTACCAACGTAAGGGTCAGTCATAACTTTAAACGCTAAAGCAGAGAACGGTTCAGAATCGTCTGAATGACGTTCTACTTCTTCTTCTGAATCCGGTAATGTACCTTTGATAGCTGGTACATCCAATGGAGATGGAAGGAAGTCGATAACGTTATCAAGCATTAATTGAACACCTTTGTTTTTGAAAGCTGATCCACAAATAACAGGGAAGAATTCAACATTAACGGTTGCTGTACGAATAGCTGCTTTCAATTCAGCAATGCTGATTTCTTCGCCGCCAAGGTATTTTTCCATTAGGTCTTCATTAACTTCCGCTACTGCTTCAATTAGCTTTTCACGGTATTCTTCAGCTAATTCCCGGTGTTCTTCAGGAATTTCACCGATAGTGATGTCAGTTCCTAGGTCATTACCGTAGAATGAGTTTTCATTTCAATAAGGTCGATGATTGCAGAGAATTGATCCTCTGCTCCGATTGGTAACTGAACTGGGTGAGCGTTAGCTTGTAAACGATCGTGGATTGTTCCAACTGAATACAAGAAATCTGCACCGATTTTGTCCATTTTATTTACGAATACGACACGTGGTACACCGTAAGTTGTAGCTTGGCGCCAAACTGTTTCAGTTTGAGGCTCAACACCTGATTGGGCATCAAGTACAGCTACAGCTCCATCAAGTACGCGCAAAGAGCGTTCAACTTCAACTGTGAAGTCTACGTGTCCTGGTGTATCGATGATGTTTACACGGTGACCTTTCCACTGTGCAGTTGTTGCAGCGGAAGTGATCGTGATTCCGCGTTCTTGTTCCTGTTCCATCCAGTCCATTTGAGATGCACCTTCGTGCGTTTCACCAATTTTGTGGATTTTACCAGTGTAATATAGAACACGTTCTGTTGTTGTCGTTTTACCGGCATCGATGTGAGCCATGATACCGATATTACGAGTGTTTGCTAAGGAGAACTCTCTTGCCATTTGTCTTTCTCCTTCCTTCTATAAGGATTTTATAGTGATTAATCTTACCAGCGATAATGTGCGAAAGCTTTGTTGGCTTCAGCCATTTTGTGTGTATCTTCACGTTTCTTAACTGCTGCTCCAGTATTGTTGGCAGCATCCATGATTTCATAAGCTAAACGCTCTTCCATCGTTTTTTCTCCACGAAGGCGAGAGTAGTTTACTAACCAACGAAGTCCTAGAGTCGATTTACGGTCTGGACGCACCTCAACTGGTACTTGGTAGTTAGCTCCACCCACACGGCGTGCTTTTACTTCTAGTACAGGCATGATGTTTTTAAGTGCTTGATCGAAAACTTCGATCGGCTCATTGCCAGTACGTTCTTTGATTAAATCAAATGCAGAGTAAAGAATTTTTTGTGATTTACCTCTTTGTCCATCAACCATTAATTTGTTGATTAAGCGAGTCACAAGTTTTGAATTATATATTGGATCTGGTAATACGTCTCTTTTCGTTACAGGTCCTTTACGAGGCATTGTATTTCCTCCTTTCAAGAAAGTTCAATTTTTGTTTAAGATTATTTTTTTGCTGCTTTCGGACGCTTAGTACCGTATTTAGAACGGCCTTGCATACGATTGTTAACTCCAGCTGTATCAAGAGCACCACGTACGATATGGTAACGTACCCCTGGTAAATCTTTTACACGACCGCCACGGATAAGAACCACGCTGTGTTCTTGTAGGTTGTGACCGATACCTGGGATATAAGCTGTTACCTCGATACCGTTTGTTAAACGTACACGCGCATATTTACGTAACGCGGAGTTTGGTTTTTTCGGTGTCATAGTACCCACACGAGTGCAAACACCACGTTTTTGCGGAGATGATACGTTAGTTTGTGCTTTTTTAAAGCTGTTGTAGCCTTTGTTAAGTGCTGGAGATTTTGAATTAACCTCTTTAGACTCGCGTCCTTTACGCACTAATTGATTAATAGTAGGCATTACATTTTTCCTCCCTTCACGTTTTCATTTCTAGTACCACACATCCAGGTGGTTCATAAATGGGTAAAAACAAAGTCTTTGCAAATATAATTGCAAAAACATCTTTACTTTTTGATGGCAACAGTTGCTGCTCCGACATCAATACCACATGCTTTGCCAAGCATTCTCATCGAATCAACATATGTGATAGGAACATCCAATTCTTTGGCAGTCTCAACGACACGCCCAGTCAAGTATATATCTGCATCATCAGCGATGATAACTTCTTGAATTAAATTGTTTTTAAGAGCTCTAACTGCTTGCTTCGTCCCTATAATCACTGACTTTGCCTGTATTACTTTTTCATAAGACATGGTCCATATCCTCCAAAGTTACAGGGTAACATAGGAGCACCTTTGCTATAGTATCATTATAAGTCGGATACTGTCAACTTCTTTCAAAAAAATAATTAAAGCAAAAGGTTTTCCTTACATAATTCTATCAAGATTATCAATGTGCCTAAACGGAATATATCAAATCCCCATACGGCTTTTAAACCGGCCATGAGTAATAAGAGAGACCAGCTCAATAAATTCTGATCCTTCAGCTCCAATAGGAAACAGGAGTGCGGTTTTCAGTATAAATGAATGAGCTGGTCCTTTTTCCTTTAATCCACTGTTACTGTATCGGCACTTTCGTCACCAACGACGACAGGGTTTGCTTTTCTGTATCTAAGCATTCCCGTTCCCGCAGGGACAAGTTTACCGATGATGACATTTTCTTTAAGACCAAGCAATTCATCACGTTTTCCTTTTATTGCTGCATCAGTCAAGACTCTAGTCGTTTCTTGGAATGACGCTGCGGACAAGAAGGAATCCGTTTCTAGAGATGCTTTTGTGATACCTAGCAATACAGGGCGGCCTGTAGCTGGTAATTTATTGGTCAGCAATGCATCTGTGTTTGCAGTAGTGAACTGGTTAACATCCAATAATGTTCCTGGAAGCACTTCAGTTTCACCTGCATCAAGCACACGGACTTTACGCATCATTTGTCTAACCATTACCTCGATATGTTTATCACCGATTTCAACACCTTGCATCCGGTATACTTTTTGAACTTCATGTAGCAGGTATTCCTGAACAGTAAGCACGTCTGTAACCTTAAGCAATTCTTTCGGATCGATGGAACCCTCTGTCAACTCTTCACCACGACGGACAGGTGTATCAACAGTTACTCTTAAACGAGCTGTGTACGGTGCAGTATACGTGCGTGATTCAACAGCACCCTGAACGACGATTTCCTGTTGTTTATCCCGAATTTCATTGATCGAAACAATCGTTCCTTCAATTTCGGAAATGACAGCTTGACCTTTAGGATTTCTCGCTTCAAATATTTCTTGGATACGAGGAAGACCTTGAGTGATATCGTCCCCGGCAACCCCACCTGTATGGAATGTACGCATCGTCAACTGTGTACCAGGTTCTCCGATTGATTGAGCGGCAATGATACCGACTGCTTCGCCCACTTCAACTTCTTGACCTGTAGCCAAGTTGCGTCCATAACATTTTTTACATACACCATGGCTGGTGTTACATGTAAAGGCAGAACGGATCCAGGCCGTTTCAATTCCAAGTGATTCAATATAATTAGCAAGATCTTCAGTAATAAGATCGTTTTCAGCCACGATTACTTCATTTGTTTCAGGATGTCTGATCGCTTTTCTTGCATAACGGCCTACTAGGCGCTCTTCAAGATGCTCGATTATTTCTGTACCCTCTCTCAAGGCTGAAATTTTCAAGCCGCGGTCCGTTCCACAATCGTCATCACGGATGATGACATCTTGGGCAACGTCAACAAGTCGACGGGTAAGGTAACCGGAATCGGCTGTTTTAAGCGCTGTATCGGCAAGACCTTTACGCGCACCATGTGTAGAGATGAAGTACTCCAACACTGTTAAACCTTCACGGAAACTTGATTTGATCGGTAACTCAATGATACGTCCAGCCGGGTTGGCCATCAAACCACGCATACCCGCAAGCTGCGTAAAGTTGGAAGCATTACCACGGGCACCGGAGTCACTCATCATGAAGATCGGGTTGCGTCGGTCCAGTGAGTCCATAAGTTTGGACTGGATGGTATCCTTGGCAGCACTCCAGATTGAAATGACGCGATCATAACGCTCATCCTCTGTAATTAGACCACGTCTGAACTGTTTCAAGACGTTATCCACTTTGGTTTGAGCCTCAGTAATGATTTCTTGTTTTTCTTTTAGAACGACAATATCAGCCACACCAACGGTAATACCAGCTTTTGTCGAATATTTGAATCCAAGATCTTTCATCCGGTCAAGCATTTTGGATGTTTCCGTAATTTTAAAGCGTTTAAAGACTTCAGCGATGATATTTCCAAGAATTTTTTTCTTGAAAGGATCGATAGCAGGTTGTGCCTTAATCAATTCAGGGATATTAGCGCCTTTTTCCACAAAATATTTCTCTGGAGTTTTGGTTTCCAAATTATATCGTGTCGGCTCGTTAATATACGGGAATGATTTTGGTAAAATTTCATTGAAGATCAATTTACCGACAGTGGTAATAAGCAGTTGGCGGTTTTGTTCTTCAGTGAAAGTTTCATTATTCAGTGATGATGCATGCACGGCACAACGGGAATGTAAGTGTACATATCCGTTTTGGTATGCAAGCAATGCTTCACTTGTATCTTTAAAGATCATACCTTCGCCGATAGCGCCTTCTCTTTCCAATGTTAAGTAATAGTTACCTAATACCATATCTTGAGAAGGTGTAACGACAGGTTTACCATCTTTAGGGTTCAAAATGTTCTGTGCTGCAAGCATAAGCATGCGTGCTTCGGCTTGGGCTTCAGAAGATAGAGGAACGTGGACCGCCATTTGGTCACCGTCAAAGTCAGCGTTGTAAGCTGTACATACGAGCGGATGCAAACGAATTGCGCGACCTTCAACCAACGTTGGTTCAAACGCTTGGATACCAAGTCTATGAAGAGTCGGTGCACGGTTCAATAGTACTGGGTGTTCTCTAATAACTTCTTCAAGCACATCCCATATTTCAGGAGATAAACGTTCAATTTTGCGCTTAGCGGATTTGATGTTATGCGCTAGGCCTCTTTGAACAAGCTCCTTCATAACGAATGGTTTGAATAATTCAATCGCCATTTCTTTAGGAAGACCACATTGGTACATCTTTAAGTTTGGTCCTACTACGATAACGGAACGGCCAGAGTAATCAACACGTTTACCAAGAAGGTTTTGACGGAAACGACCTTGTTTACCTTTTAACATGTGAGATAAAGATTTTAACGGACGGTTACCAGGTCCAGTTACCGGACGGCCGCGACGGCCATTATCGATAAGAGCATCGACAGCTTCTTGCAGCATACGCTTCTCATTTTGAACGATAATGCTTGGTGCTCCAAGATCCAGTAATCGTTTCAAACGATTATTACGGTTGATAACACGGCGATATAAATCATTTAGATCAGATGTGGCAAAACGTCCTCCATCAAGTTGAACCATAGGACGAAGTTCCGGTGGAATGACCGGAAGCACGTCAAGGATCATCCATGAAGGCTCATTTCCGGAGTTACGGAATGCCTCAAGCACTTCCAAGCGTTTGATTGCACGGGTTCTGCGTTGTCCTTGAGCTGTTTTAAGCTCCTCTTTCAACGACTCTACTTCCTTTTCCGTATCAATATCTTGTAAAAGTTTTTTAATAGCTTCCGCACCCATGGCAGCTTGGAATTTCTTACCGTATTTTTCACGGTATGTACGATATTCCTTTTCGGAAAGAAGCTGTTTCTTTTCTAAAGTTGTATCGCCCGTTTCGGTTACGACGTAAGATGCAAAGTAAATAACTTCTTCCAAAGCCCGTGGAGACATGTCAAGTACAAGTCCCATACGGCTAGGAATTCCTTTAAAATACCATATGTGTGAAACTGGAGCTGCCAGCTCAATATGACCCATACGCTCACGACGCACCTTCGCACGAGTGACTTCAACGCCACAACGGTCACAGACTACGCCTTTATAACGAACACGTTTGTATTTTCCGCAATGACATTCCCAGTCCTTTTGAGGTCCAAAAATTCTCTCACAGAATAAACCGTCTTTTTCTGGCTTTAGCGTACGATAGTTGATTGTTTCTGGTTTTTTAACTTCTCCATGGGACCAAGAACGAATCTTGTCTGGTGAAGCAAGACCAATTTTCATATACTCAAAATTATTAACGTCTAACAAGGGGCCTACCTCCCTTTTAATCTCCAGGTTTAACCCTTGACTGCCGTCAAATATCAGGCAATCTTACACCGGATGATGGTTGATTGAATCAATAAGGCTCTAACAAGGCAGCATGATCTTCAAATGAACATCTCGCTGCCAGTCAGAGCGGGTAATATATAACTAGATATGTTTATATTTAATTTTATTCTTTGACAGGTGCCCCTACTTCGGAAGCAACCATATCTTTAGTTTCTGAATCAAGGCTTAATTTGTCTGCTTGGTTGGCTTCATCTTCATCTTCCAAATCACGCATTTCGATTTCACGATCTTCGGCATTGAGGATTTTAACATCCAATCCTAAACTTTGAAGCTCCTTAATCAATACTTTGAAGGACTCAGGAACACCTGGTTCAGGGACATTTTCACCTTTGACAATCGCTTCGTACGTTTTCACACGACCCACGACATCATCCGATTTAACGGTTAGGATTTCTTGTAATGTATAAGCAGCACCATAAGCTTCAAGTGCCCATACTTCCATCTCACCGAAACGCTGTCCACCAAATTGCGCTTTACCACCAAGTGGCTGCTGCGTAACAAGGGAGTAAGGACCAGTTGAACGTGCATGAAGTTTATCATCGACCATATGTGCCAGTTTGATCATATACATGACACCAACTGATACACGGTTATCGAATGCTTCACCTGAACGGCCATCATACAGGACAGTTTTTGCATCACGGGACATCCCGGCTTCTTCAATCGTACCCCAAACATCTTCCTCTGTGGCACCATCGAATACAGGAGATGCTACATGGATGCCAAGTGCGCGTGCAGCCATACCTAAGTGAAGCTCAAGCACCTGACCGATGTTCATACGTGAAGGTACACCCAATGGGTTTAACATGATGTCGACTGGAGTGCCATCCGGTAAATAAGGCATATCTTCTTCAGGAAGAATCCTGGAGATTACCCCTTTGTTACCATGTCGTCCAGCCATTTTATCGCCTTCATGGATTTTACGTTTTTGAACGATATACACACGTGCGAGTTGGTTTACACCAGGAGGCAGTTCATCGCCGTCTTCTCTGTTGAATACTTTAACATCAAGAACGATTCCGCCGCCGCCGTGAGGTACACGAAGTGATGTATCCCTTACTTCACGTGCTTTTTCACCGAAGATTGCATGTAATAGACGTTCCTCGGCAGTCAGTTCCGTTACACCTTTAGGCGTTACTTTACCAACGAGAAGGTCTCCGTCTTTCACTTCAGCACCCACACGGATAATTCCGCGCTCATCAAGATTACGAAGCGCATCTTCCCCTACGTTAGGGATATCACGGGTGATTTCTTCAGGCCCTAATTTTGTATCGCGTGATTCAGATTCATATTCTTCAATATGAATAGAAGTGTACACATCATCTTTAACCAATCGTTCACTCATGATGATGGCATCTTCATAGTTATATCCATCCCATGTCATGAAGGCAACCAATACGTTACGTCCAAGTGCCAACTCACCTTTTTCCATTGAAGGACCATCAGCAAGAATTTCACCTTTTACGACGTTGTCGCCAACACTGACGATAGGGCGTTGATTATAGCACGTTCCTTGGTTGGAACGAATGAATTTTAATAGACGATATTTATCAAGATTTCCTTTTACTTGCTGTCCGTCTACTTCACTTACCCTACGTACCCATACTTCACGTGATTCAACGTGCTCTACGATACCAGGGTGTTTACAGATTACAGCAGCACCGGAGTCTTTCGCTGAAACATACTCCATACCCGTTCCGACTCGAGGGGCTTCCGGTTGAAGCAAAGGAACTGCTTGACGTTGCATGTTCGCTCCCATAAGGGCACGGTTGGAGTCATCGTTTTCCAAGAAAGGAATACATGCAGTCGCAGCAGATACAACTTGTTTAGGAGATACATCCATGTAATCTACGCGGTCACGCGGAACAACGGTATTTTCACCGCGGAAACGTGCAACAACATCATTATCAAGGAATGAGCCGTCATCTGACAGTCGTACATTCGCTTGGGCAACTACATAATTATCTTCCTCATCAGCCGTTAAGTAATCGATTTGGCTTGTGATTTTACCTGTTTCAGGGTCCACACGACGATATGGTGTTTCAATGAAGCCATATGGGTTAACCTTTGCAAAACTGGATAACGAGTTAATCAAACCAATATTCGGTCCCTCAGGCGTTTCAATCGGACACATGCGGCCATAGTGGGAATAATGAACGTCACGTACTTCAAAGCCAGCACGCTCACGTGTCAGACCACCAGGTCCCAATGCAGATAAACGACGTTTATGCGTCAATTCAGCAAGCGGATTCGTTTGATCCATGAATTGGGAAAGCTGCGAGCTTCCAAAGAACTCTTTAATTGATGCAATGACCGGGCGAATGTTGATTAGTTGCTGCGGAGTGATTGTATTCGTATCCTGAATGGACATTCTTTCACGAACAACACGCTCCATACGGGATAAACCAATTCT
>VSSL01000257.1_pt1 | contig 15635 bp, 12 predicted proteins | sample 4557531 | NCBI WGS metagenome assembly VSSL01 (sample SAMN10986726, study PRJNA523729) | hot springs metagenome | isolation source: hot springs | place: India:Timba, Gujarat | collected 2018-05-31 | reverse complement strand
GCCTCGATCCATCCCAGCAGACTGCGGCCCAGATGCTCCAATTGATCCTCCACCTGGTCTTCCATGGCCGGCAGAATGGACATGCGAATCCCGAGCCAGGCCGCAAGAGCCACGGAGAAAATCATGGTCAGCGAAACCACACTGATGGTCGTCTTGAACTTCAGCCGCTCCAGAAACTCCATGAGCACCCGTTCCGCAGAGGGTTCGCGTCGCGCTTCGGCCTTTCGTGCACTGGAGGACGGATCAGTGCGTTCAACGTATCACAAACCTCCGGCCCTGTCACACCCCTTTTGCACTAGGGGTGCAGGAGCGACGGGACCCAGAGGGTGAGAGGCGGCCACAGCGAGATGAGCGCGAGATCCACAAGGAGCGCCAGAAGGAAGGGCATGATGCGGGCGACCACGGCTTCCAGCCGGCATTGGGCGATGGTGCAGGAGACCACGAGACAGATGCCCAGCGGGGGGGTGAGCATGCCGATGGCCAGATTCACGACCACGATGGCCCCCAGCTGCGTCAGGTCGATGCCCAAGGTCGGCACCAAGGGCAAAATGACGGGAACGAGCAGAATGAGGGACGCCGTGGTTTCCACAAAGGTGCCCGCGATGAGCAACACCACGTTGATGAGCATCAGGAGCGCCGTCGGATGGCGGGTGAGGGACAACAGCCCTTGGGCAAGGCGCCCGGGAATGTCTTCGATGGCCATGAACCAGCTGAAAATGGAAGCCGTGGCGATGATGAAAAGCACGAGGCTGGCCGTCAGGGCCGACCGGGCGAAAAGCCCGGGAAGATCCTTCCAGTGCAATTCCCGATGGACGCACAAGCCCACGAACAGGGCGTAAAAGGTAGCGGCCGCCGCCGATTCCGTCGCGGTGAACACCCCCGTAAGAATCCCGCCGAGGATGACCACGGGGGCCCCGAGGGCCCACTTGGCGTCCCACAGGGATCGAACGAACCGGCCCCAGGAAAAGGGCACGACCGTGCTGTAACGGTGCCTTCGGGAAAGCACCGTGGAGACGGCGATGAGGCTCAAGCCCATGAGGACGCCCGGCAGAATGCCCGCCGCAAAAAGTTTCCCGATGGAAGCCCCTGTCAAAAAGCCGAAGATAATCATGGGGATGCTCGGCGGGATCACCACCCCGATGGATCCTCCGGCGGCTTGGACCGCCGCGGCGAATCCTTTATCGTAACCGCGTTGGATCATGGACGGGATGAGAATGGTTCCCACGGCGGCCGTATCCGCGGCCGCGGATCCCGAAATCCCCGCAAAGAACATGGAGGCAACGACGGCCACGGCCGCCAGCCCCCCCGGAAGCCACCCCACGAGGGATTCGGCCAGCTGCACCACGCGCCGGGAAATGCCTCCGGCTTCCATGAGTGACCCGGCGCACATGAAAAGCGGGACGGCCATGAGCGGGAAGGAATCCACCCCGGCGTAAAGCCGCTGAATCACCATCATGAGCGATAAATCGCCGTGGAGCCACACGGCGGCCAAAGACGCCATGCCGATGGCCAAGGCGATGGGGGTGTTGGCGAGGAACAAAACCATGAGGCTGACAAAAAGCACCACCGGCAGCATCTTTGGACTCCAGTGCCCGATTCGCCCCGCTGAGGCCCGCTCCTTTTCTCACCGTAACGCTCGAAGGTTTGGGGTTCGCTGTGTTCACCCCAACCGACGCCGTTTAAGAGGCCGACTCCCGGGATACCGAGCCAGCGCTTTCCAGCGCAAGGCTCGCCGCGTGAATGAGGAAGATAAGGCCGCTGAGAGGGACCACCGTATAGGGAAGACCCATGGGAAGGCCCAAAGCCGCCGTCTTTTGGTGGGCGATAAACCGAATGAACCGAATGCCGTAGCCGATGAGGACCAGGAAAAAGAGGGACGAAAGGCCCAACAGGAGGCGTTCCAGACCCCGCTGCGCCGCCGGTGCCAGCCGGCGCACCACCACGTCGATACCCACATGCGCCTTCCTGCGGTAGGCGACCGTCGCTCCCAGGAACGTGATCCACACGAGGAGGATCCGGCCGACTTCTTCGGACCAAAACAGGGAGTGGTTCAGCCCGTAGCGGAAAAACACCTGGAGGCCCGTGACCAGGGCCATAGCCATGGCCAAGATCCCAATGGTCACTTCAATCACGCGGTTTAAGACGCGGCTCAGCGCGTGCAGCCATCCCATGGGAAAACCCTGTGTTTACTTACCGCGAATCGTGGCTACGGCGTCTTGGAAAAGCTTAAGCATCTCCTGAACTTTGGGGTCCTTGTAGATGTCGAGATCTTTCAGGGTTGCCACCTTGGCTCGAAAGGAAGCGAGGTCGGGCGATTCGTCCACAACCATGCCCGCCGCCTTCACCTGGGCCAGGAAATTCGATTCGTTGTCCCGGTTCCATTTCCTTTGGTACGCCGCGGCGTCCTTCATGGCTTGAGCGATCATGGCCTGGTCCTTATCGGAAAGGCTGTTGAACCAGTCCAGGCTGGCCACATCGATATGAGGGGAGTACACATGGCCGGTTAAAGACATGTACTTTTGCACTTCATAAATTTTGTAGTTCCAGATGACCCACAGGGGGTTTTCCTGGGCGTCGATGGTCCCTTGCTGCAGTTCGGTGTAGATCGGCCAGCCCATGGGCGTGGGGTTTGCCCCCAAAACGCGCCATAATTCCTTGTGGAGGATCGATTCCATGACGCGGATCTTCAGGCCCTTGACGTCGTCCACCGTGTGGACGGGCCGCACATTGTTCGTCAGATGCCGGAAACCGTTTTCCGAAAATGCCAACCCTTTGAAGCGGGCCCGTTCCAAGGCCTTCAGGAGGGTCTGCCCGGCGGGGCCGTCCAAGACCTGGTCGGCTTCCGCGCTGTTGGCGAACAGGAACGGGTAGTCGATGACGCGGGCTTCGGGAACGAAGACATCAAACGGTCCCGAGGTAATGACTCCCATTTGAACGGAATTCATCTGGATTTGCTGAAGAATTTCCGTTTCGGTCCCGAGGGAGGCGCTGTGGAAAATTTTGACCTCGTAATCCGATCGGGATTCCACGAGCTCCTTGAACTTTTCCGCGCACACGTTCTGTGCCGAGCCCGGTTTGGTGACGACCCCCAGCTTGATGACCCCACCCGCACGGGCCTCCATGCACCCCACCAAAAGAAGGCCGACTGTCAGCGCCGTCAGAAGCCGTGACCTGTTCTTCTTCATGCGATCCTCCTTTCTTCGGTTGTGTCCTCCAGGCACCCATGCCGCACCAGATACTCCTTGGATGCCGCCACCACCTCATCCGACGATCGTTCGCTGGACGGTACCGAGATGATGACGTGGCCCTCGTAGCCGTGCTCCTTGAGGCACCGCACGAAAGAGGGAATGTCGAAAACCCCTTCCCCGAGCTGTGTATGGCGATGGGCCTCGCCTCCGGCAAGATCGGTCAGTCGGACGAAGGCGATGTGCGCCCGAAGCCGTTCGAAGGCTTCACAAGGATCTTCACCGTGAGGGACGGCGTAGGTGGGGTCGAAGTCCACGGCCAGCACCCCGGGCTCTTCCACTTCCTTGATGAATTCCAGAACCTGTGCACTGGTTCGAATGAGCTGGTCCGGTTCCGGTCGAAAGCACAGTTTGACGCCGAGTTTCTTGGCGATGGGGGTGACTCGGTGCATATTGGCGACAAAAAGGCGCCACGCCTCCCGCTCGTTCATGGTTTCGGGGATGGGCCCGCCGCCGTTGGTGGACACGGTCGGAATGCCCAAGGCCGCCGCCAACCGCAGGCAATCCAGCGTGTATCGGATGCGGAGCTCGCGCTCCTTCCAATCTTCCGCCAGCCAGTTGGCATGGGCCCCGTCCCCCAGGGCGTTCGCCTGCCATCCGTTGAGGTTGACGATCTTCATGTTGCGCTGCGCCAGGCACTGGGAGAGATCGTTGATCGCGCCCGCTCGAAAGTCTTCCGGAAAAAGGTGGGGTCGATCGGCCAGGAGTTCCACACATCGGAAACCCCCTTTGGCCACGGCATCCAGGGCTTCCTTCAGGCTCTTGCGTCGAAAGGGCAGTGTGCTGTAAGCCCACTTCATGATGTTCCTCTCCGTTGTCGGTCCGTGGAAGCTTCGCCCGTTAGGCCTGATGCATGACGGCGCGCCAGTCAAGGGCCATACATCCGCGCGCATGAACCCGAACGGGGTTCATGTCCAGTTCCGCAATCTGCGGGAAATCATAAAGGAACCACGAAAGCCGCACAATGGTTTCCAAGAGAGCGCCCTCATCCAGCGGCGCCCGCCCCCGAGCACCCCGAAGCACGGCCGCCCCCCGGCACTGTTCCACAAGCCGCTCGGCCTGAATCCTGTCCAGGGGCCCGATCCCCATGGCCGTTTCCTTGAAAACCTCCACGTAAATCCCGCCGAGCCCCACCAAGACGACCGGGCCGAAGTTCGCATCCCGACGGCCCCCGACGATCCATTCCATGCCGGGATCGGCCATCTTCTGGACGAGAACTTGCGGCCCGAAGCCCGAAAGCCGTCGGTAGGCGTCCCGGACCGCGGCATCATCGGCCAGGTTGAGAGCCACGGCGCCCACATCACTCTTGTGCACCACATGGAGGGCCGCCGTTTTCATGGCCACAGGATAACCGAGACGCAGGGCGCACGCCGCCGCCTCGTCTTCTTGGGAAGCGACGGCCCATGGTACGGTGGCGATCCCGTAACAGGCCAGAGCCGACGCCAGAATATCGGGCGGAACCAAACCGTCCCCACAGGAAGAAAAAAGACGCTCCGCCCCTTCCCTGTCGATGCCGACGGGTGTTTCCGTCGCAAAGACAGGGCGCGGCGTTCGGGAGAAATCCCGGTTCCAGGCCAGGGCGCGGACCGCGTCCCGAGGGTCGGTAAAGATAGGATAACCGGCGCTTTTCCGGTTTAATTCCAGTTCCTTCTGCATGGTGAACACGCACACGGCGATGGGTTTTCCGGATTCCTGCATGAGGCGCCCGAGGCTTTTCACCAATTGCCGGGAGCCTTCCGCATCGAAAATGCCTTGATAGTTGTGGATGAACAGCACGCCGTCGATATCGGCTCGAGCCAGGGTCTGCTGCGCCAGCTTTTCGTAGAGTTCCAGGTCGAACACATCGCCTAGATCCATGGGGTTATGGAATTGGATGACCCCGGCCCGGGCGTGACTTTCGGCCATTTTCACAAGTTCATCGGGAAAGGGCGGCAGTTCGAAACCGAATTCGTCCGCCGCGTCTGCGGCCATGACCGCATGCCCTCCCGACCGGGAAATCACGGCAAGGCGACGGCCCCGCATCTTGGGAAGGAGAAAGCCCTTGATGGCCGTCAAGCCCTCGTTTTGATCGGCGACCCGAAGGATTCCGCATTGGCGAAAGGCCGCGTCCGTGACCGCATCGTCCGTCGCCAAAGATGCGGAATGGGAGCGGGCGATGACGGCCCCCGCTCCGCCGCGGTTGGATTTGTGAACCACGATGGGTTTGGTCGAACGAGCAGCCGTTTCCATGAGCCGGCGTCCATCGGCGATCCCCTCCAGGTAACCGAAGATGACGGCCGTCTGCGGGTCATCCTGGTAATAGGCCAGAAGATCGCACTCGTTCACGTCCAGCTTGTTGCCGATGCTGGCAAACTTGGAAAAACCGATCCCTTCCGCGGCGCAGTGGTTGATCATCGTAGCGCCCACGCCGCCGCTTTGGGAAAAGATGGACACGCGCCCCGGGGGCGCCTCCGCCCTCATGGGCATGAACGGCACGGCAAGCCCCGTACGGCGGTTGATGATCCCGATGCAGTTGGGGCCGATCATGCGAATGCCGTAGCGGACCAAGGCCTCCTGGATCTCCCGTTCCAGTTCGGCACGGTCGTCCCCCAGCTCCCGAAAGCCGGCCGATTCCACAACGACGCGGCGGATGCCCTTCTCCCCGCACTGGCGGATCACCTCGGGGACCGCCCGCGCCGGCACCAACACCGCAGCCAAATCCACAACCTCGGGAAGTTCCGCCACGGACTGGTGTATCCTGTGCCCCGCGAAGGCTCCCCCCTTCGGCCCCACAAGATAGATCAGCCCTTGGTACTGGAATTCCATGAGGTTGAAAACGATGGCGCGCCCGAGATTCGTCGGCGAACTGGAAACCCCGATCACGGCCACACTCTTCGCATTGAAAAAGCGCTCCATTCCGCTCCCTCCTTGTCCATGCACCCTATCGCCTCAACATCAAGCCGCAGCCGTAACCCTTCCGCTCCACTTTCCGGAGACCCCCTCCCCAAGCCTCCGGACGTGGCCGGCCATCCGCCCTCACCATGCCACAACACCGCTCGAACGGGAAGCCCCCTCCCATAACCCGCAGCCCTTCTCTTTCACGTTTCTTCTGGAAAGCCGGGCATACCAGCCCAAGACGAAGCCCCGAGTTTCGTGTGCGAAAACGAGAGATCTAGGCGTTAAACGGGCGTCGCGTGGACATTGTAGAGTGGGGACCCGCCGAGCTTTACTCGGTGGAGAGTAAATTTTAGGCTGCGTAAAGGATTCCGCGATTGGCCGCGAGTTCCTAATCAGAACCGCAATTTTATCTTTCATGATAACCGCATTCTCCCAAGCCCGTACCGCGTCAATGGGGAGAACTTCAGAAAAAACGGAGGTCAGACTCCTTGGGCAACGCTGAGAACAAGGGCGAAGCATCTCTGTCGAACGCTTCTTAGCTGCGATTTTCGGTTCGGTTTTTCCGGCAATAGGCCCGCGTTATAAAAAATCACGCGTTGCAAGATGGGATTTTGCCATGTAAAAGGGGCCGTGACGGTTCGGTGGAGGAAGCGAGTCACGGGGTTGGGGATGAGGAGGCGATGGAGTCGCAAACGCCTTTGTTGTCCGTTGAGGGGCTGACCACGTGTTTTCGGACGCCGACGGGAACGGCTGTCGCGGTGGACGGGGTATCCCTTCAGGTGAAACCGGGCCTAGTTTTAGGCGTCGTGGGTGAATCGGGATGCGGCAAGACGGTCCTTTCCCTGTCGATCCTTCGCCTTTTGGCTATGCCGCCCGCTTTTTTTGGAGGCGGCAGGATCCTTTTTGAAGGGCGCGATCTTTTGGAATTGAGTGGGGAAGAGATCCGGCGCATTCGAGGAAACCGGATCAGCATGATCTTTCAGGAACCCATGACGGCGCTCAACCCCGTCTTCACGGTCGGGGACCAGCTCGCGGAAGTGTATCGGGTCCATCGAGGCTTTACCCGGAGCGAATCATGGCGCCGCGCCGTGGCCATGCTCGATCGGGTCGGGGTTCCGGATCCGGAAACCCGCGCGAAGCAGTACCCTTTCCAGCTGTCCGGTGGCATGCGACAACGGGTGATGATCGCCATGGCTCTCGCGTGCCGGCCGAAACTGCTCATCGCCGACGAACCCACCACGGCCTTGGACGTCACCATTCAGGCTCAGATGCTGGATCTCATGGAACGGCTGCGCCAAGAGATCGGGATGGCCGTTTTGCTCATCACCCATGATTTGGGCGTCATTGCTCAGGCAGCCCACGACGTGGCTGTCATGTACACGGGGCGTATCGTGGAGCATGCGGACACGATGGAATTATTCGAGCACCCCGCCCATCCCTACACGAAAGGGTTGATGCGGGCCATTCCACGCCCCGAACGATCCCCCTCGGGGGAGCCCTTGTATGAAATTCCGGGGGTGGTGCCGAGCCTCACGGAGCTCCCCCGAGGATGCGCGTTTCATCCGCGATGCCCCTACGCTCAAGGGGTGTGTCGCGAGAAAATCCCGCTTTTAGAATCCGTCCGGCCAGGTCATCGGGCGGCATGCTGGAGAGCCCACGAGGTGATGGATGCTTGAAGTGCGCCATCTCGTGAAACACTTTCCCGTGCGACGCGGCTGGCGCCGTCGTCTTGCCGGCGTCGTCCATGCCGTAGACGATATTTCGTTTTCTCTAGGCCCCCATGAAACTCTGGGCCTCGTAGGAGAATCGGGCTGCGGCAAGTCCACGGCGGGCCGCGCGTTGCTTCGCCTCATTGAACCCACCTCCGGCCAGGTCCTTTACAAGGGCCGGGACATTTTCACTATGGATGCCGCCGAGCTACGACATCTTCGACGGGAACTTCAAATCATTTTTCAAGATCCTTTCGGATCGTTAAACCCTCGGCTCACGGTGGGCCGTATCCTCGAAGAGCCGCTCGTCACCCATGGGATCGGCACGAGAACAGAACGACGCCAGTTCGTTGTCAAGGCCTTGGAAAGCGTCGGGCTTACGGCGGAACATGCCGGCCGCTTTCCCCACGAGTTTTCCGGAGGACAGCGTCAGCGGATCATGATCGCCCGGGCTCTCATCCTAAACCCGAAGATTCTTGTGGCCGACGAACCCGTTTCAGCTTTGGACGTCTCGGTCCAAGCCCAGGTCCTGAACCTTTTGGTTCGGTTGCAGCGGGAGTTGGGCTTTGCCCTGATCTTCATCTCGCACGATCTCAGTGTGGTCCGGTACCTATGCCATACCGTGGCGGTGATGTACCTGGGGAAGATCGTGGAATGGGCTCCTGCGGACGCTCTCTACGAAAATCCTCTGCACCCTTACACCCGTGCCCTTTTGTCGGCGCTGCCGGTTCCGGACCCGAGGCGTCGCACCCGCCGTGTCGTCCTTTCCGGAGACGTGCCCAGCCCGGTGCGGCCTCCTTCCGGATGCCGCTTCCACCCGCGATGCCCGGAAAGCGTCGCGCTGTGCGCTTCGAAGGAACCCGTCTTTCGCGAAGTGGAAAAAGGTCGGTGGACGGCCTGTCATCTCTACGGAGGGGGCAGGCCTGAGGATCGTCTCCACGGTGTCTCAGGCCGCTGAGGAGGCGACGGTTTTTTGACGGAACATATCAGAACGGAGGGAGATGATGATGAAGAGGACCTTGATGTGGGTACTGATGCTATGGGTCATGGGCGGGGTGGCGATCTCGGGGGCGGTGGCCAAGGCTCCCGACACCTTGGTGGTGGTGCAGGAGGCGGAACCCGTAGGTTTGGATCTAATGCAGAGTTCCATCCAAACGACCATGAGCGTGGCCTATAACATCCACGATACCCTCTTTCACCCGCAAGACGACGCCACCGTAAAACCCGCTTTGGCCGAAAAGTGGGAAAAAGTTTCGGATACTACCTGGAAGATTACGCTGCGCCAGGGCGCCACGTTCCACAACGGGGAACCCGTGACGGCCCATGCGGTCAAATTTTCTTTTGACCGGATCACGAACCCTGAATTTAAAAGCCCTCATGCGGGCAAGCTTTCGGCCTTCAAGGAGCTTACGGTCCTGGACGATTACACCTTCACCATCCGCACAGAACAGCCTTACGCGCCCGGTTTGTATATCCTGGGTTATTATCTGCCCGTAGTCCCGCCTAAATATGTGCAGCAGGTAGGCGATGCGGAATACAACGCCAATCCGGTAGGCTGCGGCCCTTATAAATTGGCCAAATGGGTTCGCGGGGAACAGGTGATCCTGGAACGGTATGACAATTATTACGGCCCGAAGCCGGCCTACAAGACGGTGATCTTCAAGGGCGTGCCCGAGGAAGCTTCGCGGATTGCGGCGCTTCTTACGGGAGAGGCGGACGTTATCAGCGGCGTGCCCGTCCACCAGAGAAAAAAGATTGAAGAGTCCGGAAAAGCCGTCCTCACGCCTCAGATGGGAGTGATGCACTACCTGGGTCTGGACACGTACAACCCTCCATTTAACGATGTGCGGGTGCGACGCGCCGTGAACCATGCATTGAATCGCGACCTCATGAACAAGGCCCTGTTCGGCGGCACAGCCATCCTCTGTGCCGGAGCCATCAGTCCGCGCACTTTCGGGGCCGACCCGACCCTGAAGCCCTACGCGTACGATCCGGAAAAGGCCAAGAAGCTTTTGGCGGAAGCGGGCTATCCCGAAGGTTTCGAAGCCCGTTTGGCCTACCCCACGTACATGTCTCAAATCCAGGAACAAGCGGAAGCCATTGCGGCGGATCTGGGCAAAGTGGGCGTCCGCGTGAAACTGGAACCCTTTGAAAGGGCCGTCATGTGGGAACGTTACAAAGGCCGTCAGCACCAGATGTTCATTTACTGGTGGGACGATGCCCCGGAACCGGACCGCTACGTGTATTCGCTCTTCCATTCCAAGAGCCGTGACTACTACTACAAAAACCAGACATTGGACGATCTCCTGGACAAAGCGCGAACCATTATGGACCGGGATGCTCGGGCCAAAGCGTATCACGAAATCGATCGGCTGATTTACGACGAGGCCCCATGGATTTTCCTCTATGTGGTCCCGGAGGTCTTCGGTGTGGCCAAGAACGTGGATTATGAAGGACGGCGGGACGGGTTTCTGAACATGCGGAACGCCAAACCGAAAAAGTAATAACAAGGGGGGCACGGCATGCCGTGCCCCGGGGCATCCAAACTGCATGGGACGGTACTTTCTCAAAAGGCTGTGGCACGCGGTGTACGTGATGGTCGGGATTTCCGCCATCAGCTTCTTTTTCATTCATTTGTCTGGAGATCCCGTGATGCTTATGCTGCCCGCCGATGCCACTCACGAGCAGATCGAAGCGCTACGCAAGCAACTAGGGTTCACCGATCCCCTGCCCGTCCAGTACGGGCGATTCGTCGCCCACGCTCTTCGCGGCGATTTCGGCCAATCTTTATATTACCGCGTGCCGGCGATGGAACTGATTGTGGAACGGCTCCCGGCCAGTTTGGAACTGGCCCTGTCGGCCATGGCCGTCGCTTTGGTTACGGCCGTGCCCATCGGGATCCTTTCCGCCGTCAAGAGAGGATCCTTGGTGGACATGGGCAGCATGCTGGGAGCCCTCATGGGCCTCTCCATGCCCCATTTCTGGCTGGGGATCATGTTGATCCTTCTCTTTTCCGTGAAACTCGGCTGGCTTCCCACGTCCGGGCGCGGCACCTGGGCACATCTCGTCATGCCCGCCCTTGCCCTAGGCATGGGTCTCATGGCCATGTTCGCCCGCCTCACGCGATCCGTCATGCTTGAGGTGCTGAGCCAGGACTACGTGCGCACGGCCCGCGCCAAGGGCTTGAAAGAAAGACTTGTCATCGGCAAACACGCCCTCAAGAACGCCCTTATTCCCCTGGTGACGGTAGCAGGGATGCAGTTTGGGTTTCTTATCGGCGGCACCGTTATTATCGAAACCGTGTTCGCCTGGCCCGGTGTCGGACGGCTTGTGGTCCAAGCGATTTTCAATCGGGACTATCCCTTGGTGCAGGCCAGTGTCCTTGTGCTGGCCGTGGTTTTTGTTGTCGTGAACCTTTTTGTGGACCTTCTCTACGTTTACCTCGATCCGCAAATCAGTTACCTCGAGGAACAATAGGCGTGCGTTCTTCAGTGTTTTCCCCGGACCTGAGCGAATCCGCCCGAGCCAAGGGTCGACTTTTTCTTGAAACCTTTCGAGACGTGATGCGCCGCCCAAGCGCACTCTTCGGGGCATGGCTCCTTACGATTATCGTCTTGACCAGTGCCTTCTTTCCCGCATTTTACAGAGTGGATCCTCTCGCCCAAGACCTGAGTGCGCGTTTTACACCCCCGGCGTGGCAGGACGGTGGTTCTTGGGCCCATCCGCTGGGAACGGACAACCTGGGGCGGGATATCCTCTCCCGAATCCTTCACGGCAGTCGGATTTCGCTCCTGGTCGGCCTGAGCGCCGTGCTCATCGCCGAGCTGATGGGAATCGTCTTGGGGCTTGTGTCCGGCTATTACGGCGGAGCAGCCGACACGATCATTATGCGTACCGCCGACGTCTTCATGGCTTATCCTTTTATGCTTTTGACCATTTCGGTCATCGCCGTCTTGGGACCCTCACTGTTTAATTTGATTCTGGTTTTGGGCCTTTCCGATTGGGTGACGTACGCCCGGACAATCCGCGGAAGCGTCCTGTCGTTAAAGGAAAAAGCCTTTGTGGAAGCCGCGAGGGCCGTCGGGGTCACTCATCCCGTCATCATCCGGCGACACATTCTCCCCAACGTCATTTCACCGTTGCTCGTTCTGGGCACCTTGCGGGTGGCCAACATCATCATCTGGGAAAGCGGCTTGTCGTTTCTCGGCATGGGCGCGCCCCCTCCCGCCCCCACCTGGGGGCGCATGCTGGCTGAAGGGCGAGTGTATATCATGGATGCCTGGTGGCTCGTCACTTTTCCCGGACTGGCGATTATGCTCACCATCCTTTCCATCAACCTGCTCGGTGATGGTCTGCGGGACGCTTTGGACCCGCGGCTTCGAAACGTTTAGGAGAAAACCATGAAAGTCTTGGTCTTGGGAACGGGACTCCAGGGCAAGGCCGTGTTGCACGATTTGCATCATAGCCATGTCGTTACGGCGGTTATCGCCGCGGATCTGGATGTGGAGGCGGCTCAAGATTACGTGCGTCGGCAGGGTCTGGAAAAGGTTTCGGTTCGCTCCTTGAATGCCGACGATCCAGACGCGCTTCGGAGTTTGATCGAAAGCGAAAACCCTCGGGCCGTCGTGTGTATGCTCCCGCCTCAGTATGGACTGAGTGTCGCCCAATGCGCCGTGAACTGCGGCGTTCATTACGTGAGCTCCAGCTACACGGGAATGCTGGCCGCGTTGGATGAGGCGGCCCGAAAGGCGAACGTCACTGTTCTGCCGGAAATGGGCATGGATCCCGGGATCGATTTGATCTTATGCCGGCTGGCGGTGGAGGCTCTGGATGAAGTCCACGGGCTGCATTCCTACGGGGCTGGCGTGCCCGAACCGAAATGTGCCGACGACAACCCGCTCCGATACAAAATTAGCTGGACCTTCGACGGGGTGCTCAAGGCGTACAAACGCCCGGCCAGGTTCCTCAGGAATGGACGGGAAGTGCTCGTCCCCGAGGGAGAAATCTTTCGGCCGGAACACGGCCACACCCTGCACGTGGAAGGTCTGGGCGTTCTGGAAGCCTATCCCAATGGGGACGCCTTAGCGTACGCCGAGCGGTTCCGCTTGGGACAGACGGTCCGGGATATGGGGCGTTTCGCTTTGCGATGGCCGGGGCACAACGCCTTGTGGGATGTATGGGCTCGGCTCGGTTTCTTGGACGACACGCCCGTGGATGTGGATGGATGCAAGGTGTCACCTCGCCGGTTCATGGTCCGGCATCTAACCCCGCGCCTCCTTTTTTCCGATAGGGAACGGGATGTGGCCATTTTGTTGGCTCGAGCGTGGGGAATCAAGGCGGGACGACCGTGCCGGGTGTCCTATTGGCTTGTGGACTACCGCGATCTGGAAACGGGCCTTTTTGCCATGAACCGCACAGTGGGATTCACGACGAGCATCGCCGTCCAGCTCATTTTGCAGGGGGTTGTGTCACGACGCGGCGTGCTCTCACCTGCTCAAGATGTGCCGCCGGACGCCGTGGTCCGTGAACTGGCCAAACGGGGGATGCTTGTCCAAAACCGCCTGGAAGAATTTTGGGAGGATCCCTGTGTCTGATCCCTATACCGTGGAACACCTTGCGGAATTTGCCGTGACATTTCCACTCTCCGACATCCCGGAATCTGCCATCCATGCAGCGAAACGCTGTGTGCTGGATGTGCTGGGAGCGGCGGCTGTCGGCCTCGGAACAGACTCGGCCAGAGCGTGGCGACGGGTCATGATGCGACGGTATCGCGAAGGGGAGGCGTCCCTGTGGTACGCGCCAGAGCGATTGGACGTGCCAGGAGCGGCCGTGGCCAACAGCGGTGCCGCGTCGGCTCTAGACGTGGACGACGGCCATCGGGATGCCGCAGGTCACCCGGGATCGGCCGTCATTCCGGCAGCTTTGGCCGTTGCAGAACAGCTCAGGGTGTCGGGCCGGGAATTCCTTGGGGCGGTGGTGGTGGGCTATGAAATCGGTGTGCGGATCGCGGCGGCGCGTGACTTTTCCACCTTGGACACCCTTTCCACGGGACGGTGGGCCGCCTATGGAGTCGCGGCGGCCGCGGTGCGGCTTCTCCGCATGGCGCCAGCTCGTGCGGCCCAGGCTCTGGCAGTGGCAGGCGTTCTTTCTCCGGGACTTTCCGCCGCGGGGTATAGCGCCCTGATGGGAAACAGCGTCAAGGAAGGGATCCCTTGGGCGGTCCTCACCGGCCTCACGGCCGTAGATCTGGCTCGGGAAGGGTTTACCGGCCCGACGGACATCCTGGACCACCCGAATTATCACGACGCCACGCGGATCAGAGCGTCCTTGGGGGAAATGTTCGCTATCGAACGGACTTACTTTAAGCCCTATTCGTGTTGCCGGTGGGTCCACAGTGCTTTGGACGGACTGTCAGGGTTGATGAAAAGCCGAAATCTTTCCGCCCGAGATATTCAAAGCGTCGATGTCCACACCTTTTCCCGAGCCTTAAAGCTTAACAATGACACCAACCCATCCAGTTTGGAATCGGCTCAGTACAGCATCCCATTCTGCCTTGCGGTGGCGGCGGTTTGCGGAAAAGAAGCTCTTCTTCCCCTCAAGCCTTCGGTTTTGAGAGATCCGCTGATCACGGAATGGGCGAAGCGGGTCCACCTTTACCGCGACGAGGCGCTGGATGGCCTGTTTCCCGCACGCACGGCGGCCCGCATCCGGGTAGTCACAAAGGACGGAGCGTTTGAGAAAACGGTCCTCGATCCCTTAGGCGACCCCCTAAACCCCATGTCCGACGCAGTTTTGGAAGACAAGTTCCGACACCTTGGGGGGCACGTCCTGGCGCCCGAGGAGCAGGACCGACTCGTCGCCCTTGTCCGCAGCCTCGAACACCTCCCCGCCGTCCATCCCATCACGGACATGCTCTCTCGGGCATCAAGCCCGCCTCCGCCGGCTGCCTGTGACTCGACTCCATATGGCTTTGCAGATAGGCGTAATCGGGCGTCAGAGACCCCGAACGCACAATGAGAGCGGGTTGCAAGGGTCCGGGAAGCTGACGTGCAGCGTCCGGATTTTGTAAGTCAAGACGGCACAACGCCGGCAAAAAAGGCATCAGCGCGTCTCCAAAGGATCGGGATGCTTCCCTGGGAAATTCACAAGGGAGGTTGTCTACGGCCATGACCAGGGGGCCTCGGCCCTGGGTCGGGTCGTCCATGAGAGTATCTGTTTCGGTGTCATAGACATAGGACGGGTTTGAGGGATTCGTCGCTTTTCGGGTCACGGCGATGGACCCTTCGATGTCGCAGGTGATATCTCCAATAACTTTGAGCCGCGGTTCCGAAAGTCGATACAGACCGCGGAGGTCCTCTGCGCTAACGAGAACCGGATACCGAGGATCCCAGTAGATGGCGTTGATGAGGACCGTCAAAAAGGGCAGCCAGCGGGCAAAAGCGGGCTCATAGAGTTCCGGACGGTTCCAGTATTCCTGAAGATCAAAGCGCCCGCCGTCCCGCCGACGGACTGTGTCCTTCTCTTCAAAGACGACCGCAAACACGGTGCGCTCGGGATCCCCTCCAAGTGTGCCGGACAGCAGGTCTTCAGGCTTAAGAAAGGATACGGGAAAACACTTTTCCAGGACTTCCAGTGCACCTCGCGCCACGTTACCGTATCCCAAGACGCCGATGACGAAAGGCACCAGCGTTTCCGGTAGGCCCCTATCGGCGATGAGACGGCCTGCATCCTGCCTAATTGCGCTGAGGGCCTCCACTACCGTCCCGTATTCATACGGTTGTTTGATCCTCAGGAACGGATTTTT
>VSSL01000255.1_pt1 | contig 15727 bp, 9 predicted proteins | sample 4557531 | NCBI WGS metagenome assembly VSSL01 (sample SAMN10986726, study PRJNA523729) | hot springs metagenome | isolation source: hot springs | place: India:Timba, Gujarat | collected 2018-05-31 | reverse complement strand
TCAAATTATAATTTAATATTTCAATATAAATTAAACAATACTATAAATTAAGTTAAGTGAATTAACTCCTGAAAATCGAATATAAATCTTTTTTAAGTTTTATGAAATAATTTTTGATTAACTTTTATTAGACTAACTTTCAAAGTCCTGTTCAGAGCGATTAAAATTCAGAAGTTATAAACTATTCCAATTCTGCCACAAATAAGCCCGATGTTTTTTAATTCATCAGCAGTAAATTGAGATGTGTTATTTCTAAACACAGTATATGCATTGGAGTAAACAACTGCTCCAAAATCATATTTAACTAAAAGGTCAAGAGAAAGATTATCTCCTACTGGTACTTCTGCTCCAATACCAAAGTTAAAACCGAAACCAGTTTCATTTTTTGCCTCTGTTACTCCATCAAAAGTCAATGTTGTTGGGTCTGAAGAGTTACCGATGATTTTTTTTGCAGAGAATCTTTCATTGAAGCTTATTAAATGAACACCGACTCCTGTAATAATGTAAGGATTAACCCCTTTAAGCTCAAATTTGTATCTTGCACCAATTGTAACAGGTACCGAGAAAGCAGTCCACTCGGGATTATAATTAGTAACCCAAACTCCAAGCTTAGAATATACTTCTTTTGTGAAATATTCATATTTATACTTAAATTCATTGTAACCAACAGTTAAAGATAAGTCCAATCCCTTAACAGGAAGGCTATAATATCCAACAGCTTCCAAAGAAATACCTCCTTTATATAAATCTGCAAATGTTCCCACAGGATAAGCCCCACCAAAGTTTACTCCAAATTTTATTGGAATCTGAGAATGAGCTGGTAATAATGCGTATAATAATAATAATATAAGTATTGATTTTTTCATAACTTGTTTTTTCATTATTTTAATAATTAGAATTTTTTATTTTATTATAAATTAAACAAATTTATTTATTTTTATATATATTTTAATTCTATATAGGTTTTATAATATTATTTTTAACTTTTTTTGAAAAAAATTTGTTTTAGTTATTAAATAAAATAAAAGGAGTAAAATTATGTTATCTCAAAAACTTCAAGACGCTATTAATGAGCAAATAAATAAAGAGCTACATTCAGAATACATTTATCTTTCTATTGCAGCTTATTTTAAATCCAGAGATTTGGATGGTATTGCAAATTTCTTCTTTGTACAAACACAGGAAGAGCATTTTCACGCTATGAAGTTATTTAATTATCTTATTGACAGAGGAGGGACAGTGATTCTGAAAGAAATATCTGCTCCCCCTGTGACTTTTAACTCTGCTATTGAAGCATTTGAAAAAACGCTTGAACACGAAAAGTACATCACAAAATCTATCAATGACCTTATGGATTTAGCTATTAAAGAAAATGACCATTCATTAGTTAGTTTTCTTAAGTGGTATGTAGATGAGCAAATAGAGGAAGAAGCCACTGCTTCAAGGTTGCTAAATAGGCTAAGATTAACTGGTGATTCAGGTCCTGGATTATTAATACTGGACTCAGAACTTGCAAAACGAACATTTACACCACCAGCTGATTCTGAAAATTAATTTTTATTGATTTTAAATTAATATCTGTTATTCTACCCCGAAATCAATTCTTCGAGTTTCTATATCTGTTCGGAGTACGGTAACTATAACTTTATCTCCGGCGTGGAATATTCTTCTTTTTCTTTTTCCTGTTGCACAATGTCTGTGTGAATCGTATTTATAGTAATCATCTGTAATATCCTGAAATCTTACAAGACCTTCGGCAGGAAATTCTTTTAATTCTACAAAGAATCCATATTTTACAATACCTGAAATTATCCCTTCGAACTTATCCCCGATGAATTTAGATAAATATTCCACTTGTTTAAGTTTTATTGCATCTCTTTCAGCATTTAGAGCTTTTTGCTCTTGTTGAGATGAAATTTTACAAACTTTTTCAATTATTTTATCATATTTCCTGACTCGCGTTTGAAATTCCTTTTTTGTAAGAGCATTTCGCTCATATAAATATAGTTTTAGCAATCTATGAACGAATAAATCAGGATACCTTCTTATAGGTGAGGTGAAATGTGTGTAATTTTCAAATCCTAAACCGTAATGACCAATATTTTTATTTGTATAAATTGCTTTCGCCATTGCCCGTATCAACATATTGTTAATGATATATTCTTCTGGCTTTCCTTTAATAGAGGTAACAAGTTCCTTTATATCTAATTTCTCTTTTAAATTTACTCTGTATCCAAATTGTTTTATGAATTCCTGTATATCTTTAAGCTTTTCCGGCTCGGGTTCGTCATGCACTCTATAAATAAAAGGATAGATTTTATTTTCTTTTTCACCTAAAGAATTCACAAATTCTGTTACACATCTATTTGCAAGTAACATTAGTTCCTCAATTAAACGCATTGTATCTAATCTATCCTGTGTAATTATTTTTTCAACATTATTATTTTTATCAAGGATAAATTTAATTTCTCTCGATTCAAAGTCAATTGCCCCTTCTTTAATTCTAATCCGTGTTAACTGTTTAGCAATTTTGTTTAATAATGCTAATGAATTATATAACTCTCCTTTTCCACTATCGATTATTTTTTGTGATTCATCGTAGGTAAATCTCTTTTTATTTTTTATTATTGATTTAAAGATTTTATATCCCTTTACTTTATATCTTCCTGATAGCTTAATTAAAACTGAAAATGTAAATCTTTCTTCACCTTGTTTTAAAGAACATATATCGTTTGAGAGTTTCTCAGGTAACATTGGAGCAACAATATTAACAAGGTAAACACTCGTTCCTCTTTTTAATGCCTCTTTATCTAATAAAGAATTTTCTTCTACATAGTGGGAAACATCCGCAATATGAACCCCAATTAAGTATCCTTTTTCATTAGAATTATTTAATTCCTCTATAGATATTGCATCATCAAAATCTTTGGCATCTTCCGGGTCTATTGTAAAACATTCGAGATGTCTCAGGTCAATACGGTCTTCACAATATAAATTTTTGAATTTTTCCTTGTGTTCTTCTTGTCTTTCTAAAAAGTTCCAGATGTCATTAAAGTTATATTCTTTTTGTTTATGCTTTTGTTTAAATAATTTTAGTTCTTCTTTCGCTTTTTTCTCTATTATTTCCGTTTCTTTTAAAATTGCTTTACTAAATTCTTTTTCGAAACCATATTTGTAAATTAAAGAAATTAATTCTATATTTTTATCTCCTGCTTTTCCAAAAACTTTAACAATTTCACCATATAAATCTGCATATCTATTATTATAATCTGAGATGTTAATTATTTTGCATAGAATCTTATCACCAGATTTTGCGGTTGCTGTGTTTATTTTTCCAATATAAACATTTCTTTTATAGTTTTTGAATCTGGAATAACATTAAAAGTATCCTTTTGATTTCTTTAATGTACCGGTAATGTATTCTGAAGGAATATTTATATCTTCATTGTTATTCCTATAAACTTCTAATTTCTTAGGTGAAAAGAAATTTTCCCTGTTTAAAGAATAATATTTTCCTTTTCTTTTAATTAACCCCTCATTTATTAATCTGTTTAATTCTTTTCGTAAAGTAATTTTTTGATTTCTTTTTAAACCAAGTTTTGAAAGAAGAGGATTAAATTTAATAGGCTTCTGTGCTCTGCTTAATATCTGAATTATTTGTTTTTCTGTATTGATAGATTTAGAATTTAATTCTGTAAATTATTGCCGCTCCCGTTCTGTTGTTTGTGGAAGTAGTAGTTGTATTTTGTGAATAGGGATCTATAATGCGTTCAAATTTGAAAATTAGATTATTTGTTACACTTTTTATTTTAAATAATTTATGAAGGGGATATTCAAGCATAAAATTGGTATTAGATAAATCGGTTAATATTTGACCACCAAACCTTATTGTAGCATCTCCTAAACCTGCTGTAAATCTAATATCTGTGGATTCTGCAAGATTTCCGCTTTGTGTTTCTACGTAATTTATATCTGTACTTAGTATAAATGGTAGATAAGTTGAGATGAATTGGTTCAAATAAGTTGATAAAAATACACTACCTATGTTGGCTCCGATATTCGATACAAGAGAAAGTCGCTGAGATGCATTTAGTTCACTTTTTAATTTTCCGAATAAAAGAAAACTTATTGCTTCATCGGTAGCGTCTGTGGAGATAGGGGAGCCATCAACATAGACACGCCATTTTAATTCTGGTTCTTTTAATTTTCCTGTTACATTTAATTGAACTACAACACTTCTTGACATTTGATATTCCTGACTATATGAGCTTCCAGAATATTCTGCAATTATATTTAAGTCTGGATTTGATACCTCACCAGTAAATTTGATGTTTCCTGTTGCGGCAAAGTTTTTATAAAATTTATAAACTGAATTTTCATCTATATCAATATTTCCTCTGACCTCAATTTGATCTTTATTTTTATTGTCTGCATAGAGATTTATATTTATCTCTCCTAAAAATTCCTGTCTTGTTTTTTCATCTACAACAAATCTTAAAAATATTTTATTTTCTGATGTTATCTTTATATCATATTTAAAATTTCCTTTTGATTCTATTTTTTTAATTTCTACTGTATCTTTTAATCTATATATCTTATAATCGTAAGGGTCCAATATTGTTATATAATCCTTTGTTGTATCGGTTTTTGAAACTAAAATATAAGTAGAATCATAATAATATGATGAACTATCAATTAATATATCATAGTTTATGTTATCTGTGTAAAGACTATATGCATCAGACTTTAAAGATGGTATGAAAATATTTCCCTTCTTCAAAACAAAGGTGCCTGTTAAATTAATTGAATCTGAATTTCCCTTTAATCTGATTGGATTTTCACCTGAACCTGCTATTAAATCTCCGTAAATACCAATTTCATTTCTTGTAACATTCGGAGTTAAAACTTTCACATCACCCGAAAACAATAAATCAATATCATTGAATTTCAGATTGGAAAGATCTATATAACCGTTTGAGGAGATAAATCTTGTTTCATTATCAGGTGTAAATAGCTTAAAATTATTTAGTAATATCTTTTGTCCTGAGGCATTAAGCAAAGCGTTAAAGTTATATTTCACATCCGTTAAGTTAAATTTAAAAGCGCCTTTATTTACTTTTATTTCTCCTGTTATCTCAGGGTTTTTTAATTTCCCTTTTAATGCTATATCTGAATTTACCTTTGCATCTAATTCAGAAATTAAAGGGATAAATTTTTCAAATATTTTTGTTTGATAGTTATCAGCAATTATTGATAAATTAACTTCGTTTTCCAGAAAACTTTTTTCTTCTTCTTTGGAAATATCCTCTTTTGAAATTTCTTCTTTTATAAATGGGTTCTTTACAGGGACATCACCTTTTATTGAGAGTTTTCCTTCATTATTTGGGTTAAAAAATCCTATCTCGGATTTTGCTATATTATCATTATAGTTTATGATTGCATCTATTCTTCCTAATTTGAATTCTTTAATTGAAAGTGGGTCTGTTGTCATTTCAACATTTAGTTGTGGAGCCTCTAATGTGCCTGAATAACTTAAATACAGCTTCCTTATATTTCCTCGAATTAATTCCTCATTATTACCATAAATGAAATTGAATAACTTATTAATATTAATTTTTGATGCGGTTATGTTCAAATTACTCATCCCGTTGATAGAATATACTCCTGTTGCATCAATTTTTTGATTTTCATCTTTTAATGAAAAGTTTTTAAATATTATATCATCACTTAAAATAGAATCGTTTCCTAATCTTAAACTAATTAATAAGTCTTCAGGATTTGTAAAATGATAACTATAATAAGATAAATCAAGTGTATCGATGAAAAAGTCGTATATGTTATTTCTTACCTTTGTATTTCCCTTTGTTTGAAATAAGAAATTCGAGTCAATCTTTCCTCTGATTGTTATTAAATTATTTGTGTCAATCGTGTTAATTTGTAAATACAATGATTCATATTTATTTTTTCCATTATAAATATCGTTTGTATTCAGATATAGATTTGCATATATATCTCTGTAATCATTTTTTTCGTTTACATCAGTAATGTCGAAACTGAAATTTGTGTTTAATACTCTAAATACTGAATCACGGAATCTGAAATTTTCAATTTTACCCTCTGATGCAAATGCAAAAATATTTTCAGATTGTCTTACTTCACCTTTTATAAACCCGGTGAACGAGAGACTGCTATCTTTTGTAATAATATAAAGTGGTAGTAAATTTTTAATTAAGACACTATACTTTAAATTTACAGAGCTATTCAGTTTCAGTAAAGTTTTTATTTCCTTACTTCCAGAGGTATCTATTAAATTTTGAACTTCAGATTCTCCTGAGGCTGAAATTGCAGTCGTTTCTGGATTTATTTCCAGTCGTTGATTTATTTTTTTAGTTATATTATTAATATTTGAAATTAATATCGTTGGAATAGTTTTAAAACTGAAACTTCCACTACAATTCAAATCAATGAATTCTGAAGCTAAAAGTAATTCCTTAGATTGTCCATTATTGGATATAAGAGCATATATAGGAGAAGAAGGAATTGAATAATTTTCATATACTGAATTTCCCAGGTTAACTTTGTATTCCCCAATTAACTTGTCGGGATCGAATTTACCTTTACTTGTTATCTCTGTTAAATCGAACCCAGAACCTCTAATATCATATTCAAAGTTCAAGTTGCTTGTTTTTAAATCAGGAGAGATAGCTGATAAATTCAAATTCTGGCTTGTTCCTTTCAAATCGTATTTAATATCCGATAAATTTCTAAAATCAACATCACCCTTAACCATCAAGGCTCCAATATTTGAAGAATAAACAATATCTAAATTCAATAAACTTCTATTTAATCTTACTTCTCCGGCAGATTTTAATATTTTTTGATTTGCAATAACTGAATTAGTTAAGTTATAATTTAACCTTACTGTCATAGTTTTATAGTCAATTCCTCTACCATCAATATTAAATTCAGAATTAATTATGAAATCATTTTTAATGTTTCCAATAATCTTTGCAATATTTAAATTTTTAATATTGCCGGATGCTTTATAAATTGGTTCAGAATAATTTAAATCTACTCTGGCATCTCCTTCTGCAGAACCTGCTGATGAAATTAAATTAAATTTAGTGTAGAATCGTTTTATTCCACCTTCAAATAAAATGTTTGCCGATATTTTCCCTATTCTGCTATAATCAGGAATTTCTATACCAGTAACATTTCTTTTTACTTCTGCGAGGTCAATTTCAGAGTTAACGAGATTTATATTAAGAAATAACCCCTCCAAAGAATCAAGATTTTTTACTTTTCCTGCGAGGTTAATTTTGTTTTTGCTATCATTTACAAACAGGTTATTAATCAAAAAATCATTGTACTTTCCTGAAGCATCAAGAGATATATCATAGGAACCTTTTATAAAATCAAAATCGGGGATGAAAAATTTTATATCTGAGAAATCTAATTTTGAGCTATCTAATTTAATGGTAAAATCTTTTTCCTTTAAAGTTTCGAGTTCAATTCCATCAAGTGGAGTGAAATCGTTTATGACAATATTATCAATTTTGAAATTTGTTTTTGTGGTTTGTAGATTTAAATTCTCTAATCTGGTTTCTTTTTCTATTGAACTCTCAAATGAAAGATTCTTTAGTACAAAATATGAATTTATGTTCGTAGTTAATTTATTAACCTTAATAGATTTATTGTTTTTTGTATATCTACAGTTAAAATTCAAATTCAGATTCGAAATATTTAAATCATTAAGGTCAAATCTATCTTTGTTTTTAACCTCAGTTTCTCCAAATGAGGAAGTAGAATTCTTAAATGCAAGAGATCGAAAATTAAGATTAACTATATCAATATTTTTACAAAGATTTCCCAGTCAAATTCTTTTTTAGTTGTGTCTATTTCAGGAACTTCAGATTTTAGAAGATATTCAAAATTCCATAAAGTATCTGTTCCGGCAATAACCTTTGTTAAATTTACCTGCGGCTCTTCTACCTCTAAATTATCAACATCTATTACTTTATCAAATAATCGGAAAAATTTATGATTTAATTTTACATATTTTAATTTTATTAATGTATCGTTTTTAACGATAATAGAGACATTATTTAGTTTTAAGTTTGTAATAATGTTGCCTTCTAATGATTCAGCAGTGATGTAACTTTCTTTTGAGGAGAGTGATTTATTAATTTTATCAACCGCAATATGTAAAAGCCATGTTTTGAAAAATGTAGTTTGAAGTAGAATTACAATTGTGACAATAAGAATAAAAATCGCAGTATCTATCCAGAGAAAATATTTTAAATAATCTTTTTTATTATTTTTTTCTTTTTAATAGATTTATCTATACTCGGGTCAGGAGATTTAATTATTTTTTTTTCTGACAGATTATTTTCTTCGTAGTTTTCTTTTATATTTTGATTTTCTTTTTCCAAATTTTACGAAGATTTCAGGAATTCTTTAATTTATTAATTAAAGATGTTGTTGAATAATTTTCAATGTATTTTATTGTTACAACTTTACCGCCGATTGATTTTACAAAATCCGCTCCTACAATTTCATTTTCGTTCCAGTCTCCTCCTTTTACTAAAAAGTCGGGTTTTATGTTTTCTATAAGTTTTATTGGGGTATCATCATCAAATAAAATAACCGCATCAACTGGCTTTAAATTTTCTAGTATTAATGCACGGTCAGCCTCGTTATTGATGGGTCTTGTATCTCCTTTTATTCTTTTTATTGATTTATCCGAGTTTAAACCGACTATTAAAAAGTCGCCAAGTTCTTTTGCCTCTTTTAAGTATATTATATGCCCTTTATGTATTATATCAAAACATCCGTTTGTAAAAACAATTTTTTTACCTTTTTCTTTCAAAGCTTTTGTTATAGAAATTATATTTTCTAAATCTAATGGCATTATCGCACTTTATTATTGATAATCATTTTTTATATAATCCAGGAGATTTTCTTTATATATTGGTACTATTCCGACTTCTTCAACAACCAAGCCCGCAGCAATATTAGCAATTTTTACTGCTTCTTTAATATTTACACCAGCAGAAACACAAACAGAAAGTGTAGAAATTACTGTATCACCGGCTCCAGATACATCTGCAACTTTTCTTGCTCGGGTTTTTATTGTTTCATATTCTATTCCTTTTGCTGTTTTTGTATATAATCTTATCCCGTGTTCACCCATTGTTAAAACAAGATTTTCACAGTTTATATTTTCAATAAGTTTTAAACATAGTTCATTAATTTCATCATTATTCTTTGCTTTTTTACCGAATGCATCTTCAAGTTCTTTTCTATTTGGTTTAAATAGAAAAACATTTTTATATTCAAAGAAATTATCAAATTTTGGGTCTACTAATATTTTAACTCCATTTTTGTTTGCAAGTTCTGAGATTTGTGATATTAATGATTTTGTTAATACTCCCTTGTTGTAATCTTCCAGAATTATAGAATCAAAAAATTTAATATTCTTGCTGAGGTATTCAATTATTTTCCCCTCAGTCTCTTTGCTTATGTCCTTTCTGGATTCTGTATCTATTCTTATAAGATGATGAGAAGCAGCAATAACTCTTGTTTTTGATGTTGTTGGTCTGTCATCTACTCTTATAATTCCATCGGTATTTAAATCTAATTTTTTCATTTCATCTAATAATTTTTTCCCTTCTCCATCATCACCGATAACCCCAACAAGATGTGGAATTGCGCCAAGAGTCTTAATATTAAGAGCAACATTAGAAGCACCTCCGAGTTTTGAAGAGCTTGTCCTTTGTTCAAAAACCTGTACGGGTGCCTCAGGAGATATACGCGATACCTCACCGAATAAATAAATATCAAGCATTATATCGCCAATTACACAGATATTTTTGCCTGAGATATCTTTAAAAATCTTTTCTACAATAGACTTAATCATTTTCAAATATAAATTTAATATATTGTTTATTCAATTTAATATAGTAATACATAATTTAGATAAATTTTAAAAAGCGGAAAATATAATATTGAGTATCTGATCTCCCTTATATCGCTGTGAAAAAAGAATTCTGAATTCATTTAAGAAAATTGTAGTTCGGAGTTCAACACTACCTTTTTGTGTTAATTTAATAAAGTCTGTATTCGGGAATAATGCAAGTATTGTACCTAAATTATAACTTGTCAAAACCGAATCTTTTACTTCTTTTTCTTTCTTAGTTGGTAATATTTTTATTGTTGTATCTCTTTTTATTTCTAATCCTTCTTCGGTTTCCTCCGGAATATATTTATACAATGAGTCTCCCCGATAAATAGTTAAATCCGTTCCATACTTATTATCGCGGATTTTCAAATTAAGATAATACAATCCACTTTCAAACGGACTTGAAATATTCCTTGTAGAATACTGAAGTAAAGCAAATGGCTTTATAATTAATATAGTTCTAATCTGATTGTTTTCAATCAAATCTTCTATATTTTTATCAGAAAATATTTTCTTTACTTCTCTATGAACAACAGTATCTTTTTTTTCTGATAATAATTCAAGTATTATATTATATCTGTCTAATTCAAATTCATCATATTGCAAACTATCTATAATCGCTTTATTAACTGCTTCCCAGTCAAGAGAAACAAATTGTGGATTCAAACCAAAATTCATATTGTCTATTTTGTAATTTTTTAAACCAATTATCCTTCCAAAATTTATTAGATCTGGATTCTCGCTTAGTGGTTTGATGTTTTTTGTGAAAATACTTATCGAAGAGTCATTTAGTAATGATTCCTTTTCTTTGAAGTAATATAATGCATAATCTCCAATTTCATCATTAATTAGTGCTATTTTCTTTAGCTTATTTTTATATGTTTCACTTTTTACAACTGCAATTGAAACATTATTCTTATCTAAAAAACTTTTTATATCCAGTATGTTTAATTCTTCATCTGTAAGTTTTTGTTTTTTGGATTGTGTTTTTTCGGTCTTTACAAGTTCGGGCAGATTACCTTTAATAAACCTCGAAGGCTCGTTTGATAGTGTTTGTATTGTATATATATCGTAAAATCCTGCCAATTCCTCGAAATAAATTTTTTTCTTCTTTTTTTTAAATCATGCTTAATTTGAAATCTTAGCTTATATCCAACTTCATAAGTATCATCCCGATTTGAAATTGGAAAGTTTAAACTCCAAATTGTATATAGAATTATTGTTACACTAATAGCAAATACTGCAATATATCTTTTAAATCTAAAAAATTGTTCTACTGCAAGTGGAATAAATAAAATCCCATTTATTATAATATATCTCGAGATTAGATTAGTTCCACCTGTTCCAAAAATTCCTTGAATAATAAGAAGAGTTAATTGAATAAGATTGAATAAAACAAAATATGTTTTAAGAGTAGTTACTTTTTCTCTTAATGTTTCATAAATAATTTTGATTGCGAATATAGAAGTTATAGGTGCAGTATAAAATAAAAAAACAGGGTATTGTATCAATCTTTCAAGGAATCCTGAATTATTGAACTTTGCGTATATTCTCTCTGTTTCTTTAATGAAGAAGAAAAAGTCTTTGTTATCTATGTAATTTTGAATTAACCACCATAAAATTACTACAAAGGATATACAAGAGATAAGAGTAAAAGAAATTATTTTTTTAATTTTTTCTTTTTCTTTTATACTATAGTATAATGTCATTATCGGAATAACAGCACAAAATAGCCATGCTTCATATCTAAATCCACTTGCTAACGCAATGAGGGAAGAAGACATAATCAGATATATTATTTTATTATTCTTCTTCCAAATAATGAAATAATATATTCCCGAAATAATGAAAAAGTAAGAAATAGATTCAGGTAATCCTGAAAGACTTAGCCATACCTGAAATGGAAATATTGAAAATATAATTGATGACCAGAAAGCAGTTTTTCTATCGAAAGTAATTTCAATTACTTTGAAAAAATATATAAGTGTAAAAGTAGAGAAAATAAAATTAACAAATGTCGCTGCGGCAAATAAATCTTTAATAAATATCATTACAAATCCATTAACCCAGAAATGCATTGATAACCAGACCCCGGAATAAATTCTTGGGTTTTGTAACCATTCATACGAAATTACTGTTCTGCAATAATCATCAGCAGATAACCATTTAAATCCTGAGAGAAGTATAATAACCTGGAATAAGATTTTTAAAAGAAGTAAGAAGGGTATTATAAACTTATCATTATAAAAAAGTTTATCTACGGTACTGTTTATTTTATTTAACGAATTAATTGATATTAAGTTCTTGTTTTTCATTTAAATTAAATTTCCCTGAGTCTAATTCTGAAAGTCGTTCCTTTCTCCACAGTCGATTCTACAAGAGTTAATTTACCTTTGTGATAATCTTCGATGATTCTTTTTGCGAGTGTAAGTCCTAAACCCCATCCTCTTTTCTTTGTTGAGTATCCAGGGCGGAATATATCTTTCCTGAATTTTAAATCTATACCCTTTCCATTATCTTTAATATCAATAATAATTTCTTTTTCCTTTTTGTATAAGTTAAAAAGAATTTTACCTGAACTTTTATCTATTGCATCTAATGAGTTTTTCAGCATGTTTTCGATTACCCATTCAAATAGATCTTTATTGACTTTAGCATAAAGTTCGCCTTGACTGTTTATTTCTATAGAAATTTTCTTCTCTGTACTTCCATCTCCCTTGATGAGATTGGGTATTCTCCTTTCAAAATATTGTGTTACCCCTTTTATTAGTTGCGGAATATTTTCTTTCTGTAACTCTGGTGTTGAACCAATTTTCGAAAATCTACCCGTTATTTTCTTTAGTTTTTCTAAATCATTTTCTATTTCTTTTATGACTTCTTTACTTGTGGTTTCATTAATTTCAGAACTTTTTAATATTTCCACCCACCCCAGAAGCGATGATAGAGGTGTTCCAAGCTGATGTGCTGTTTCCTTTGATAAACCTACCCATATGCTACTTTGTTCATGCTTTTTTATGTACGAAAATCCAATGTATCCTATTATAATAAAAATGCTTCCGATAACTAATTCAAGAATCGGCAAAATTCTTAATTTTCTGATTAAGTTTGATTCTCCATAATGTACAAGATTGAGTATTATGGAGTCCTGATAACTTACCTTTATGGGCGGTCTTTTCTTCGCTAAATCATTCGCTAATTCCAGTAATATTGAATTTATTTCTTCTTTTGGTAATGTTGTATCTATATCAACATTTTTAAAAAAGTCAACTCTTTTATAGTGTTTATCTGTTGCGACAATAGGGAAATCTATTTGCATTATAATTTCATTAAATATGAAAGCATATTCACCCGCAAGGCTTGTGTCATTTGCAGTGTACTCAATTGATTTGGCAAATAATTCTGCGATTTGTGATTCCCTTGCCCGAATTTTATTAACTATACTCTGAGTATACAGTAAAATACCTATGGCAATTAAAACTCCTACTATTAAGAGTGCAATTTTTATTTTAAAGGAACCAAATTTATTCATTAAAATTAAAGTTTACTAAGGTTAAATTACTTAAAAAAACATTTTTTTGGAATCCAGATTTAAAATACTAATTTTAATATTTATAACTTTAATTTTCAGCATATTTATATCTTTAATTTTAGGTAGCGTTACATTATCCTTTTCCGATTTATTTGACGCTTTCTTCAAGGGTAATGAAGTTTATCATAAGATATTATTTAACATTAGATTGCCAAGAATACTCAATGCTATATTGGTCGGTTCATCTTTGTCTTGCTCGGGTTTAATTCTGCAGTCTTTATTAAAGAATAACCTTGCAGAGCCAGGTTTACTTGGAATATCTGCTGCAGCAGGGTTGGGGGCTATTTGTGTTTTCTTACTCCCTTTCTCCATACCGTTTTACTTTATTACTCCTATTTCTTTCATCTTTGCTGTTGCTATTACATCTGTGGTTTATTTTGTTGCTAAAGGTTTAAATTATAAATATACAAATTTTATTTCATCAAATAAAATCATCTTAGCAGGTATTGCAGTTAGTGCTCTTCTTTCTTCCCTTAACGGTTTCCTGTTATTAATTTCTGGAAATAATGCTTCTCAAATTCTTTTTTGGTTAAGCGGGGGACTTTCAGGTAGAGGTTGGGATGAGTTTTTTACAACTTTATTCTTTGTTGTTGCCGGAATTGTATCTGCTTTGCTGTTTTCTAAAGAACTAAATATATTGGGCCTTGGTGAAGAACTTTCTTTATCACTTGGAGTAAATCTTAAACTAACACAAAGATTGGCTATTATTATTGCTTCTTTTCTTGCTGCATCTGCAGTATCGGTTGCAGGAATTCTTTCATTTATAGGTTTAATAACCCCTAATATTTCAAAGATTATTGTTGGTTATGATTATAGATTCTCTATACCCTGCAGTGTTTTACTTGGTGCATTGTTTATGGTAATTGCCGATACTATTTCAAGACTAATAATATCTCCTGCTGAATTACCTGCAGGAATTATAGTCTCTTTTTTCGGTGCTCCAATCTTTATTTGGTTAATATTAAAACAGAACAATAATGAAACTGTATAATCCAGATACAATTGTTGCTGTATCAACAGCTCTTTCAGAAGCAGCAATATCTTTAATTAGAATTTCCGGGAATAATTCTTTTGAAATTGCACAAAAAATTTTTAGAAAAAAGAGGGATTCTAATGAAAGATTTGACTGCCAGAAACAGAAATCTCATACAATTCATTTTGGTTATATTTTTGATGGTGAAGAAATTGTTGATGAAGTATTACTTTACATATATAAAGGTCCTAATTCTTACACAGGGGAAGATCTAATTGAAATTTCATGTCATGGTGGAATTTATGTAACTAAAAGAATATTCTCTCTAATAATAAAAAATGGTGCAAGGCATGCAGAACCGGGAGAATTTACAAAAAGAGCTTTTTTAAATGGGAAAATAGACTTGACTCAGGCGGAAGCAGTTTCAGATATTATTAAATCAAGAACAGAATTAGCATACAAAGCATCATTAAATCAATTGGAAGGAAGCTTATCAGGTTTTATAAAATCCTCTCGAGAAGATTTGATTAAAATTATTTCTTTGATAGAACTTGAACTTGATTTTTCAGAAGAGGATGTTGAGTTTATTAAAAAAGATGAATTAAAAGAAAAAATTCTTAATTTAAAAGAAAAACTAATAAAATTGATAAACTCCTTTATAGAAGGTAGAATTATAAGAGATGGTTTAAATCTTGTCATTGCCGGTAAACCCAATAGTGGCAAGTCTTCTTTGTTCAATAGTTTGTTAAGTTCAGACAGAGCAATAGTTAGCGAAAAGCCCGGTACTACAAGAGATTATTTACAGGAAAACCTTATAATAAATGGAATTCTTTTTAATCTTATTGATACAGCAGGTTTAAGGTTTTCTAAAGATGAGATTGAATCAGAAGGAGTGAAAAGGAGTTATATTAAAATTAATGAGGCAGATTTAATTTTATTTTTAATTGATTCAACAGAATCAATATCGGAAATAGAAGAAACATATAATTACTTTAAAGAAAATTTTCCAAAAGAAAATTCACTTCTCTGCTTTACAAAAACAGATTTGAAGATGCAAATTTCTTTTGAGGATATTAAATCAAAAAATGGAATTCCCGTTTCAATTTATAATATAGATTTGATTAACAATCTTAAAAAATTAATGGTAGAAAAGTTTTCTCATATTCAGACTTTCGCAGTTTTAAAAAGACGAACTTGTACTAAC
>VSSL01000253.1_pt1 | contig 15787 bp, 14 predicted proteins | sample 4557531 | NCBI WGS metagenome assembly VSSL01 (sample SAMN10986726, study PRJNA523729) | hot springs metagenome | isolation source: hot springs | place: India:Timba, Gujarat | collected 2018-05-31 | reverse complement strand
GGCCCTGTCCGTTGGGTGGCACGGTGCCCTTGCCGGAGCTCTATCGGGCGGCCGGCGCCCGCTTAGCCTTCGACGCGGTCACGCTGGGCGAGGCGGTGGATTTGGCCATGCGAACCATCGAGGAACTTGAAAGTGTCAATGACTGAGGCTTTGCTGCGCTCTTGGCAGGAATCTACTCCCTTGAGCTGGGAGGATATTGCGCCTTACTACAAAGAGCTCAGCGAGTGTCCTCTCAACGAGGGCAACCTTTTGCAGTGGCTGACGGACTGGACTCGGCTGAGCGACCTGGTCGGCGAGGTCTATGCTCGATTGAACGTGGCGGTTACTTCGGATACCAATGATACCGAGGCCGAAGAGCGTTATAACGCTTTTCTGGAACAGGTTTATCCTAACGCCCAAGCTGCTGAGCAGCGCTTGAAGGAGAAATTGCTCACCAGCGGCTTGCGCCCTCCCGGTTTTGAAGTGGCCTTGCGCCGTATGGCCGTAGAGGCGGAGATTTTCCGAAGCGCCAATCTGCCCTTGTTGGCCGAAGAGCGCAAACTATCCGCCCAATACAACAAGATCATCGGTGCGCAAACGGTCACCTGGGAAGGGCAGGAGATCACCCTGCAGCAGGTGCGGCGTCTGTTGCAAACCCCGCAACGGGAGCAGCGCGAGAGTCTCTGGCGGCTTGCTGCCGAGCGCCAATTGGCCGATTGCCCGGCGTTGAACGACCTGTGGGCGCGCTTGCTGGAAGTGCGCCACAGGATCGCCCGAAATGCCGGTTTCGATCATTACCTGGATTACCGTTGGAAGCAGATGCTGCGCCTCGACTACCGCGTGGAGGACTGCCTTGAATTTCAAAGCGCCATCGAGCAGGTGGTTGTTCCGGCAGCCACCCGCGTCTATCAACGGCGCTGCGAACAGCTGGGGGTGGATCGGTTACGCCCTTGGGATCTTGATCAGGACCTTTACCCCCTCGATTGGCCCCCTTTGCCCGGCTATGGTGAGATCGCCGAATTAGCTCAGAAAGCGGAGGCGCTTTTCTATCGTCTGGACGCCCGCTTGGGAGAATACTTTCACACCCTGCGCGCCGAGAACCTGCTCGATTTAGAAAACCGCAAAGGGAAAGCGCCGGGAGCGTATTGCATTGCTTTCCCGGTGACCGGGCGCCCCTTTCTCTTTATGAATGCCACCGGTCTGGCGGCAGATGTGCGCACCATTCTACACGAGTCAGGGCACGCCTTCCATAACTTTGAGCGTTTGCGCTTGCCATTTGCCCAACAGCGCCTGCCCGGTTTGGAATTTGCCGAGGTAGCCTCGATGGCGATGGAATTGCTCGCCTCTCCTTACCTAGACTCCCAACCCAAGGGCTTCTATAACTCGCAAGAGGCGCGCCGTTTTCGCATCAGCCACCTGGAACATCTGCTCATTTTTTGGCCCTATATGGCGGTGGTGGATGCCTTTCAGCATTGGGTATACACGCATGAGGACGAAGCTGTGGACCCCGCACACTGCAATGCCTGTTGGTTGGAACTCTGGCAGCGCTTCATCCCCGGAGTGGATTGGAGCGGCCTTGAGCTCGAAGCGATGACCGGATGGCAGCGCAAAGCGCACATCTTTCGTTCGCCTCTTTATTATGTGGAGTACGGGTTGGCACAATTGGGCGCCGTACAAGTGTGGCGCCGTGCCCTGGAAGATGCCTCCCAAGCGTTGGAGTCCTATCGCAACGCTTTGGCCCTAGGGGGCACCTTACCTTTGCCACGGCTGTATCAAGCCGTTGGGGCGCAACTGGCCTTTGACGCACATACCCTTCAGGAAGCCGTCGCTCTCATCGAGACCACCCTAGAAATGCTGTGGGCCGAGAAATGAGCAACCCTATCCCTTATTTGCAGTTATTCCTTGGCCGCCTAGCAGGAGAGGGTTCTGCGCTGGGTATAATTCGCTTGAGAAAGCCTGAGACGGCACCACAGGAACAGTCACCGCCTCACTCGATGGCATGTGTCCGCGGGGGCGCGCAGCGCCCCTCCTGCGGTAGGCGTTCGAGGTCGCCAAAGTGCCGTAATTAATCAAGGGAGATACAATGAACAGCCACGTGCCCTTAAAAGTTGTCATACCTATGGCGGGGTTGGGGACTCGTTTGCGCCCCCATACCTGGAGCAAGCCCAAACAACTGGTGAGCGTGGCCGGCAAAACGGTGCTCGATCACTTGTTGGATAGCCTGGCTACTCTGCCGCAGGCAGAGGATATGGAATTGATCGCCATCGTGGGTTACCTGGGAGAACAAATTGAGGAGCATATTCGTCATCACTACCCACGCCTGAAGGCGCGCTATGTGGTTCAGGAGAATCCTTGCGGTCAATCCCATGCGGTGAAGCTGGCCGAGAATTACCTGGAAGGGCCGCTGTTGATTATCTTTGCCGATACGTTGATTGAGACCGATTTTTCAGGTCTCTACGAGGAGAGCGTCGAAGCTCTGGCCTGGGTGCAGGCCGTGCCCGATCCACGCCGTTTTGGTGTGGCCGAGGTGGATGGCAGTGGACAGGTGAAACGCCTCATCGAGAAGCCACAAGACCTAAGCAACAACCTGGCCTTGGTGGGGTGTTACTACTTCCGCGAAGGGCGCGATCTGATTGCTGCTATTGACGAACAGATGCGCCGAGGTCTGCAACTCAAAGGGGAATACTACCTGGTGGACGCCATTAACCTAATGTTGCAGCAAGGCCTCACCATGCGCGTGCGCCATGTGGATGTGTGGTTGGATGCCGGCACCCCGGAAGCGCTGCTGGAGACCAATCGCTACCTGCTGGGTCGGGGCAAGGAAAACAGCGCCGAAGCCAAGCAACGTCCCGATGTGGTGATCATCCCGCCGGTGTATGTGCACCCCACCGCTCAAGTCGTCTATTCGATTATCGGCCCCTATGTCTCTTTGGGGGCCGGCTGCCGCATCGAGCACAGCATCATCCAGGATTCGATCCTGGAGGACGAAGCCAGTGCCAGCGGCGTGATCTTGGAGAAATCCCTCATCGGCCGGCGGGCACGCCTCAGCCGTCGCGCCGGTATGGTCAACGCCGGGGATAACACCGAGGTTGTGCTCTAACCCGCAAGCTTTGATTGCCGCAGAGGTCCTACTTCGATGAAACAGGGTGATGTGTGGGTGGAATGCCGTTCCGATTACGATTATGCCGGTCGCCCTTTGGCCGTGGGGTGGCAGGGCGTGCGTCGGAGCGTGCAGCGTTTGCTTGAGGCGCAGCGCACTCCCCAAGGTAAGCGCTACCGGGTCGAGACGCAGGATGGCTTGCTCTTCGAACTCATCTATCAAGAGGCAGAAGATGTGTGGGAGGTGCTCCCACTTTGAACAAAATAACGCTAAACTCTCGAACCAAAATTTCACAAGGAGCCACAATGACCAGAAACTACCTTGCCCAACGCGTTGCCACCTTAAAACCATCAGGAATACGCAAATTCTTCGACATTGTTGCCACGATGAAGGATGTCATCTCCCTGGGGATTGGTGAGCCCGATTTCGATACTCCGCCCCCCATCCTGCAAGCCGGAATCGAGTCGCTGCGGCGCGGCGAAACCCATTACACCAGCAACGCCGGCCTGCTTGAATTGCGTCGCGAACTTGCCCAACATTTGGAACGCTTGTACGGAGTCTCTTACGACCCGGCCAGCGAGATTGTAATCACCGTGGGGGTTTCGGAGGCGCTCTACTTGGCCTTGACTGCGATCCTCGATCCGGGGGACGAGGTGCTTATCCCCACCCCGTGTTTTGTGGCCTACCAGGCAGAGGTGATTTTAGCCGGCGGCGTTCCGGTGGAAGTGCCTAGCCGCGTGGAGGACAACTTTGAGCCCCATCTCGAGGGGTTGGCCGCGGCTGTAACTCCGCGTACCAAAGCCATCCTCATCGGTTATCCCAACAACCCCACTGGGGCGGTCGCCTCCCGTGAGACGCTGTTCGCCGTGTTACGTTTGGCAGAAACGCATGACTTGGTGGTGATTTCTGACGAAATTTACGATCGTCTGGTCTACGGTCAACCCCACATTTGCTTCGCCGCGTTGCCTGGAGCGCGCTCGCGCACCATTACCCTGGGGGGCTTCTCTAAAGACTATGCCATGACCGGCTGGCGCATTGGCTACGCGGCGGCGCCGGCCGAGATTCTCAAGGGCTTGTTGCGCATCCACCAATATACCATCATGTCGGCGCCGACCACCGCTCAAGCGGCGGCGTTGGTTGCCTTGCGCGAGGGTGAGCCCCATGTGCAAGCTATGCGCGCCGAATATGACCGCCGGCGGCGCTTGATTGTGGATGGCCTGAATCGTTTGGGGTTACCCACCTTTGAGCCAAAAGGGGCTTTCTACGCCTTCCCTAACATTCAGGTGGCCGGAGTGGACGATGAAACCTTCTCCCAGAAGTTGCTGGAAGAAGAGCGAGTAGCCGTTGTTCCGGGAAGTGCCTTCGGCGCCGGCGGGGCCGGTTTCGTGCGTTGTTCCTACGCCACAGCGTATGAGAAGATCGAGGAGGCCCTCTTCCGCATGGAACGCTTCATGCAGCGCCACGGGTGAGCGTTATGGAGTTTGAGGCGCTCATTGGCCTAGAGGTCCACGCCGAACTCGCCACGCGCTCTAAGATGTTTTGTCCTTGCCCGGTGGTGGACCCCACCGAGGCCGAGCCGAACCAAGCGGTGTGCCCGGTGTGCGCCGGTATGCCTGGGGCATTGCCGGTGCTCAACCAACAGGCGGTGGAATTGGCCTTGCGGGTGGCTTTGGCGCTGGAGTGCCAGGTGGCGCCATACAGCTTGTTCGCCCGCAAGAACTACTTCTACCCCGACCTGCCCAAAGGGTATCAAATCTCCCAGTACGAACACCCCTTGGCGCGCAATGGCCGTTTGGTTATCCAAACCACCCAAGGGGAGAGGGTGGTGCGCATTCGACGAGTGCATCTGGAGGAGGATGCCGGCAAGTTGACCCATTGTCATCGTGAGGGTCGAAAGTACACTTTGGTGGACCTCAACCGCGCCGGCGTGCCCTTGATAGAGATCGTCTCCGAACCCGATTTGCACAGCGCAGAGGAGGTGGGGCAGTACGGGCGCGCCTTACGCTCCTTGCTGCGCTACTTAGGGGTGAACTCCGGGGATATGCAAAAGGGGGTGTTGCGCATTGAGCCGAACATATCCGTGCGCCCTAAAGGCAGTTCGGAATGGGGGGTGCGCACCGAAATCAAAAATCTGAACAGTTTTCGCGCCCTGGAACGCGCCACTGCTTACGAGATTCAACGCCAATGCGAGATTCTGCGCCAAGGGGGAACGGTGGTCCAAGAGACGCGCGGCTGGGATGAGGCTCGCGGCAGCACCTTTTCCCAACGCAGCAAAGAAGAGGCCGAGGACTATCGCTATTTTCCGGAGCCGGATTTGCCCCCCCTGCTCATTGATACCGCGTGGGTGGAGCGGGTGCGGGCGGCTCTGCCGGAATTGCCGGCTGCCAAGCAACGCCGTTTCCAGGCCCAGTACGACCTCCACCCCTACGAAGCGGCTGTGCTCACCGCTGAGGCGGCGGTGGCGGCTTACTTTGAGCGGGCTGTGGCTGCCTGCCGCCGTGCCACGCCAAAGATGATGGCAAATTGGATCGGTAGCGAGCTCTTTGCCTTGCTAAACCAAGCCGATAGGGACATCGAAGACTGCTTGGTCACCCCCGCGGCTTTGGCAGAGTTGGTGGACATGGTGGCCGAAGGTCTGATCAACCAGAACGCCGCCAAGGTCGCTCTGGCGGAGATGTTCGCCAGTGGGGCCGGGGCCGCCCAGGTGGTAGCGGCGCGCGATTTGCAGCAGGTCTCCGATGTGGGGCAAATCGCTGCTTGGGTGCGCCAGGTTTTAGATGAAAACCCGCAACAGCTAGCTGCTTACTACAAAGGGAAGCAAACCCTGGCAAAGTGGCTCTTTGGTCAAGTGATGCGCTTAGCGCGCGGGAGGGCCAACCCCCACCTGGTTCAGCAGGAACTGGAACGCCAGCTGGAGGCGTGCCGTTCTCCTGTAGAGGGGGAACGGCGAGAGGAGGTGACCGAAGATCGTGAATGAAATCACAGAAAGTGAACAAAGTCACGTGGGGAATGTGTTGCTCTGCCCTTGACGCGTAGGTTAACCTTGATTACCCTCCAAACAAGAATGTCATAACGACGGGCAGGCGCGGGCGAATGATGGTGAGTGGCTTATCCGTCATTTTATGTGGTGAAAGAGCGGGCGCCATACCGAGGCGTCCGCTCAGGCTTTTACGGAAACTCTCAACTTGTATGATGAATTGAGGAGTGAGGCAAATGACAGAATTGATCAATGCGTTTCAGATGGCTCAGCGACAATTCGATCATGTGGCAGAGATGCTCCACCTTGACCCCCAGGTGGCAGAACTGCTGCGTTGGCCGTCGCGCGAGTTCACCTTCCAAATCCCCGTGCGCATGGATGACGGCTCGATACGGCTCTTCTTCGGCTATCGGGTCCAACATAACGATGCCCGTGGCCCGAACAAAGGTGGTATCCGCTTCCACCCCTCGGAGACGCTCGACACTGTGCGCGCCCTGGCCATGTGGATGACCTGGAAGACCGCCGTGGCCGACATCCCTCTAGGAGGGGGGAAAGGTGGCGTGCCGGTTGACCCAGCCACGCTTTCCGTAGGGGAGAAAGAACGCCTTTGCCGCGGTTGGGTGCAGCAGATGTGGCGCAACATCGGCCCACGCCAGGATGTGCCTGCGCCCGATGTGGGCACCACCCCCCAAATGATGGGCTGGATGATGGATGAGTATTCCAAATTGGTAGGCCAATATACCCCAGGGGTGATCACCGGCAAACCGGTTGGCGGAGGCGGTTCCTTGGGGCGCACTGAGGCCACCGGCTTTGGGGTGATTTACACTGTGCGGGAAGCGATGAAGCACCTGAAACTCGATCCGACGAAATCCCTGGCCTCCATTCAAGGGTTTGGCAATGTCTCCCAGTATGCGGCCATCGGTTTCACCGAACTGCTCGGCGGCAAGGTGGTCTGTGTCTCATACTGGGACCGTGCCGATCGCACGGCGTATACGGTATCCCACCCTGAGGGGGTGAACCCGCGCTTCCTACAGACCATCACCGATCAATACGGCACTATTGATAAGGATGCGGCTGTGAAAGCCGGCTACGTGATTGAGGACGGAGACGCCTGGTTGAGCAAGGATGTGGATGTGCTCATCCCCGGTGCCCTGGAAGGGCAGATTAACGCCGAGACGGTGAAACGTATCAGCAGCCGTGTGCGTTTGGTGGCGGAAGGCGCCAACGGGCCCACCACGCCCGAAGCCGATGAAGTGTTGAAGCGCAACAACGTCTTCGTCATCCCCGATTTCCTCTGCAACGCCGGCGGCGTGACGGTTTCTTACTTTGAAGGCGTCCAGAACGACATGAACTATTACTGGACCAAAGACGAAGTGCTACAGCGCCTGGATACCAAGATGACCCAAGCCTTCCAAAGTGTGTTGGAATTGGCCGAAGGGGAAGGCGTGTTCATGCGCGATGCGGCTTATATGGTGGCGATCAAACGCGTGGTGACGGCGATGGAGCTGCGCGGTTGGATTTAGCCCTTTCCGCTCTCTTCAAAGGTGGCCCTGCCCCAGCATTGGGGCATGAGGAGAGGAGAAAGAGAGCGAGCCAGTTCCTTTGGTGGAGTCGGGGGTTCGGTCTGCGCCGAACCCCCGATTTCGTTTATAATTTACCTTAATCCATCCCCCGCTGAAGAGGTCTCGCTGCCATGAGAGTATCCGTTCTGCAAGAGAATCTAGCCCGCGGGTTGAGCATTGTAACGCGCGCTGTCTCGCCACGCAGCGCCTTGCCGGTGCTTGCCAATGTGTTGGTAGCCACGGATGAGGGCCGCCTTAGGCTTTCGGCGACCAACCTGGAGTTGGGCATCACCTGCTGGATTGGAGCCAAGATTCACGAAGAGGGTTCCACCACCGTACCGGCGCGCGTCTTTTCGGATTTGGTATCAACGTTGCCGAGTGGCAGCACGGTGGATATGGCATTGACGGTGCGTACGCAAACCCTCAACGTGCGCTGTGGCAACTCGAACACCGACCTAAAGTGCATTGATGCCCAAGAATTTCCCCCCATGCCGGTGGTGGATGAGAGCCAGGGTTTGCAGATCAACGCCCAGGATTTCAAAGAAATGATTCAGCAAGTGGTTTTCGCCGCCTCCACGGATGACGCTCGACCGGTTTTGACCGGCGTGCTTGTCAATGTGGGACCGCGCGGCGATAAGGAGGTGCTCACCCTAGCAGCGGCGGATGGCTTTCGCCTTTCGGTGCGGCGGTTAAACCTATCCGCCCCCTTGGAACGGCCGATCAATGTCATTGTGCCGGCCCGTGCCTTGAGCGAACTGGCGCGCATTTTGAGCGATGGTGAGAAACCTCTCACCATGGTCATCTCTCCCACGCGGGCGCAGGTCATCTTTCGCCACGACGACGTTGAAGTGGTTTCCCAACTCATTGATGGCACGTATCCGAATATCGAACAGATTATCCCTCAGAGCTGTGAAACGCGCGCGGTGCTCTCCACGACTGCTTTCCTCAAGGCGTGTAAGCAGGCGGAGATTTTCGCCCGCGAGGGTTCGCTCATCGCACGTTTGAACATTCAGCCCGGAGGGGAGATGAAGCCAGGGGTAGTGGAGATTAGCGGCCAATCTGAGGAGACCGGCTTTAACCAAAACTTGGTGGATGCTAATATTGAAGGCCCGGGCTTGCTCATCGCCTTCAACGTGCGCTTCTTGCGCGAGGTGCTGGATGTCATCCGCACCCCCAATGTGGCTCTGGAGATTAACGCCGAAGATCGCCCCGGTGTCATTCGCCCGGTAGAGGTTGGGGATGGCCAAGGCGAGTTCGTCCACGTGATTATGCCCATGAAGCTGGGGGGGATAACCTGCTCTAGGCGCCCTTCATTTCGTGATGACCCTTCCGCCAGGCGCTCCCGATCGAACGCTGCATATTTACCTATCGCTCGCTCAGTATCCCATTCTGAGCACCCAGATTCGGGCGCGCATGCGCCGCGAACTGTTTAATCGTGGGGTAATCACCCCGCAAGCCTTTGAAGCCGAGGTGCGCGAGAAGGCGATTCAATCCCAGGTGCGCGAAGGGTTACACGATCCCTTCTCGGAGGAGCCGGCTGATGTCTGGGAATTGCGCCTCAGCCGCGTGCGCGACCATCTAACCGATTTCTACTTTGCATATAACCTGCCTTATGACCTCTTCGAGCAAATTGTAAAAGATACGCTCGCCGAGCGCGGCGCCGGCCCGGTAGATTTGCAAATCTCGTTCAACCCGGAACTGGCACCGCAGAACATGCTCTTCGAGCAGGCTTTCCTTATTGAGCGGATGCCCGCTGCGGAGCGCAAGCAACACGAACCGCGTTTGCGGGAGATCATCGTGGTGCTGATCCGCACCATGATCAGCGACCAGTTGGCGTATGTGAAAATCGCCAAAGACTGGTTCACCATCCAAGACCTCAATGAGATTCGCAACCGCAAGATTGGCGGGGGGAAAATCGGGGGCAAAGCAGCCGGTATGTTGCTGGCCTGGCGCATTCTTCAAGAGGTAGCCGATGACGACTTGCGCTCCCACATTCGCATCCCGGAATCGTATTTCGTAGGCGCCGATTTGACCTATACCTTTATGGCGCTCAACGGCCTCATGCCGTGGGGCGACCAGAAGTACAAACTGGAAGAACAGATTCGCGCCGAGTACCCTCGCATTCAGGAGGAGTTTTCAAAGGGGGAATTCCCCCCGGATATTCTGGATAAATTCCGCGCCTTGCTCGACCAAGTGGGGCGGAGACCGCTCATCGTGCGATCCTCGAGCTTGTTAGAGGACAACTTCGGCACATCCTTTGCTGGCAAGTACGAGAGCCACTTCTGCCCCAACCAAGGCACTTTGGAGGAGAACCTGCGCGACCTCACCCGTGCCATCACGCGTATCTATGCCAGCATGTTGAACCCGGACGCGCTGCTCTACCGCCGTGCCAAGGGTTTACAGGACTACGACGAGCGCATGGCACTGCTCATCCAGGTGGTCTGTGGGGAACCCTACCAGGATTACTTCTTGCCTCACGCGGCCGGTGTTGCTTTCAGCCGCAATCTCTACCGTTGGGCGCCTCAGATTCGCCGCGAGGATGGCTTTCTGCGTTTGGTGTGGGGTTTGGGTACGCGTGCGGTGGAACGAGTGGGCAACGATTACCCGCGCTTGGTGGCCTTAAGCCACCCGTTGCTCCATCCCGAGGAATCGGCCAAAGCGATTCGTCATTACTCCCAGCGCTATGTGGACTTAATCAACCTGAAGAACAACATCTTCGAAAGCCACCCCGTAGAGGAAGTGCTACGGCCTAACTATCCGGTTTTGCGCTACCTGGCTCAGCTGGATAAGGGAGGATACCTCACCCCCATCCGGGCGGTGTTGGGTAGCAACGAGATGAAAGAGGTGGTGTTGACCTTTGATGGCCTCTTGCGGCGCACCCCGTTCGCCGAGCGTATGCGGCGTCTGCTCAAGACGCTGGAGAAGCATTACCACTCACCGGTGGACACCGAGTTTGCCCTGCGTATCGTCAATCCCAACAGCACCCAACCGGATGTGGAGCTCTTTCTGCTACAGTGCCGCCCCCAAAGCCACCTCCAGGAGGCCAATGCCCGCTTGCCCCAGCACCTTGCTCCGCAAGATGTTGTTTTCGCTACCCGCCGCATGGCTCCTGAAGGGCGGGTGAGTGACATACGTTATGTGCTCTTTGTTGCCCCAGAAGGGTATTTTGCCCTCCCGACCGCGGCGGAGCGCGCCGAGGTGGGGCGGGTGGTGGGCATGCTCAACGCGGCACTGAAAGGCGAGACCTTCATCTGTGTTGGGCCTGGCCGGTGGGGGACTTCTACCCCCGATTTAGGGGTTAAGGTGGGGTATGCGGATATTTACAACAGCCGTGCCCTGGTTGAACTCACCGGCCGGGGGATCGGGAGCGCTCCCGAAGCCTCCTTCGGTACGCATTTCTTCCAGGACTTGGTTGAATCAAACATTTATCCCTTGGCCATCTATTTGGACGACCCCGACGCGGTTTTCAATCGCCCCTTCTTCTATGAAACTCCCAATGTCATGGGGCGTTTTTTGCCTGCAGAGAGCGGGGGAAATGGCTGTGTGCGGTTGATTGCCGTGGCTGATTTTCGGCCGGGCCATCATCTGGAATTGGTGATGGATGGCGAAGCGGGTCAAACGGTGGCTTATCTGGAGCCTGATCAATGAAGCACTTTGTAGCCGTAGCCGGCAACATTGGAGTGGGGAAATCCACGCTGGTTTCCCTGCTGGCGGAGCGTCTGGGCTGGGTGCCTTTCTATGAGCCAGAGGCGGAGAATCCGTACTTGGCGGATTTCTACCGCGATATGCGCGCCTGGTCGTTTCATTCGCAGATTTTTTTCCTCACCCGGCGCTTGCGCATTCACCGTCAGTTGCTCAACCATCCTGCCTCGGCGGTGCAGGATCGCTGTGTGTATGAGGATGCCGAGGTTTTCGCCCGTAATCTCTATCGCCAGGGGTTGATGGATGACCGTGATTATGCCTCGTATTGGGAGCTGTATCAGGTTTTGGCCGAGTTCCTTCCACCGCCGGACTTGGTAATTTACCTGCGTGCTTCGGTCTCCACCTTGTTGGAGCGCATTAACCAACGGGGGCGCGATTTCGAGCGTTATATCCGCCGTGAGTATTTGGAACAACTTAACGCCCTTTACGAGGAGTGGATTGCCGGCTTTCGCCTCTGTCCGGTGCTCACGGTGCCGGCCGACGATTTGAATTACGTGGCCTATCCGGATCACCTCGCGCTCATTATCCGCAAGGTAGAGGAAAAATTGATGGGTAAGGAAGAGGTGGTGTTCGCACCCGAGGAGATTCACCCCCATTAGCGGGTGGGAAATCGTCTTGTCCGAGTTGGGGAGTTCTCGTGACGTTACGTCTGCTGGCTGCCGCCCAAAGTGATATTGGCAGGGAGCGGGAGGAAAATGAGGATTATTTGTGGGCGCAAGTCTTTATCCCCCCGCAAGGGGCGCCTTTGGGGCTATTCCTCGTCTGTGATGGGATGGGCGGCCATATGGGGGGGAAGTATGCCAGCTATTGGGCCGTGGAAGCCGTGCGTCGCGAGTTTGCCCCTTGGTTTATCGAGCGTGACCCTCGCGATACCTTGACCTTGAGCAAAGAACAAATAGCAAGGGTGCGCGCCGGCGAACGCCCCCCATTCGATCACATGCCTCCCCTTGACTTGGAGGCCCTAACCCGGCGCGCCGTTCAGAAGGCGAATGAGGTGGTCTATCACTACGCGCTGCACCGCCCGGAGAAAGCGGCCAATGCCGGCTCCACCTTAGCTATGCTGGCAGTTCATGGGGAGCAGGCGATGGTGGCCAATGTGGGCGATAGCCGCGTTTACCGCCTGCGCGACCGAAATTGGGTTCAACTGACCCGCGACCATTCGTTGGTGGCCGATTTGGTGGCCGAGGGGTTTCTGACACGGCAGGCGATGATTACTCACCCTGACCGTAATCTGATCTATCGCTACCTGGGGCAGAAAAGTTCGGTGCAGGCGGATTTCTTCCCCGAAACGCCGCAACCGGGGGATATCTTCCTACTCTGCACTGATGGCCTTTGGGAGATGTTCCGGGATGAGGGTGAGATGGTGGCCATCATTGAACGGGCAACGAGCCTGGAGCAGGCGTGCCAGGATCTGATCCAGGCGGCGAACGAAGCCGGCGGAGAGGACAACATCAGTGTTATCCTAGTGCGGGTCGAATGAGCGCCCTCTTGCTGCGCTTTGGAGGGAGCGAATTGGGCTATTTCTGACGGCTGCTACGGTTCTCTGAGGCTTGGGAGTTTATTCATCTTCGGGTGGTGGCTGAGCCGTTGAGCGCTTGCGAGATGGCAGCAGAGGGAGACGGCGCAGAAACCCGCGTGGTTTGGGCAAGCTCAGGCGGGGTAGCGGTTTCGCGCGTCGCTGCAGGCTTCGGGCCACTTGGCGCCCTTGGGTGAGGGCTTGTTGATAAAGGTGGCGTAGCTGCGCTCGCGAGAGGTGGCGGCCGGTGAGATACCATTGGAGGATGGCGTTCCCCACGACATACGTGCCCGCGTAGGCCACGGCCACCTTGGGCACAATGCCCCACACCGGAATAAGCCCGACCAAAGAACGCGCGACCTGGCGCCATAAGAAGCCGCTCCCTAGCACGCTGCCAAATTCGGCTAGGTAGTCTGGCCAGTGGGTAGAGTAGCCCAGTGCCAGGCCGAGTTTGAACGCTAGGAAGAGTTGATTCTTGGTGAGCACCACCATGTCGGCCACTACAAAGGGCAAGCCAAGCACAGGTACGATCTCGGCCAGGCCGCTGCTAAGGGCGAAGGCGGCGTTTGTGTTGCAAGTCTCTTGGATGAGGTGGCGTGCGACCGGCAAGCGGAAGAAGGGGAAGTAGCGCCCTAGGGGGAGAAGATGATCGGGGAGCAGAGCGATCACCGCCGAGGCAAAAGAGCGATTCAGGAATGAGTCATCCAAGAGTGAGCCGCGCACCTCTCGATAGTTCTTCGCCGCACGGCGCGGCATGGGTTTGAGCTCCGAAGGTTTTGCTCTTGGAGACACGGTGAACGCATGAGAAGATGAGGAGTGGGGAGAACTCGGCTCTCTGTCTTCTTGGTCTAAAGGGGCGGAGGGGGTAGGAAACTCGTTGATGAAAAGCAGCACACGCTGCCCGAGACGTGCCCAGCTATCTAACAGCGCTTGCTCGGGCCGACGGTCGCTGCGGTGCGAAGCGACCATCACGATGATTAAATCGGCGCCTTGAGCTTGTTCGGCTTCCTCCAAAGAGAGGATGAGCGCCGGCGTTTCGGCAGCCAAGTCGGGGCGAGAGGGGTCGCGACGTAGACGCTCCCACAGCGTGTGGCGCCCAGAGCCTTCGTCCCCTAGGATGGCGAGACGCACCCCTTGCAAGGCGCGCTGGCGCAGGGGTGCCAGGTCGGTTTCGCGCACGATTTCCCACAGGCTTTGTAATGGGGAAGGGAGGTTCATAAGAGGCACGCTTGCTTTCGAGAAGGCGTGTCTGGTGGTTTACAGCGGAAAGGGCTGAGAAAAATGTGCTTGGGAGAGCAACCCTTTCTTGGTGAAGCGGTGGAGGCAAGGTTTTGCTCCACCGCTTCGTTGAGGAACCCCTCGCTATGCGCCGTATTTACCCAACCGCATGGCGTGGGCTAAGGCTAGGGGTAGGATATCCATGTGGCGGATTTTGCCGAGGGAGCCGCTTGCGCACAGGCTCTCGCCGAATTTACCCGCCGGTCCAAACCGAGCAGTATCGGCGACGAGCATCACCGGCAGCGGATGCCAGGAGTGGCGTTTGAGTTTGGCGGGGGTGGAATGATCGCCGGTGATCACCAATACGTCGGGCTTTAGGTCGAGGAGGATAGGTAGCGCCTGATCCACCGTTTCAATCACATGCACCCGTTCTTCAAATTTGCCGTCCTCGCCGTAGGTATCGGTCTTCTTGATGTGGATGAAGAAGAAGTCGTAGTCCTGCCAGTGACGGCGTACCACCTCGAACTGCTCAGCCGGCGTCTCGGCTTGGTGCTCGATCACCTCCATACCTACCAGGCGGGCGACGCCTTTGTACATAGGGTAGACGGCGACCGCGGCCGAGCGCATCTTGAACACTTCGGAGAAGCGCGGCATACCGGGGTCCTTGGAGATGCCCCGCAGCAAACAAACTGTTGGCCGGCGGGTGGGCGGCTAACAGGCGGTTCGCCTCCTCCCACCATTGGCGCAGGATGGCGGCGGTTTTCTCGGAGGCGCTATCCTCGGCGCGGATGGGCAAGGCAGGCACGCCAGTCAGTTGGGGGTCGTTATCGGGGACATTGGCGCCCAGACCTTCCCCGCGCAGCACCAGCACAAAGCGATATTCCTTTACCGGCTCAACGAAAATCTCCACCCCAGGGATGCGGATTTGGCGCAGGATTTCTACCCGTCGGGCGCACTCTTCGGTGGGGATACGCCCTGCGCGGCGATCGGTGATCAGGCCGTTTTCGTCCACGGTGCAGAAGTTGGCGCGCACGGCTATGTCGTTGGGGAGAAGGTGGAATCCGATTCCCAGCGCTTCGAGAACGCCGCGCCCGATGATTACCTCCAGGGGGTCATAACCGAAGAGGGCCAAATGGCCGGGGCCGCTGCCTGGGCTGAAGCCCGGCGCCACCACTTCGCTTAGGCCTAGGGCGGCGCGCCCGGTGAGGCTATCCATGTTGGGGGTGTGGGCAGCTTCGAGCTCGGTTGGCCCGCCGGGTTGCAATGGCAAGCCACCGAGACCGTCCATCACCAGGAGCACAATTTTTGAGCCGTTATCTACGGCCATTTCGTTGATGATCTTAAGTCGGTCAGCCATGGTTTTTCTACCTTTCGATAAAGGGTTTAAGAAAATTCCACCGCTCAGGCGGTCATGCGCACGTAAAAACGGTTAAACTCACTGGTTGCCGGCCGCCACTCAACCTGAACCTCGCTCACGGCTGCTGCCCGTGGCCCGCGTCGTAGATCGGCCAGCAGAGTTTCTAAGGAGGGTCGGGGGCCTTCGGCGAGCACCTCAACACTTCCATCCCAACGGTTGCGCACCCAGCCGGTGAGGCCGAGCAAAGAGGCGCGTTGTTCCACAAAGGCGCGGAAACCCACCCCTTGCACACGCCCATGGACGCGAGCATGCAATTGTGCCCATTCTGAATTGAGAGATTCGTCACCCATATGCTTTCCTCTTCACGGTCTATTGG
>VSSL01000252.1_pt1 | contig 15804 bp, 14 predicted proteins | sample 4557531 | NCBI WGS metagenome assembly VSSL01 (sample SAMN10986726, study PRJNA523729) | hot springs metagenome | isolation source: hot springs | place: India:Timba, Gujarat | collected 2018-05-31 | reverse complement strand
TTTTTCCCCAGCTTGTGGATAACTGGCGATATTATGTGGAAAACTCGCCATCCCTGTGGATAACGTGCGGAATACGTCGTTGATAGCGCGTGGACGTTCTGCGGAACAACGGATTCCCCTTCTTGATTCTTTTCCCCATGTGGATACTCACTCCCATGCTTTCCACATCTCAGTTAGCGCATTGGAATGCGGTTAGTCCGGTCATTTCCACATCTTCCACACGACTACGATCATGACGGTTTTCTCTCGAACTGTTTTATCATGTTGATCTCATGGAGTACCGTATTTAGGACTGTGGATGATGTATGACTGGAACCCGCGCAGCACCTTGTGATCCCTTCCCGATTCTCGTCCAACGGATCGGGCAAGAGGCCGTGATTGTTGATGACCGGATTATCAAGATCGACCATTTTCTGAATCACCGCATCGACACTGATCTCATGCAGTCTATCGGCGCCGAGTTGGCCAACCGGTTAGCGCCATTTCAGCCTGACCTGATCTTGACCGCAGAAGCGAGCGGAATCCCGCCGGCGCTCGCCACCGCCTTTGCCTGCCGTGTCCCGCTGGTCTATGCGAAAAAGTACGACCCCGCTGTGCCTGCCCCGGCCTTGACTCGCCGGGTGCCTTCGCCAACGAAAGGCCGCGAGACCCTGTTGGCGATTACGGCTCGCTTTCTACCCGCCGGTTCACGGGTGGCGATTGTGGACGATTTTTTGGCAAACGGGCGCACGGCGCTGGCGTTGGCGGAAATGGCGCACGAGGCCGGCGCTAACGTCGTGGCGGCAGCGTTTGTGGTTGAGAAATTGTTCCAACAGGGGCGGGATCCCTTGGTCGCGTTAGGGATCCCGGTGATCACGTTGGCCCAGATTGAGCGGTTTGCTGGCGGCAGACCGGTGATCGCCGGCTGGCCGGGTTAGGCGCTCCCGAAATAACGCAACGCTAACCGTAACCGTTCTTCCAACGCCGGCGGCGCGTCGGCCGGCAAGGAGGCGATTGCGGCAGCAGCCTCGGCGGCGCTGTAGCCTAAACTCACCAAAATATCGCTCAGCTCACGGTCGATGGCACTGGTGCTTGGACTACCGGCGCTTGCCAGTTGGCGGAGATCGATCTTGCCGCGTAGTTCAAGCACAATCCGCTCCGCCGTCTTCTTGCCAATGCCCGGCACTCGCGCTAGCCGGGTCAGGTCGCCGCCGGCGATTATGCTGCGCACTTCATCCGGGGTGCCGCTTGAGAGCAAACTCAGCGCCATCTTTGGCCCCACTCCGCTCACCCCAATCAGTTGCTCGAATAAGCTGCGCTGGGCATGGTCGCTGAAGCCGTACAAGGTGAGTGCGTCTTCCCGCACGATCAGGATCGTATACAACAAGATGTCGCTGCCAACCGCGCCGGCGGCTGCCAGCGTGGGGCGGGGGGCGTAGATGAGGAAGCCAACGCCGCCGGTTTCGACGATCAGGTGATCGGTGCCAATGCTCTGGATTACGCCGCGAATTGATGCAATCATGAGAGTAGGCCTTATCTGGTGATACCTCAGGAGGTTTGATGATGATTCGGTCGCCGTTACGTTCGTTTGGTTTGGTGTTTGGCCAGTTTGCTAGTTTAGGGGCGATTGCCTTCACTGGCCCGTTGGTTCCTTCGTCCCCGCTCTTGCTGGGCTTGTTAGCCGCTGGGTTGGCGCTTGGGGTGTGGGCTTTGCTCACCATGCGCTTGCACCGCCTCTCAGTGCTGCCCGATCCGCTGCCGCGGGTTGAATTGGTGAACGCTGGCCCGTACCGCGTGATCCGCCACCCAATGTACGCCAGTCTGCTGCTGGCGGCGCTGGCATGGGTGTTAGCGTCGCCGGCGTTGTGGCGCTGGGGGTTGTGGTTGCTCTTGCTGGCGGTATTGGTGGCCAAGCTGAGCTATGAAGAACGGATGCTGTCGGCTTCCATCCCCAGTTACCGCGAATACCAGCAACGATCGTGGCGGTTAGTGCCGCTTGTCTGGTAGCCAGCGTGATGTGATCTTACCACGGCCAAACGAGCGTGACCAGTATCGCCCCACTGATCAAGAGCAATGCCGGCGCAATGGCGCGCCGCAAGTGGGTGCTGCCGCCGGCCAGCGCAATCCCCCCTTTGACCACCGTATTGGTGAGCACCGCGATCCCAATTGCTCTCGCGGCTAGCTCGCTGGCTAATCCGCCGGTAGCAACCGCTAGCTCGCTGAGCGATAATGTGATTGCATCAACATCGACGAGGCCGCCGAAGATGCTGGTGATAAAGAGGCCAGCATCGCCAAATTGAGCCCGCGCGAAATTGGCGCCGGCGAGAATGGCCGCGTAGAGCAGGCTAAACCCAATCGCCGAACGCAATTCCAACGGATTGCCAAAGCTCAGCGGCGCTCCTTCGTGTTGGCGCGCTTGGCGGGCCAGCCACCCTCCCCAGAGCAGGCAGCCACTGCCGCCAGCCAGCAAGATCGGCCATAAGGCTTGGAGCACCGGCGGCGCGACGGCGCCGGTGAGCAAGCCGACCCGTACAAACATTACACCCCACGAAAGCAAAATGGCCAGCGCGTATTCCTGACTCAACTCCGGCGCAATCCGGCTGCGCTGGGTGTTGCTGAGCGTCACAGCGGTGGAAGAGACGATCCCGCCGATCAGGCCGGTAAGCGCGATGCCGCGGGTGGCGCCGATGAATTGGTGCAGCACATATCCGCTAAAGCTGAGCGTTGAGATTAAGACGACAAGGAGCCAGATCTTCTGCGGGTTGATCACGTCAAACGGGGCCGGCCCAATAGGGGTGTTCGGCAGCACCGGCAAGACGATCAGGCTGATGGCGGCCAAGGTGAGAGCCGCTTGCATATCTTGCGGGCTGAGCTGGCGCGCCAAGCCGTGCAAGCGCGCTTTGAGCGCCAGCAAGACGGCGATAGCCACCCCGACTGCTGTGGCGACCGTGCCATACCCCCACGCGACCATCCCGCCGCAGAGCAGCGTGATGAGCACGGCCATCTCGCTGGTCAGGCCGGGCCCATCGCGGCCATGGCTTAACACATAGGCCGCGATCAATAACCCGCCTACCGCCAATACCAGCGCCGCGAAGATCTCCGGCGCTTGCAGGGTCAACGCGGCCAACCCAGCCGCGCATCCGATCACGCCGACGATCGCATACGTGCGCACGCCGGCGAAGAGATCACCGCTCGCGCCGTGGGCATGCTCGCGCTGCAAGCCAATCAGGGCGCCGATCAGCAGGGCGAGGCCGAATTGGTAAAAGAGTTCGGTGCTGGCGGTGTTGGCGAGCATAGTGGTTGCAATGATTTATTGATGAGCGGCGAAACGGGTGGTTTGGGCCGTGATGAACCCGACGACGATCGCAAGCGCAATGATCATACACCCAATCGTGATGAGGTCAATCTGCATCGCTGGCATCACTACCCAGATTGACCAGTTCATGGCGGTGTGCAACAACAGGCACGCCAGTATGCTGCCGTTGGTGCGCTGGTAGATCCATGTGAAGATGAACGAGGTGAGGACGATAACGATCGCTAACGCGCTAAAGGTGAGCAAGGTATTGGCCATGAACCGGCCCGGAATGAAGACTGCCGGCGCATGCCATAACCACCACGCTACGCCAATGATCAGGCTCGCGATTGTCGTTCCATAGTGTGCTTGCAAACGTGGCAAGGCATAGCCGCGCCAGCCAAATTCTTCTTGCAATGGCCCGCTGGTGAAGAGGATGACGAAGAACGCGATCAGCGCAAAGAGCGGGTCGCTCATGACCGAGCGATCGATGGTGCGACCGCTGATGCTAGTCGCGACGATGATCGATCCGCCAAAGATGATCAGCGGCCCAATCAAAATGACGGCCAACCAGCGCCAGCCGAAGCGGCAGTCAAGTCCCCGCCGCAATAAACCCAGTGCGCCGCGCCATCCTTCGAGTTGCCACGTCAGCGCCAGCGCCGCCAGCGAGGGGCCAAAGGCGGCTGGATTGAGCGGCCCATTGAGGAAATCAGTGAGTGAAGATGGGAAGGTGACGCCACGGGCAATGAGCGCGGCAGGAATCCAGAAGAGCCACGAGAACCCGTAAGTGACAGCAAAGAACATCCATACCTGCTGCGGCGGATGATGGGAGGTTGCCATCACGTGCTTCCTTCCTCGGTTTCGGCTTCGTTGCCGGCGGCCCAGCTCATTGTGGGCTGTTGGGTTCTAGCATACGATGCGGGAAGTAGCGCTGCAAGCGCTCCGGCGTGCAGAATCCTGCACCCGTATCGATGTTTTTGGAAAATATGGAATGCGGCAGTTATATACTGCGCATTCATAGTGCGCTGAGGTTAGGCTTGCTCTGCCCAATACGGCGTAAAAATCGCCCCATCCTCCGCCGTGCCGAAGCTGCGGCAGCGCGCCGTGCCCCAACGCTGGCCGTAGAGGGCAATGTACGCGCAGAGCAACGCATCGGCTTCGTCTTCAATCGCCTTCAGCGCGCTCGGGCCAAGTTGGTCGAGGTCTCTGCCCTTCCAGAGGTCATCACTGCCAAGCAGTGGTGGATCACCGCTGGATAATCCACGCAACAAACTCAGGTACCGGCCTAGTTCGCGCCGGCGCTCGGCTAGCTCGCGCCCGGGTCGCGCTTTGTAGCGCAAGATGTGTGGCAAGCGAAATAAGACCACCGTTGCCGGGTGGGGAAAGACTTCGATGATAAACCTCCCGTTCATACCAGCCTCGATGGCGGGTACGTAGCCAAACCCATCCGCCGCCAACGCGGCCAGTAGCGCCTCGCCGCGCACCCCGCCGTAGCGGCGCAGCAAGCGCCGGTTGGCTGGGTGTGGGCCGGCATCGTACCGCCGGAATGCGGCGGCTAGTTCCGCTTCCGCTTCCCGGCGTCCGGTCTCGTTAGGGACGATCAATGGCGCGTCGATTGCAACGATGGCTGGCGCATCACCGATCGCAGCGCGAATGGCTTGCACGATAGCTTCGTTCGTCACCAGACGGCTGGGCGGCTGCACAAGCCGCGCCCCGGCTGGCGTGCCGGTACACACGGCTAACCCGCTTGGATTGCGTTCCGACCACGCTAAATCCAGCCCGATATAGACCGTCTGGAAAGGTTTAACGTTCATCGCGCGTTGCCCGATTGTAACTCTGCGCTGCTGTTCTCCACGGTACAGTATGAATAAATCGAGCTAGCTTGAGTCGCGTTTGCCCTAGCCGCGATCGCTGCTCGTTTTGTGAACGTTAGGAATGATCGCATCGTTTCTTCGTCCGCTTGCTGGACGCAGAGTGAGGCATACAGTTCTGTCCGCAGCGCGCAACCGTAGACGCCCCAACCTGTTGGCGCTCTTTTGGGTGTTTGTAGCGATCCTCAACCAGTACCGCTACACGACGAGGAGGTCTCTATGAGCCTGTTGAAACCGCCCCCCACCGCGATGGTGGTTGTCTGTCGCATTGGCAGCCGGTTTGTGGCTTTGCCGATGCAGACCGTGGTGCATACGTCGCGTCTGAGCGAGTTAGCGCCTCCCGGTGATGCTCCGCTGGTGGTCTGCGGCATTGTGACGCTCCACGGTGCGACGGTGCCGGTGATCGATGGCCGTTCGCTCCTCGGCGAGCCGCCCGGTTATGCGCTCGATAGCCATATTCTGCTCGCTGCGCCAGATATCGACCAACCGCCGGAGATTGGCTTGCTGGTTGATGAGGTGATCAGTTTGCACCGGGTTGGCCCCGATGGCCTCGCGCCGCTCGATCACATCGATGGCATTTCGTGCGGTGTGGTGCGCGATTTGCCACAGCCGGCCCTGCTGTTAGATGTTGATGAGTTGTTTGCATTGGCACACGGCAGTGCGCGTGATTGATGCGACTGGCAGGGCCGCACAGCGCACCGCCGTGCGGCCCTGCGATTTACCGTCCGACTGGCGCTGGTTGCGCCAAAGGCACGTCTTCGCTAATGAAATGCACCGTGCTCTTGGCCGCCTCTAAAATCGTCATCAACCCGCTGCCCGGATGCACGGCGCCGCCGATCCAGTAGAGGTTGCGCGCGCCGTCGTGCCGGATGTGGGGCCGGAACGGGCCGAGCTGGCTCCAACTGTGGATCAGGTTGAAGACTGCGCCAAGGTAGGTGTGGTGCTCGTCGCGCCACGTCTCGGCGGTGTAACGCCGCTCAACCACGATGTGGCGTTCGACATCTTCAAAACCGAGTTTGGCCATCTGGCGAATGATCAGGTCGCGGTAGCGCTGCTCGACCGCCGGCCAATCAACCGGGTAGCGCAAATTAGGCACCGGCACCAACACAAACAGCGTGCTGTGGCCGGGAGGTGCGTTGGCTGGATCGACGATCGTTGGGTTGCAGACGTAGAATGATGGGTCGTCTTCATCAAGCACCGCGCTCTTAGCCCAGAGCGGGTCGTTGCGGCGAATGCTTGATGACAGGTAGAGCTGATGGTGCGGCAGATCGTCCCAGCGCCGGTTGACCCCCAAATAGAGCATAAAGGTCGAGCACGAGAACTCCATTGAGTTCAGTTTTTGATCGGTGTACTTGCCTCGCGCATGCGGCGGGATGATATGCGTCAGCGCGTGGCCAAAGTCAGCGTTGACCACCACCGCGTCCGCGCGCACCCGCTCTCCATCGGCCAGCTCGATGCCGGTCGCGGCGCCGCCTTCGACCATCACTTGCTTGACAGGGCGGTTGTAATGAATCGTCACGCCAAGATCGGTCGCCGCTTTGGCCAACCCCGCCGCCAGCGCCCGGAAGCCGCCGATCGGGTGCCAGATGCCTTCGGCGAATTCGAGGAAGGTGACAAGGCTAAAGACGCTCGAACAGGCCGTGGGGTGCATGCCAAGGTATTTCGCTTGGTACGACAGTGCGTACACCACCCGCTCGTCGCGGAAGAAGCGCTTGAAGTGGTCGTAGAGGCTTTCCCAAGGCCGGAAGGCCAGCGCCGCCGCCACTTCGCGCGGCTTAAGGTAGCCGAGCGGCGTCCGCACCGGCGTGCCGAGGTATGGTTCGTAGCCAACCACGTTCTTGCGGATATGCTCGATGTACCACCGCTCGAATTCGGCGGGCAAGGCAGGATCAAAGCGGGCTAGTTGCGCTTTGAAGGCGGCGGTGTTTGAGGTGAGATCAAGGTATTCGCCATCCCAAAACCGGATCCGCGTGTTTGGATCGAGCCGCACGAGCGTCACATAATCGCTAAAGCGCAACCCAGCGCTGCTGAACAGTTCGTCGTAGACCCGCGGCACTTGCAAGATGGTCGGCCCGGTGTCAAAATGATAATCGCCGAGCGAGAAGCCACGCATCCGTCCGCCCGGACGATCAACCGCTTCAAAGATTTCTACCTGATACCCGCGCCCGGCCAGCCGGATAGCGGTCGCTAATCCGCCCGGCCCGGCGCCGACAATCACAATCCGTTGTGACACGCTCTACTCCTCTATCTACGTTCCTGTGCAGAGACCTCCTGTTTGAGTATACACCGCTTTTCTAAGCTGGTCACGCTGAGATTGCAGCGGGGTTCGCTAGGCAACCTGTCTCTCTACTCTCTCCTCCCCATCCGCAACGGCTTAGCGTACAAATTGTGGATAACTGGTGGAATTGTGGATAACATGTGTGGTTCACCGTGCTTGGCGAGACGTTAACACGCATCTAATATTCGATTAATCTGCGGCTAATCTAAGATTGCTATAGTGCATACCGTCAAGCGAAGCGATTTGCGGTGGTCGCCGCAAGACAAAAAAACTCCCAATCTACACACCGCCCTCACTCCCCCTCTCTCCGGCCGCCTACGACAGGTGGCCGTTGTTGATTCATGCGAATATGATCCAACCCATGACTAACCTGAATTTCAAATTCAATCGGCACGCTGTGGATTCGGTGTACATTCCATAGACGCAACATTCAGCGGTCACGGCAGGGGTTGTCAGCTCGCTCTTGATCCCGCCGTCAGGTAGGAGAGTGGGCTAAGGGTGAGGGCCAGCAACCCGCGCAGCGGACTTCGTAAGGATAGCCCGGCCCATTAGGGCCGGGTTCCGGATCAGAGGTTCTCTCCGCCCGTGAACCTTGCTGGGGGAAGGCTGGGGAGCGGGTTGTCCCCTCGCTCGCCCATTGTCATTGCGAGCCAAGCGCAGGGGCAGCGCACCGCTCTGCCCGCGCGCGGCGAAGCAATCCCCCACGAGCACGGAGTGAACCCGTTGCGGCAAAGCGGGAGATTGCTTCGGTCGGGCGGCCCCAGCGTGGTTGCGGGCCGCCCCTCCCTCGCAATGACAGAAGGAATGCGGGTGCTGGGGTACCCTCACTCCAGCCCCGCTCCCACTGGCGCGGGAGAGGGGAGCGAAGTGCCCAGTGTTGAGGCATCACACAGCTATCAACGTTGTGCTCGATTAAATGTTCTGTCTGCCCTTGACCCCGCTGTCAGGTGGGAGAGTGGGGCTTGTGGGCCAGCAACCCGCGCAGCGGGCTGCGTATGAATAGCCCGGCCCATCAGGGCCGGGTGCCGGATGAGAGGTTCTGTCTGCCCCTTAAGGGGAGAACATGGGAGCTTACGCAATCACATCCGTCTCGTCTTTCGCCAATGCGGCCCGCACGTGATCAATGAAGGTGCGGGTGGCAAAGATGATGTTGCGCCGGGTGACTCCACCCGATACAACCAGATAGCCGTCAAAACCGATGTCGCCGTCGCGATCGACATAGGCGCGCACGATGTGCAGCTCGTCGTTGACACGGTTAACGTATAGCAGCCGGTCGGCCAGATCATGCGCCGGACTAGCCCGAAACTGGCTCATAAACCGGATCTGTTCGCCTTCGCGGATTGGGAAGGCCCAGATGCGAAAGCCTTGCCGGATGCACACGTCGCCGTCGCTATCGCGTTCAACCTCAAAATAAGCGTTGTTGTAGAGGTCGAATAACCACTCTTTGCTGATCTGGTTGGGATAGACCAGCTCATCGGGCGCGCTGCCGGCTGTTGACATTGATGTTCCCTTTCTGCGAATGGCTGATGACGCTTTCATTATAGCAGTCGCGCGGCTGATGAACATGGCCAAACCGTTAAGCCTCTGCACCCGCTGCGGTGCAACCATCCTGCATTGACACTCGCCGCCGGGAATGGTATACTGCCGTCACATTCAAATAGCTGACGTTGATCAGGAAGAGTAGCAAGCGTGGCGACAGTCCAGCGAGCCGGTGGTGGTGCGAGATCGGCGAGTTCGGCGCTTGTGAATGGGCCTGTGAGTCGCGCGGCGAACCGGGTTGGCCCCGCAGTAGCCGTTGCCGGAGACGCCACCGTTATCAGGGCGCTAGGTGTGGAACGGCTGAGCCGGCAGCACCTGTAGAGTGCGCCGTTTGCGCGAGCAGCGGCGAACGAGAGTGGCACCGCGGTTTCCCCGTCTCTCGACCAATTTGGTCGAGAGTTTTTGTTGGTTTCTTGCTGCGAGGAGGGTTCTGTGGAAACGGTTAAGTATCTGCTCAGCGAAGACCGCCTGCCGGAGTCGTGGTACAACATCGCCGCCGATCTGCCTTCTCTGCCGCCGCCGCCGTTGCATCCGGCGACTGGCCAGCCGATCGGCCCTGCCGATCTCGCGCCGCTCTTCCCGATGGAGCTGATCAAGCAAGAGGTCAGCACCGAGCGCACGATCCCGATTCCCGATGAGGTACGCGCGATTTACCGGCAGTGGCGGCCAACGCCCCTCTTCCGCGCCCGCCGGCTTGAGCGCGCGCTCGATACGCCGGCCCGCATTTACTACAAGTACGAGGGTGTCAGCCCAGCCGGCAGCCATAAGCCGAATACGGCAGTCGCGCAGGCCTACTACAACAAGATCGAAGGTGTGCGCCGGCTCGTGACCGAAACCGGCGCTGGCCAGTGGGGATCGTCGCTCGCCTTCGCCGGCGCGCTCTTCGGCCTTGAGGTCGAGGTGTTTATGGTCAAAGTCAGCTACAACCAGAAGCCCTATCGCCGGGCGCTGATGGAGACTTACGGCGCGCGGGTGATTGCAAGCCCCAGTACCGAGACGGCGTCGGGCCGCGCGATTTTGGCCGAACATCCCGATAGCACCGGCAGCCTTGGCATCGCGATCTCTGAGGCGGTGGAAGTGGCGGCCCAGCGCGATGATACCCGCTACGCGCTCGGCAGCGTGCTCAATCACGTCCTCCTCCACCAGACGGTAATCGGCCAAGAGGCGATGATCCAGATGGAGATGGCCGGCGATTATCCTGATGTGGTGGTGGGATGCACCGGCGGCGGCTCGAACTTCGCCGGCATTGCCTTCCCGTTCATCGGCGCGAAGCTGCGCGGCGAGCGTCCGCTGCGGGTGGTGGCGGTCGAGCCGGCGGCTTGCCCGTCGCTGACCAAGGGCAAGTATGCCTACGATTACGGTGATACGGCCCACCTGACCCCGCTGGTCAAGATGCACACCCTTGGCAGCACCTTCGTGCCTCCCGGCATTCACGCCGGCGGTCTGCGCTACCACGGCATGGCCCCGCTCGTCAGCCATCTGCTAGAGTTGGGTGTGATTGAGGCGATTGCCATCCAGCAGCTCGAAACCTTTGCCGCCGGCGTGCAATTTGCCCGCCTTGAAGGCATCTTGCCCGCGCCTGAAGCCAATCACGCCATCGCCGGCGTGATCCGCGAGGCGCTCCGCTGCAAGGAGGAGGGTAAGAGCGAGGTGATTCTGTTCAATCTGTGCGGTCACGGCCATTTCGACTTGCAGGCCTATATGGATTATCAGGCTGGCAAGTTGCGCGATTACGAGTATTCCGACGCCGAGGTGGCGATGGCGTTGGCCGGCTTGCCGTCGGTGGGTGCGTGAGGGGAGGCACAGGAGGGCCACGTAGGGCCACAGCGCCGCTGTGGCCCTACTGTAGACACAGCGGCATTTGTCGCTACTACCGGCTTAACGTGACGCTCACAGTGGTGACCGGCCCGGCGGCGGCGATGACAGCGTACCGGCTAACACCGATCTGCTCGATCTGCACGGGAACCGGCGCGCCGTTGAGGGTCACGGTTTGCGGCGTCGCTCCTGCCGGCACGAGCAGGCGCAAGCGGAAGCTGTCGCCGCTGCCGGTGGCGGTGAGATCGATCCGGCCCGGCTGGTTGGCTGTTGCCGGCGTGTATTGCCAGCGATAGGCGACATAGCCGTCGCCGGCGGCGTAGCGGGCCACCGCGTAAACATCGCGGATCGCGTAAACTGGATCGGCTGGCCAGCGCGGCGAGATGGTGACGGTGTTGAAGGCGATGTGCCGGTCTTCGATCCCGGCAGCGCCTTCAACCAGCGCGCCGAGCATGGCGCTCGCGCCCCAGCCGTCGGTGGGCAAAAATTCGTTTACCGGGGCGATCCCGCCGGTCGGGTAATACCAGAGGTAGGTCGCGCCGGTGCGTTCGATCAGGTCAATGTAGCGTTGCACGATGTTAAAGCCGTAGGCTTCATAACCGTACCGGAATGCGCCGCGGGCCAGTTCGCCGCCGACCAGCGGCATCACGCCGCCGTTAACGTACTCTCCCGGACGTTCGCCCAACCGGCCATTCATGCCGAATGCGCCTGCCGGGAAGGGCGGGTCGATGCTGTACCATTCGGCGAAGGCGATCCGGTTCGGATCGTTCAAGCGGCGCAGGTATTCGGCGACAATCGCGCGCCCTTGCGTTTCGGTCAAGACGCCGCGATTGAGTGCAATCGCGTTCGAGAGGCTCAGTTGCTCGGCTTCGTTGACGCCGGGTACGTCGTAGGGAATGAGTTTGACATGGTGGGTGTAGAAGCGACCATTCCAACTCAGCGCATTGAGGCGCACCATCAGGTCAGCGGCGATGGTGCGGCGCACGGCGGCCAGATCGGCCTGCCCCGCCGCCTCTTCCATCAGCGCCAGCATATTGAGCGCCGCCGCCAAGCCGGTGTTGTCGCCGTGGAAGATGCCCCACTTGGTCTGGTCGTCGATCCAATGGCGCGGCCCCAGTTCGCCGGTGTTTGGGTTGATCATCGGCGGGCCGTATTCGTAATCCCACGTGTCGATGGTGAATGGGCGCTTGACCAAACCCAGCGCCGGTTCCCAGCGCAGCGGATCGCGTATCGTGTAGTCGATGGCGCGTTGCGCCGCCGGCAGCATGCGCAGCATCCACGCCGTGTCGCCGGTGACTTGCCACGTTTCGTAGATCAACTGCACGAAGAGGTATTCTACGTCGGCCTCGACCGGGGTGCGAAATGCGGCGATGTTCCATTCCGGGCGGGCCAGAAAGTCGGGCAGGCTGCCGTCAGGCGCTTGCACGCGGGCGAACGCTTCCGGCAACGAGCGCAGATCGGTCTCGAAGTAGCGAAACGCACGGTTTTGGTAATAATGGTCGCGCAGCCAGAGCAATGGGCTGTCAGGCGAGCGGTAGCCGGCCACCAGTTGCCCGTCGAGCCGGTAGCTCAGCCGGTCGGCGGCCATAAACTGGCGCACCGTCGGGTACAGCCGGTCGTAACCGGCCACGCCGGTGCGCAGGGTGGTTTCGGCCTCCAGCCGGTAGATGGTGCCGTTAGCCACCATCCGCCCGTCAGCCGTGAAGAGCGCGGCCCAATGGTCGCCCAACCCGCCGCGCGGCGTCACTTCGACCCATCCGTCGCCGTTGGCGATGGTCAGTCCAAACGCGCCGGCGAAGCGACCGCGGCTGTCGAAGATGAGCAAGGTGGCTGGGCCATCATACCCGCTGATGCGCACTGCCACCGGCGCGGACGCTAGTGGCTGCACCACGGGGTTGAGGCTGGTGAAGGTTGCGGACGGCTCGGCCAGCGCCGGCGTGATCGGCGCGCTCAGGCTGGCGAGCAGCCCGATCAGAGCAAACAAGAGGATCAAACGCTTCATTGTGTACCTAAAACGCTGATGAAGGGCAACGATATTCCTAGTATAGCATTGTTGCGGGAACGCTCTGACGAGGCGCAGGCTGCTGGAGAGGAGATGGGGTTGCTCCTCGGCGTCCTCTGCGAACTCGGCGGTCAATAGAGCTGGCTTCTTCGTACCACACTTTGGCGATAGACATTGACAAGAGGGTAGCTTATGGAACGCAAACCACGGGTCTTTTCCGGCATTCAGCCTTCGGGCAATCTGCATATCGGCAACTATTTGGGCGCCATCCAGCAATGGGTGGCCGGGCAGGGCCAAAAGACCAACTTTATCTGTATCGTTGACCTGCACGCGATTACGGTGCCGCAAGAGCCGGCGGCGCTGCGCCAGCAAACCCGCGAACTCGCCGCGCTGTTGCTTGCCTGCGGGATCGATCCGCAGCAGACGACGCTCTTCGTGCAGAGCCACGTGCGCGCCCATGCCGAATGTTCGTGGGTGTTTAGCTGCGTCACGCCGTTGGGTTGGCTCGAACGCATGACCCAATACAAGACCAAAGCCCAAAAGCAAGAGAGCGTGATGACCGGTTTGCTCACCTATCCGGTGCTGATGGCCGCTGACATTCTGCTCTACGACGCCGATGAGGTGCCGGTGGGCGAGGATCAGAAGCAGCATATTGAGCTGACCCGCGATCTGGCCCAGCGCTTCAACCATCTCTACGGCGAGACGTTCGTCATTCCCAAGCCGGTGATCCGCGAGAGTGGCGCCCGGATTATGGGGTTGAACGATCCATCGGCCAAGATGAGCAAATCGGACAACACCCGCGGCCATGCCATCCGCATTGTCGATGACCCCGACGAGATTCGCTGGGCGATTAAGCGGGCCGTTACCGATTCCTACAACGAAATCCGCTTTAGCGATGACCCAGAGCGGGCTGGCGTGAACAATCTCTTGCAAATCTACGAGCTGCTCACCGGGAAGAGCCGGCCTGAGATTGAGGCCCATTTCGCCGGCAAAGGCTATGGCGCGCTGAAAAAGGAGGTTGCCGAAGTCGTGGTCGAGTCGCTCCGCCCCATCCGCGAGCGGTACTACCAGTTGATGAACGATCCGGCTGAGCTGGATCGCATTCTGGCGATTGGTGCCGAACAGGCGCGGGCCGTCGCCGAACCAAAGATGACCCTGATCCTTGAGCGGGTGGGGTTTGTGTTGCCGAATGATCGGAAATAATCCCGCCGGTGGCGGCGCGCAGTGGTGCGCCGTTACGGAAGCGTTAGGATATTAAGGATATCGACATGTATTACCCAACCCTTGACCAGATGTACGACTTGCGCCGGCAGGGCAACCTCTGCCCGATCTACCGCGAGATTATGGCCGATCTGGAAACGCCGGTATCGGCCTATCTCAAGATTGCGCAGAACGGTCTCGGCTTTCTGTTGGAAAGCGTGACCGGCGGGCAGAATGTGGGGCGCTATTCGTTCATCGGCAGCGATCCCTATATGGTGCTGCGCATGCACGACGGCGTGGCGCAGGCGACCCATGGCGGCTACAAGCAGACTCTCTCGTACACCGATCCGCTGATCGTGCTTGAGAGCTACCTCAACGCCTACCGCCCGATCCGCCTGTCCAACCTGCCGATCTTCGTCGGCGGCGCGGTCGGCTATCTCAACTACGAATCGGCCCGCTACTTCGAGCGGCTGCCGGTGCCGCCAGTGCGCCCCTACGACATGCCCGATAGCTGGTGGATGTTTGTCGATACGCTGCTCGCCTTCGACCACGTCCGCCACAAAATCATCGTCATCTCGCATGTCCATCTCGATGTCGAAGATCTGGCCGCCGAGTATCAGCGCGCCGTCCACCGGATCGAGACGTTGATTGCCCGGCTGCAAAAGCCGCTGCCGCCGACCATCGGCTTCAGCCTGCGCAACTACGAGCCGCACAATACGCCGGCGCGCGTCGTACCGAATCCGGCGGTCTCGAACCGTACCGAAGCCGAGTTTAAGGCGGCAGTGTTGCGGGCCAAAGAGTACATCATGGCCGGCGACATCTTTCAAGTGCAGATTTCCCAACGCTTCAGCAAGGCCACCAGCGCCGACAGCTTCACCATCTATCGCGCCCTGCGCACGATCAACCCGTCGCCGTATATGTTTTACATTCGCACCGGCGAAGGCGATCTGGTCGGCGCGTCCCCCGAAATGCTGGTGCAGGTGCGCGACGGCAAGGTGACGACCCGCCCGATTGCCGGCACCCGCTGGCGCGGGCGCGATGCCGCCGAAGACGAGCGGTTGGCCGCCGAGCTGCTGGCCGACGAAAAAGAGCGCGCCGAGCATCTGATGCTGGTGGATTTGGGCCGGAACGATCTAGGCCGGATCAGCGAACCCGGCACGGTGCAGGTGCCGGTCTTTATGACCATTGAGAAGTATAGCCACGTGCAACATATTGTGTCAGAGGTCACCGGCAGGTTGCGCGCCGATCTGAAGCCGATCGACGCCTTGCGCGCCTGCTTCCCCGCCGGCACCGTCACCGGCGCGCCCAAGATTCGCTCGATGGAGATCATCGCCGAACTCGAAGGCGAGCAGCGCGGCATTTATGCTGGCGCGGTCGGCCACCTCGGCTTCAACGGCGACCTTGACACCTGCATCGCCTTGCGCACGTTGATCGTCAAAGATGGCGTTGCCTACGCCCAAGCCGCCGCCGGCGTGGTCGCCGATAGCACACCCGAATACGAATTCAACGAGAGTTGCAACAAAGCGGCGGCGTCGTTGCGCGCGATCGATCTCGCCGAAGAATTGCAAGCTGGTAGCCCATCATCCTAGCAGGCGAGGCATGCCTCGCCTTGAGCGCGCCGTGATCACGCATAACCCTATCACCGTCGCCTTCGCCGCTAGCCCGCTAGGCCGGGTGCTGGTCGCCGCCACCGCCGCTGGCCTCTGCGCCGTCTACCTCGGCGACGACGACGACACCCTGCTCGCCGCGCTCCGCGCCGAATATCCGGCAGCGCCAATCAGGGCTGGCGCCTCACCCGGTGCGGCTGCACGCGATCGCGGCCTATCTG
>VSSL01000251.1_pt1 | contig 15822 bp, 10 predicted proteins | sample 4557531 | NCBI WGS metagenome assembly VSSL01 (sample SAMN10986726, study PRJNA523729) | hot springs metagenome | isolation source: hot springs | place: India:Timba, Gujarat | collected 2018-05-31 | reverse complement strand
GGGTGCCTCGAAGTCCTCATGCATGATAACTAACCCACGCGCGCTACCGAAGTGACGCCGACCCTCTTTTGAAACGGCGGTCATCTGGATAACACCGCGATCAGTGGTAATCTGCACGGTGTCTCCACGTAACACCGCTTGTATTAACTCGGCAAATCGTTCCTTTGCCTCTTCTGGCGTGAGCTGCCACATTCCGGCGTCCCTCCAGCTCAGCACATGTACCTAAATATATCACGAGGGACGCTCAAGAAGCAATAAGAGGAACTATCCTCACTCTCAAGGAATATCGACTAGACAGCAGGAGGGGGCAACGATGTGGTTCATGAATGTTGGGTGTGTGATGCTCATGGTAATGGGTAGCCCGCAGGAACAACCGCCGCTGAGTCTGCCCACGGAGATAGGCGGCTGGAAGTGGAACGGCAAAGTAGACACCTACGACGCCGATACCATCTTCGACTACATCGACGGCATCGGCGAGATATACCGCGCCTATAACATGCAACGGGTATGGGTATACCGCTACGAGAAGGCAGAACGCCCCGCCCTCACGGTAGACCTCTTTCAGATGGGCACGCCCGAGGATGCGTTTGGCGTTTTCAGCTTCGAGCGAGACGGCGAGGAGGCGGGTATTGGGCAGGCTTCTGACTACGCGGGCGGGATGCTTCGGTTCTGGAAAGAGCGCTACTTCGTGGTAATTACCGCTCAAGAGGAAAACGAAGAAGCACGCCAGACCGTCCTTCAGCTGGGCAAAGCTATCGCCAGAGCCATCCCACACACTGCGCCGTTACCCTCCCTGCTCAAAGCACTACCCACCGCCGGGATGCAGAAGAACAGCACGTTGTTCTTTCGACATCCGATGATTCTGAATCGCCACTTCTTTGTGGCGGATAAAGATGTGCTAAACCTTAACCCCAGGACGGAGGGGGTGCTTGCCACCTACCAGATGGGTAAGGCAAAGGTGCGTGTGGTGGTGGTTCGCTACCCATCAGAGGCGAATGCCGTGAAAGCGTGGAACACTTTCTCGCAAGCGTACCTGCGCGAGGGGAAGCAAAAGGGTATCGTGCAGACAGAAAACCGCAAATGGACGGCGGCGAAGCGAGCGGGTAAAGTGCTCGCCATCGTGTTCGACGCCCCTACCCGCAGAGGGGCGGAAGAGATGCTCCAGAAGATACGCATTCAGGAGGTGCTGCAATGAGCGAACTGATACTGACCCGACGCGATTTGCTCAGGGCAACCGCCGGTGCTGCGGTTGCCGCACTGGCTTCCGACGTACTGGCACAGGAGAAACCCAAACGGGCAAAAGTGGTTCTGGTGCGCCACAAAGATGTGCTTGACGCACAGGGTAAAATCAACGAAAACGTCCTGATGCAGATGCTGGACGAGGCGGTAACCACCCTGCTCGGCGTGAGGAACCCTGTCGAAGCGTGGAAACGTCTCGTCAAGCCCACCGACATCGTAGGCATTAAGAGCAACGTGTGGAATCCCCTCCCCACCCCGAAAGAAGTGGAGCAAGCCATCCGAAAACGGCTGATGGATGCGGGCGTTGCGGAAGACAACATCCGCATCGATGACCGTGGTGCTAAGCAAACGCTGGCGAACTGCACCGCGCTCATTAACGTACGCCCAGTACGCACGCACTGGTGGTCGGGCATTGGCGGTTGCATTAAGAACTACATCATCTTTTCGGACAATCCGTCCAGCCATCACCCGGATGCCTGTTCCTCGCTCGCCTCGGTGTGGGACCTGCCTGCGGTCAAGGGCAAAACACGCCTGAATATCTTGCTTGCGCTCACTCCTCTCTTCCATGGGCGTGGGCCGCACCACTGGGACCCGCGTTACGTCTGGCAGTACAAGGGGTTCTTCGTTTCGCTGGACCCGGTGGCGGTGGACGCGATGGGGCTGAAGCTGATACAGGCGAAACGTTTGCAACACTTCGGCGAAGACATTGCGCTGGAAACACCGCCCAAGCACATCCGTGAAGCAGAGGTCAAATATGGATTGGGAGTCAGTGACCCCAGCCGCATCGACCTGATAAAGCGGGGTTGGAAAGAGGACATCCTGATATGAGGGGGTGACCGATGCCAGGCAAGACGCTGCGTTCCAAAACTGCCATTCGCCGTCTGCACGAGCAGTACGCTTCTCAGTACGGCAGGGAGATGACCATCGCCTTCCTGCTCCAGGATTGGGACGACCCGTATAACGTCGGCGGGATGTTTCGGGTGGCGGATGCGGTCGGCGCGAAGGAACTCATCATGACGGGACATACTCCCTTGCCGCCGCATCCGCAGATTCACGTCACCTCGATGGGACATCATCGGCGCATCCCCTTCCGCTACTTCGAACACCACGAAGAAGCGGTCGCCCGTTTGAAGATGGAAGGTTACCACCTGGTGGCGATAGAAATTGCTGAAGATGCTCAGCACTATAAGGACTATTCCTACCCCGAAAAGGTCTGCTTCGTCGTCGGCAATGAGGTGAACGGCGTATATAACAAGGTGCTGGCGATGTGCGACGGAGCGGTGTTCATCCCGATGGCAGGCAAGGGCAAGTCGCTAAACGTGGTGGTCGCGGCGGCAGTGGTGGCGTTCGAGGCATGGCAACAGCCGGAACAGAGTTCTACGATATCTCCGTCCTTTGCAGAAACCAGTCCAGCGCCGTCTGAACAGTAACCTCCTCCGGCAGAGTGTACGGGGCGGGATAAAGGGTTATCAACAGCGGCTCAGCATGGGGATATACCTGTGATGCCTCTGTCAGCGCGCGAATCTCTCGCCCGGCGGTTTGAGCATCCGACAGGTCGGCACATACCTGTATGAGTTCTTCATGCCCATCCCAGTATCGCGCGAGAAAGTCCACCTCATATCCCCGTGTGGTACGCACATAATGCACTTCTGCGCCTCGCCGCTCCAACTCCAGCAGTACGCAGGTCTCCAGAGCGTGTCCGATGTTAGCACGTCCGCTTCGGTCATATAGTGGTATCAGCGCAGGGTCAACAGGATACACTTTGCGAGGATTCACCATCTTCTGCCGTTCCGAAGAAGCCGCGATGGGAACGATACGAACCAAAAAAGTGTCTTCCAGATGCGACAGGTAGGAGTAAACATTCTCTTTGCCGATAGCAATGCCCTGTGAACGCAGGTCGTTGTACATCTTGTTTACACTGAACATGCCCGCGGGGTTTCCCAACAGTGCTTTGACCATCCACCGTAACGCGATGGGGTGAGAAACATTGTAGCGCTCAATAACATCTCTAAGAAGCACCAGGTCTACGTAGCCCCGGAGGAGCTGGTAGCGGTCTACAGGATGTACTCCCTGCGCCTCTGGGAACCCGCCTTCCAGCAGGTACGCCTCGAAATGGTTCTGGAGCAACGAGCGCTCGGCTTTTGACAGGTGTGCTAAGGGCTGCTCCGGTTCGCATCCATGATGGCGCAAATATTCCCTGAAGCTGAATGGGTAAAGACGTACCTCCATCGCACGCCCGCGCATACTGGTTGCAACCTCACGCGATAGCAACCGTGCGGAAGAGCCCGAAAGGAAAACCTCCACGTTCTCGGTATCCATCAGTCGCCGCACGAACATCTCCCAACCCGTCACTACCTGAATCTCGTCCAGAAAGAATACCACCCTCTCACGGTCGCGCTTCTGAGGATAGAGCAGATAATACTCCTCCACCAGCATCTGCAGGTCTGTTGCCTGCATTCCCATTAGCCGTTCGTCTTCGAAGCTGAACAAGAGCAGAGCGTCGCGAGGTACCCCGGCTCTCCATCGCTCGCTCAGAACCTGCCACAGAAAAGTGGTCTTTCCGACCCGACGCATTCCCACCACCGCTATGGCTTTGCCCGGGACCTGCGGTAAGCGCACATCGCGCGGTGTCAGCGGGGGAATCTCCGCGCGGATACCATCCACGATTTTCTGCCGTATCACGTCACGCATGAGAGCGCACCCTTGCTTTTTCACGTACGCAAGTATATTTTACCATAAATTTTTCCTTCTGAGAAGGAAAAATTGCCACTAAATTTCTATCCTATAGAGGACATATCCCCTGTAAGTACTGCGGCTTACATCTGTCGAGGCTGTATTCTTTGGAGGGTCACGCTCCGTCGTGACCGTGATATTCAAGATGTGACGGAGCGCACGCGGTTACGTCAAGGCTTACCTTCCCTCCTCCTGCAAGTGAAGGAAAGGTTGCATCCACGACGCTGTGCTGTCGTTTTGGCAAGATACTACCCGCTCTCGCCCTGCTCGTACGAGGAGTAGTAGTATGGCGTCTCCGCTTCGAATTCGGCGGCGCAGGTGTCTACCATCTTGTAAACCGGTTCGATGCCCAGCGCCTTGCGCGCCCGGCGCAACGCGAGCTCTTCCACTCCGGCGATATCGGCTATCATCGCATCGGGAAATCCCTTACCCTTCGCCGTTCGCAGCAGTTCCGCCGCGGGGTGCTGGTTGCAGGGGTTCTCCACCAGGTCGCGTAGTTCGCGAGCGTGCAAACGCAGGCGTGTCTCCATCTCTACCAGCTGGCGAATCTTCTCCAGAAACCATGGGTCTATGCTGGAGATTTGCGCCACCTCTTCCACCATCATGCCCCGACGAAACGCCTCGGCGATGATGAAGATGCGCTCATCGGTAGCAACTGCCAGTCCCTCCTCAATCTGCATATCGGAGAGAGCTGCTACACCGCGCCGTGTTAGCCCCATGACGCCGATTTCCAGGCTGCGCAACGCCTTCATCAGCGCGCCTTCAAAGGTGCGGTCAATCGCCATCACTTCGCCGGTTGCCTTCATCTGCGTGCCGATGCGCCGGTCGGCGGTGACGAACTTATCGAAGGGCCAGCGCGGGAACTTCACCACTACGTAGTCTAACGCCGGTTCAAAGCAGGCTTTGGTTTTCTTGGTGACCGCGTTTTCAATCTCGTCCAGATGCAGCCCAATGGCGATTTTCGCCGCCACCCGTGCGATGGGATAGCCCGTCGCCTTAGACGCCAGCGCGGAAGAACGTGACACGCGCGGGTTGACCTCTATCACGTAGTACTGGAAGCTGTTCGGGTCTAAAGCCAGCTGCACGTTACACCCGCCTTCGATGCCCAGCGCACGGATGATGTTGAGCGAGGCGGTGCGTAGCATATGGTATTCCTTGTCGGTCAATGTCTGGCTGGGTGCAACGACGATGCTGTCGCCGGTATGCACACCCATCGGGTCGAGGTTCTCCATGTTACACACGGTGATACAGGTGTTCGCAGCGTCCCGCATCACCTCGTACTCAATCTCTTTCCACCCCAGCAGGCATCGCTCTACCAGCACCTGGTGGCGCATGGAGAGGTTCATGCCCAACCGCCCGATTTCCAGCAGTTCCTCTTCGCTGTACGCGACGCCGCCGCCTGTACCGCCCAGCGTGTACGCGGGACGCACGATAGCCGGATATGGGCAAATCTTCGCTACCTCGCGCAGTTGCTCTTCGCTCTCCACAATCCACGATTCGGGAACCGGCTCGCCGATAGCGTGCATGGTTTCGCGGAACAGCTCGCGGTCTTCCGCCTTCTGTATCGCCGAAAGCGGCGTGCCCAGCAGTCGCACGCCGTATTTGTCCAGAATACCCGCCTCCGCCAGCTGCGCCGCCAGGTTCAACCCCGTTTGACCACCCAGCGTAGGCAGTAGTCCATCGGGTCGCTCACGGGCGATGACACGCTCGGCGAAGTCCACCGTGAGCGGTTCGATATAGACACGGTCGGCGATTTCGGTATCGGTCATAATAGTCGCCGGATTCGAGTTCATGAGCACTACCTGCACGCCCTCTTCCTTCAGGGCGCGACAGGCTTGCGTGCCCGCGTAGTCGAACTCCGCCGCCTGACCGATGACTATCGGTCCCGAACCAATCACCATCACTTTTCGAATGCTAGGGTCTTTCGGCATGTTTCTCCTCGTACCCGAGTTTTCATCTGTATCCGCTCTCTGGAGGGTCGCGTCCGTCCTGACCGCGACGCCTGGGATGCGACAGAGCGCATCCCTCCAGCGATCATTGTGTCATTGCGAGCCGGGAAGCGGCGAAGCAATCCCTTTCGTCCGCGGGGGATTGCTTTGGGTGCTGACGCCCCCGCGCAATGACACGGAAAACGGCTCGGCAGGAGCCTCGCCCTCCACAGGCTTTCCTCATGTAGCCGCAGGCTTCAGCCAGCGCAATAGCTACGCAACCTGAATGCTGCGGCTACGGCTCAGCGTGCTCCAGCACTTTTGTCATGCAATACAGTAACCACAGCCCTGCTACATTGCGCTCGATGCCCGATGGCGTATCTCCCAGACCACCTGTCACGCGCAAGGTCGTAACGAGCATTCTGCCTTCGCCCACTGCAACATCCACGATATAATCGTGAATTCGCCACGAGCGGGCATCCACACGGCGCAAAACGGGCTGTACCACAGCGTCTACCCCCAGTACCTCATGCAACCGTTCCGGTACCAGCGCACAGTCACACGTCAAGCCCATAAACTGGGAACCGGTATACCCTTTGTGCCGGAACATCTGCCAGAGGTGGTGCGGTACAAAGTATCTCACTGCCTCACGCCAGAAAGGCAGCCCCTCCGCAGGCAAGCCATCATACTGGTCATGGAAGAGCACCACTCGCGCCCCTCGTCGCACTGCGTCCAGTAACGCCGGATGCCACGCAGAGGCGATGAGCAGCCTCTGTTGCCCCAACCCCTGTTCATTCACACTCTTCAGCGCCCAGCCGACCTTCTCAGCCCCTCGGAGCTTGTTTCGTGGGTCGTAGACCGCCCATCGGTTCAGTGAGGCGATATCTACGTGAGGATAGCACCATATCTCCCAGCTATTCTCTATTTTCCCCCCGTCCGTCTCCAAAACACAGCTCAGGGCAAGTGGTTGCATCTGCTTGACCTCGGGCAGCGTTAACTCCAGCACAGCCACTGGCGCCAGCGTGCCCGACCGCACTGGCACAGGGAGGTGATGTACCCCCTGTGAGAGCATTTCCTCATCCTCATCACGCAACCACCACCGCAGCGTGCCCTTGCACTCATGGCGACCGTAATGGGAAAGGGCAATCTGCGCCACCACGGTATCGCCACTGCGGAAGTTCCACCAGTCCACGTACGACGGGCGGTCACCGCCGTTTATCCACTCACGCCGGCGGTGGAACTGCAACAGTAGCACGCTATCAGCGTTAAACGGACGCCAGTCCGCTGCATCCCACTTCGGTTTGCCAAAATCGTCAAAGACTCCCGAAGTAGCAATAGGCGTATCGCTAATACTTGTAATCACATAACCGCTAATCTCTCGATAGAGGCGCGTGGTCTCTATGGTCACCTTGCGGTGGAAGAGCGCCTGCTGTTCTGAGGAGAACTTCAGGGCGTCGTGATGTTCCCTGAAGAAGATCTCCTGCTGTAACCGGTGCAGCTGTTGAATGGAGTAGATATCCGGGCGCACGCCGCGCGGATTGATGTCTTCGTCCTCCGCTGCCCACCAGGGCGCCGCGCCGCCGTTCGCCTCCAGAATAGCAGGCAAATCGCGGAAGGTGTCGCAGTCGCAGTACTCCCCGAACAACCAGGGCATCGGCTCGCGTCCACGCGGTGAGAAATAGTCGTACAGCGGACGCAGGAAGGGCAGGTCGCAGTAGAAATGGTTATCGTAGAAGTCGGCGTACTCTTTGAGCAAGCCGTGATATGCCTCTCCGCCCCCGCTGTTATCCCTCACCAGAGGGCTATCTGTCAGCCGTTTCACCAGTCGGTAGAGTTTCTCCAGGAAGGAAGCACTTGCGCCGTCCGAAAGCTCGCATCCAAGCGTCCAGACGATGATGCTCGGATGTCCTCGCAGTTGCAGCACGATGCGCGTATACTCGTCCACCACCTGCCTCTGGAAAGCTGGCGTGACCTCCGGCAGCCACATTGGCAGCTCCACCCATGCCAACATGCCCATCTCGTCGCACAGGTGCAGATAGTGTTGCGGCGGCACCCACAGGCAAAACTTGACCATGTTGTAGCCCATCTCGCGCAGTTGCTGCAGCTCGCTACGTATCTCTTCTGCGGTCGGATTCGGCGCGAGATGCTGCGAATACCATCCCCAGTGCAGAATACCCCGCGGGTAGACAGGCTCGCCGTTAAGCAGAATGGTATCTCCTTTCACCTGCACCGTGCGCATACCGACCAACCGCACAATCCGACAGGAGTCGCCGTGCTGGTCGGTGATTTCTGCTTCCAGTCGATACAGGTTCGGCGATTGGGGAGACCACCACAGCGGGTCAGGGTCGCTCAGTGTAACCCGTACATATCCGCGCTCGTCACACTGCGCTTGCTCGCTATCCACCTTTCGACCGTCAGGGCGATAAAGACTCAGAGTAAGGGTTGCAGGCAACCGCCCGCCGCAGGATACCTCTACTTCCACATGCCCTTTGCCTGCTACGGAGGGATAGAGGTCCTCTATCCACGCTTCTGGTGTGCGGACGAGCCAGGCTCGCTGCCAGATGCCACCAAACGTGCCATACACGTACGGTAAGAAACCTGCCAGTGTTTGGGGCACAGGGTACGTCTCGCCACCCGGCTTCACCACCCGCAGGGCAACAAATGCCTTTCCGTTCTCCAGATAAGGAGTGATGTCGCAGGCGAAACTGTCCCATATCCCAACGTGCGTGGACAGGAGATCGCCGTTAACCCATACCTGGGTAGCATAGCTCACTCCTTCCAGCAAGAGCCATGCTCTGCCTTTCCGCCAATCCTCAGGCACTTCAATCTCTGTGACATACCATACGGGACCTTCAAACCTCTTTGAGACGCCGTCCTGTTCCCAGCAGTGCGGCACGTGAACAACCCGCCACTCTTCGCCCAAAGAGTGGGGAAGATACCATTGCTCTGCCTCTCCCCTGTCCGCTTCGTCAACGCGCATCCACCACCGGGCACACTCCTTGCGCCACATTCCCTCCTTACATAGCGTGCTAAAAGGCATCAAGAGCCTCCTTTACCTCTATGAACTACGGTTGCCCTGTCCTGAACGCGGGGCAATCGATGCGAGTTGAGCCGCCAGCGATACGCCTCCCGCAACCAGCCTGGCACACGGTATACGGAGATGGCATACGGTCCCACCCACTCCCTCAGGACGCGGTTGCGACGGCGCAGTAACTCGGGGTAATCCTTTCGCCACCACCACTCGCCCTGAATACCGTCCAGTACCACCACGTGCGTTACACCATACCGTTCAATAGGGTCGGGGTAGTTGGCGAGGCGAGGTATGACCAGCATGGTGGAAACCGGTGCGTCCAGGCAGAGCCCCGGTGCACAGTTGCCTGCAACCACCGCTCCTTGCGGCAGAATACGCTCCAGCTTTAGGGCAAGGTGCTTCAACGTGTACTGGCGGTTTTGATACCATCCAGCGAAGTAATAGAGGTTCCATGTTGCGATAATCGCCAGAGCCGCCGCTGGCGCCCACGCCAGGGAGAACCCGCCTTCCGAAAGAATCCGGTGCAGCACCCACTGCGCTACCGCCGCAACCGGAAACGCCAGCCACAGGGCGACGCGCACCATATCCCACGAGAAAGGCACCTGCAACGAGAATACCAGTGCAAAGTACACCGCATACCCCAGCATCAGTGTGCGCAGCAGATGCGCCCACCACTGGCGAGGTCGCCATACCATGCGCGTGATGTCCGGCAGGCGCACGATACCAAACGCCGCCAGCGCCGCGATGGCGGGATAGATGGGCACATAGTACCGGCTGGGGGCATAGCGGATAAAAGCAAGTAGAGCGATACCCAGCCACATCCATACCAGCAAGAACTCCACTGCGCCGTTTCCCCTGCGCCGCTCCTCTCTGCGGAAAATAGCCAGCAGGGTGGTGGTGAGGGCAAGGAAGATAGTCACCGGCATATGAGCGAACAGATAGCCCATCAGCCCGTACTCGTAATTCAGCAAAGCACGGCGCACGTCCGCGTATGCATCCGCCAGGCTGTGAGGCAGTATCTGATAAGTCAAATAAAAGTCGCTCATGTGGCGATATTCGCGCCAGTGCGGTAATAGCCAGACCCCCGCATATAGCATTCCGGCGATGAGCATTCCGCCTGCGGCTGCTGTGATTTCCCAGCGCGTGTTGCGCCCATGCGTGCGCCCGCTCCACCAGCTAGCCAGTAAAGGCGCAGGAATGAAGAACGCGCATAATGACTTGATGCTGCAGGCGACCACCGTCATCACACCTGCCAGTGCAGACCATGCCAGTCCCTCGCCGCGGCGCACCCAGGCGTAAAACGCCAGAGCCAGAAAGAGCGTGGCAGGCGTCTCCAGCAACGCCATGCGATTATACATCAGGTAGGCGTGCTCCCATGCCAGAATCAGCGTACCCAGCCACGCTACCCGCTCGCCGAACGCCCGCCGCAACGCGGCAAACAGCACCACCAGCGTCAGCAGGCTGCACACAACCGGAATCGCCCGCGCCTGCGGGTAGCCCACGCCAAACACTCGAAACACCGCCGCCTGCACCGCGTGTACCAGCGGGCTGAGCACCATATTGTTGAATTCATTGGTGCGGGTATGTCCCAGCAATACAGCATTGCGGGCGTTGTGCGTGTAAAAGCCTTCGTCGGTAAGCAAACCACTGCTCCAGCAGAGGCGAAAGTCCGGGTCAGCGTCTAACGACACCACCCTTGCCCCTACCGCCAGCGCAGAGGCTATCACCACCAATATCACGATGCCGATGCGTTTATTCATGCTTTCATCCCACGGCTCGGCAGGAGCCTCGTCCTCCACAGATGCGCACTGGAGTGCGCCACTACAAACTACCTCTTGCTCTCATCAACCAATTGCAAAAACTCCGCGAAATACGGGTCGCTGTCGCGCGGACCGGGTGACGCCTCCGGGTGATACTGCAGGGTAAAAATAGGCAGCGACGTATGCCGTAACCCCTCCACCGTACCATCGTTCAGGTTAATCTGCCATACCTCCATGCCCGACTGCAACCCAGAAGGGTCTAAGGCGTAACCATGATTCTGCGAAGTAATCGTTACCTGCCCGGAGCGCAGGTCCTTGACAGGATGGTTGCACCCTCGATGCCCGAACTTCAGCTTGAACGTCTTTGCCCCGAACGCCGCGCCCACCAGCTGGTTGCCCAGGCAGATGCCGAAAATGGGCACTTTGCCTACCAGCTTGCGTACCTGCTCCACGATGTCGCCTAACAGGGCAGGGTCGCCAGGTCCGGGCGAAAGGGCTACCCCATCGGGGTGCGTCGCCAGAATATCCTCTGCGGTCGCAGTGCACGGCAGAACCGTTACCCGACTGCCTAGTGCGGCGAACCTCCTCAGGATATTGTACTTCAAACCGCAATCTATCAGCGTGATACGATAGCGCGTATCGGGTAGCACCGGGGCATCTACCGGTTTCATTCCTTCCGCGTCCCATACATACGGCTCCGGCGTGGTGACCACGCGCACATAGTTGAACTGGTCATAGCGGGGCGACGCCTGCAGATGGCGCAGAGCCTCCTCGCGCGTCAGCTCGGTAGTCAGAATGCCCATCATCACCCCTGCAGAGCGCAACCGGCGTGTGAGCGCACGGGTGTCGATGCCGTGAATACCGGGGATACCTTTCGCTCGCAGGTGCTCACGCAGACTCCAGCGTGCTCGCCAGTTGCTGGGATGCTCGCAAGCCTGTCTCACCACCAGCGCAGAAACCTGAATGCGCCGCGACTCGTCGTCCTCGTCGTTGATGCCGTAGTTACCGATGAGCGGATAGGTCAGCGTCACAATCTGCCCGGCGTACGAGGGGTCGGTGAGTATCTCCTGATAGCCGGTCATACCGGTGTTGAAGACCACCTCGCCCACTACGGTGCCAGGCGCGCCAATCGCCTCGCCATCGAAGGTTACGCCATCTTCCAGAGCCAGTAACGCCTTCATGCAAACCTCCCTGCGACTACTCTGCCACCGAAAAAGGTAGCCACCACACGCATATCCTCCCACTGCTCCGCCGGGGTCGCCGCCGGGTCGCGGCTCAGCACGACGAAATCCGCCCGCCTGCCTGCGGTCAATGAGCCGGTGTACTCTTCATCATGCACCGCATACGCGGAGCCTCTGGTATACAGACGAATAGCGGTCAGCGCATCTACCCGCTCTGATTCGCCCAGTACCACGCCCAGCGGCGTCTTTCGCTCCATCGCCGCGCGGATGCCGTCCAGCGGTGCGCCTGGTACCACCGGACAGTCGGAGCTGAACGCAACAGGCACACCTGCCTCCAGCAAAGATACTACCCGATTCAGCCGTCGCGCCCGTTCCTCGCCCAGACCGTAGCGATAGGCATCGCCTAATCGCGCCACAAACTCGGGTTGCAGAACCGCCACCACACCCAGTTCACGTAGGCGGGCAATCAGTGGTTCATCCAGCAACATGCAGTGTTCGATACGATGACGCACATCGGTGCGAGGGTTCTCCCGCAACGCCTGAGCATACAGGCGCAACATAGTCTCGATGGCGCGGTCGCCGATAGCGTGCGTAGCGATTTGCCATCCAGCACCATGCGCTCCTGTCACATACTCTTCCAGTTCCCCTTCACTGTGCAGGAGCATCCCCGTCGTGCCGGTGTCCACAAACGGTTCTTTGAGCGCGGCGGTGCGGGTGGTCAGTGCGCCATCAGCGAACAGCTTGGCGATGCCGATACGCACCCCTTCGCAACCCGTACGCACGTCCTGTGGACGCATCCACGCACCGTTCCTCCGCAGCGCACCTGCGAGTATCATTAACGTGATACGCAACGGCGCACCCTCATTCACCGCCTGCGTGTAGGCGGCGATTTCCGCTTGCAGGTCGCCCCAACCGGTACTGGCATCCGATGCGGCGGTAATACCCTTTTCCGCCATCGCCTGCGCCGCTAGGTGAACCGTCTTCACGCGCTGCTGGTGCGAAAGCGGCGGCTGGTGTTTGGTGACCAGGTCCACCGCGCTTTCTAACAATACGCCCGTCGGCTCGCCCTGGGCGTCGCGCTCAATGGTGCCTCCCGGTGGGTCCGGCGTCTCGCGAGTGATGCCCGCTATCCGCAAGGCTAACGAGTTCGCTACTCCACCATGCTTGCTGGTATGCTCAATGAAAACCGGCTTTTCGGTGCTCACCTGGTCCAGGTCGTGACGGGTGGGATGCCTGCGTTCCGCCATGCGGTTCTGGTCATAGAAACTGCCCGCAATCCACTGCGCGTCCGGGTGTTCCTCCGCCCAGCGGCGCAACTGCGTTATCAGACCGGGTATATCGGGCGCGTGCTCCGGGCTGAGGTTTGCCGCGCTCAGGTCCAATCCGTAAGCCAGAATATGGCAGTGACAGTCGTTGAAGCCGGGCACGACGAACAGCCCACCGCCGTCTACGCGCTTTGCCCCCGGGTAGCGCGCAGAGAGGTCATCCACGTTGCCGACAGCCAGGATGGTCTCCTCTCGCCACACCATCGCGCTGGCGAGGGGCTGGCTGTCGTCCATTGTGTATATCGTGACGTTATTGAGCAGAGTCACAGACATCCGTTTTCCTCGCGCGCACTGAAATGCGCTACTACAAAATGGCTCTTTGCTGTCATTCTGAGCGAAGCGAAGAATCCCGTTTTTATCGTTGTCCTGAGATGCTTCGCTTATGCTCAGCATGACATATAGACGGCTCGGCAGGAGCCTCGCCCTCCAGTTCTCCTGTCATGCCGGGCGAAGCGAAGAACCCCAGAGATGCTTCACTGCGTTCAGCATGACAACAAGGTTGCGTCGATAACGCACCCTGAAAGGCGCGGCTACATCCCTTCCCGATATACTGCTCTCCCCCCTACCATAGTCAACACTGGCTTGCCCTGCAGCTCCCAGCCCTCAAAGGGCGTGTTGCGCGATTTAGAGCGAAATTCACTGGCGCGCACTGTCCATTTTCTGCCTAAATCGAACAGCGCGAGGTCCGCCGGTGAACCCGGCTTTAGCGTGCCTCCCGATAGTCCCAGCACTTTCGCCGGCTGGCAGCTCATTTTGTCCACCAGCTGGCTCAGACTCATTTTGCTGGTGGAAACCAGCTCGGTATAGGAGACAGCGAAGGCGGTCTCCAGTCCGACGATACCAAAAGGCGCGAGAGCAAACTCCTGCGCCTTCTCGTGCGAAGCGTGCGGTGCGTGGTCGGTGGCGATGGCGTCTATCGTGCCGTCCAGCAGCGCCTCGATAATAGCATCACAATCCTCCTGCGTGCGCAGAGGCGGGTTCATTTTGGCATTGGTGTTGTAACCCATGCACGCCTCGTCGGTCAGCGCGAAATAGTGCGGGCAGGTCTCCGCGGTAACAGGCGCACCCTTTTCTTTCGCCCAGCGGATAACGCGCACCGCGCCCGCCGTCGACACGTGCAGGATATGCAGACGACAACCTGTATACAGGCTCATCAGGCAGTTTCGCGCCACCTGCAACTCTTCGGCGACTGGCGGCATCCCGCGCAAGCCCATGATGGTGGCGGTGAGTCCTTCGTTCATGCAGGCGTCGCGGGTCAGCGATTTGTCCTCGCAGTGCGTCATCACCGTCAAGTCCAGCTGGGCGGCGTACTCCATCCCCCGCCGAAGTACTTCTGCCGACTGCAGGGGGTAGGCGTCATCGGTCACCGCCACTGCGCCTGCTTCTTTCAGCGCAGCCATTTCCGTCAACCCCTCCGGTTGCAAGCCCTTCGTGATAGCAGCGACCGGGTACACCCGCGCCACACCCACTTCCTCTACCCGCTTGAGTAAACCGTGTATCACCGAAGGTTCGTCCAGCGGAGGGTCGGTATTGGGCATACAGCACACTGTGCTGAATCCGCCCGCAACTGCCGCGGCGGTTCCGGATGCGATATCTTCCTTATACTCGTAGCCCGGCTCGCGCAGGTGCACATGCAGGTCTACCAGCCCCGGCGTAAGCACCAGCCCCGAACAATCTATCACTTCACAACTGCCCACGTCGTAGGACGTGCTGTCCTCAACAATTGCCAGCACCTTGCCCTCGTCCACCACCACATCGGCAACCCGATCGATGCCCTGCGAGGGGTCGCACACGTGCGCATTGCGAAAGATAGTTCTCATACTGCCGCCTCCCCGCCCAGAAGATGATACAGCACCGCCATACGGATAGCGACGCCGTTGGTGACCTGTTCTAATATCACCGAACGTCCGCTATCCGCCACGTCGTCGGCAATCTCCACGCCGCGATTCATCGGACCCGGGTGCATGACGATACAGTCGGGCTTCGTCCATTCGAGCGACTTCGCGCTGACCCCCCAGCGTTGGGAGTACTCCCGCAGGCTGGGCAGTAATCCTCGCTCCATCCGCTCCTGCTGCAGGCGTAACGCCATCACTACGTCTGCGCCCTCGATGCCCTTCCGCAGGTCGGTGTAAACCTCTACAGGCAGCCGATGCACATCGCGAGGCAGGAGCGTTGCCGGTCCGACGAAGCGCACCTTTGCGCCCATTTTGGTTAATCCCCACAGGTTACTACGCGCCACCCGACTGTGCGCAATGTCGCCCACGATGGCAACCGTCAGCCCTTCCAGGCGTCCCTTGTGCTGACGGATGGTGAGCATATCCAGCAAAGCCTGCGTGGGGTGTTCGTGCATGCCGTCGCCAGCGTTCAGCACCGGAACGTCCAGCGCCTGCGCTACCAGCCCTGCCGCCCCCGATTGTGGATGACGCATCACGAGGCAGTCAATGCGCATCGCCCGCAGGGTGCGTACGGTGTCCAGCAGGCTTTCCCCCTTTTGCACGGAGCTGGTCGCCGCCGCCACGCTGGTGGTATCCGCCGACATGATTTTCGCCGCGTTTTCAAACGAGACGCGCGTGCGCGTGCTGGCTTCATAGAAAAGAGTGACTACCTGCTTGCCCCGCAGGGTGG
>VSSL01000250.1_pt1 | contig 15856 bp, 11 predicted proteins | sample 4557531 | NCBI WGS metagenome assembly VSSL01 (sample SAMN10986726, study PRJNA523729) | hot springs metagenome | isolation source: hot springs | place: India:Timba, Gujarat | collected 2018-05-31 | reverse complement strand
CGGCACGGGCAGCGGGTCCATCCCCATTGCGGCGGAAATTGCTCGCGCCCAAGGCGCTGTAACCATCGCCGTGGTGACCATGCCCTTCTCCTTCGAGATGGGACGCCGCCGCAAGAACGCCATCGAGAGCCTGGAGCGCCTGCGTGAACACACCCACACCCTGATTGCCATCCCCAACGATCGTCTGTTGCAGACCGCCTCGCGCGACCTACCCCTAGAGATGGCTTTTCGCCTCGCCGACGATGTGCTCCGTCAGGCCGTGCAAGGTATTTCCGAACTGATCACCGAGGCCGGCCTGATCAACATAGACTTTGCCCACATTCGTCGCTTAATCCTACGGGGAGGCGGTTCCTTGATGGCCATTGGGCAAGGAGAGGGGGAAAACAAAGCCCAACAGGCGCTGGAACAGGCCCTGCACCACCCCTTGCTCGAAGAGGTGCACTTGGAGAACGCCGCTGGCGTCATTGCCAATTTCAGCGGTGGGCCCGACCTCACCCTGTTTGAAGTGCACGACGCCTTGAACGAGTTGCGAAGACATACCGGCGAACAAACCGAAATCATCTTCGGTGCCACCAATGACGAACGCCTGGAAGGGCGCCTCCAGGTGATCTTGCTCATCACCGGACTGGGAGGGCAAACCTTAGAAGAGACCCTGGCGGGCTTCTCTGTGGCCAGCGCTAAAGTGGCTGCTCATGCCGAGGTCTCTGTTGCGGCTCCATCCCCTCTGCCTTTGAGCGCCTCGCCCGTGAACCGCGATTTGCCACCCTTCTTTCGTTACCGCTCACAAGAGCCTCACCCCTGAGCCTAATCTCCAGAAAAAGGCAGGAGGTGGATATGGACCCGGAGAAGATTGACGAGAGCAATCAGCGTGTCTACCGCCGCTTCCCGGATCTGACGGGGAGAAAACCGCGCCTCCTGGCGCTGCGCCCGACAAGCCGCAGCGCAGCTTCCCCCGCCCAACGCCGACCGGGCACGAAACCTCACGCTCATGTCCTCATCTATCAGGGGCGCAGGACCCTGGCAAACGGCAAAAGCGCCCCCTATTTGGTGCGCGTTTGGGTAGATGGGCAAGGCAAAGTCAAGAAAATCACCATGTCGCGTTAGAAAGATCATGAAGATCGCTGAACTCCCTCGCCGATTGGAAATCGCATTTTGGGTAGCGCTCGTGGCGTTGATGCGCAGCCGCCACTTTGGGCGCATTCTGCTGTCTAGCGGAGCCCTTGTCCTTGGTTTGGTTGTGTTCGTCCTTGGCACGGCTCTCGCTTCTCAGGAAGGGGCTAACCAGGAGGCCGTTCCCCTTCCCTACCCTCAGAGCGAGTTCGCTGCTCAGCCTGTGGCATTACCCAACGGACAGCAGAATTGGCTGCTCATTTTAGTGGACGACCTGGGAGCGACCCGTCCCCTCCTGTGGGGTGCCTGGTTAGCCGTTCGCTCCCCTGAGGGCCCCACTCTTATCTTCCTGCCTATTTACCCCGCTAAGGATGATCCTGCCGCGGCCAGGCTGGTACAAATTCCCCCTATCTCTGATGAAGGAATGGGCCTAGCGCCCGAGTTGGTGACGGCCTTGCAGGCGCAGGGGGTGTGGTGGACTCATTATTTGGCCTTGGATGCTGATTTGCTTTCCAGCCTGGTGGATGCCCTAGGGGGTATTGACCTCGGCGAAGGGGTCATCTTGGGCGAGCAGACCCTTGCTCTGCTCCGCAACGCTCAGACCGACCCTTCCCTGTTGGTGGCCACCCAGAGCGAGGTCATTGGCGCTCTCTGCGAGCGGCTTAACCCGGCAGACGACCGCCAAGCGCTGGTTACTGCCTGGCTCGCCCACACCCTCACCGATCTGAGCGCCGCCGAGGTAGAAGCCGGTTGGGAACGGGCTGGGCAGGGTGGTCCACTGTGTGATTTTCCCCTACTAGGGGGAGGTGAGTGACGTGAAACTGGTGATCCTTCTCGATTTGCTGCTCTTCACCCTAGGAATAATAACTTTCTTCCTAGGGGTTTATAACCTGGCCTGGCGCACCACTACCCAAGAGATCCGAACCCTGGCCACTCAAACGGCGCGGCTGGCTCAAAAGGGGTTAGCAGAGGAAGTGGCCGGCTTGGTGGGGAATGTCTCTGCGCTGTTGGAGGCGTTGAACGACCTGGTGCGCACCACGCGCGGGGTGGGTATCTTCCTCTGCCTATTGGGAGTGGGGATGATGTCTTTGGCCATTTGGTTTGCTCTTCAAATTTGATGGAGGCTGAGATGAACGCTCAACCGCCCATCCTTACCCTGCATCGACTCTTCCCAGCGGAAGAATGGCCGTGGATTCTGCTCGCCTTGCGCCAGGATGAGCGTCTGTGGCAGGCCTTGCGCGATCCGACGCTCATCTCCCGTGCCCAAGCCAGGCTAGGATCGGAAGGGCGCGCCTGGACCCCCTGTGCGTTGGGTTTCTTGAGCCTGAACCTTCCTGGCTGGGAAGAGGAAAGCGGGTCTCCCGCTTTTACTATCGGGGAGGAGCTGCAACAACAAGCCCAAGCCTTTTGGGGGCAATGGCACAGTGCAGGCTCTAAGGTCGTCTCTCGCCTTCAGGGATGGGCCGATACACCTGCTTCACCTCTCATTGAGGAAATAGAAAAGGCCGACTACGATCTGGGGCAGAGTTTTCTGCTTGCCGTGGCGCTCAAAACGGCTTACGAACAACGCGGCGCTTGGCGTCCTGTATTCGATGCCCTCGACCTCGACCGCCCGCCGCTGGATACTGCCATGGCTTGTCTCTATGGACTGCTGGCCGAGCCGCTCGACCTGCTCAACGCCTTGTTGTTACAAGGTGACCATCTCCCTGGCGCTGACTTGGCGCTGCACATTTTGCTTAGTCAGCCCCAGCCGCCGGAGGCGTTGGAGCAAACATTGGGTAACTTGCTCGAAGAGCATCCCCGCCGTACCGTTTTAGCCCTTTTAGAGCGCCTGGCGCCCTTGCGCCCTGCGCTGGCGGAGCGACTGAGTGGGCTCCTGCTTGGCGAAGTGGATGACCTGCCTGAAGATTTGGCTGCTACACTCTCTGGGGGACCAGGGGAGGTCTTGGGGCAGCTGGCCAGCCAATGGCGGCGTGCCCAGGTATATCGCCTCACTGGCCGGCCCTCTCAAGCCTTTGCGCTGATGAAAGCTACCTGGCAGGCGCTACACCGGCTGAGGGAAGACTTGGCCGCGGCAATGGTGCGCCTCAATGGACACTCGGACATCGAGGCTATTTCACAGGGGATAGCCCAGGACTTGACCGATGGGGGGCAGGCGATGGCCGAACAAGCCCCTCGTAACCCTGGATATGTGGCGGCTTTGGCAGAGAGGTCTTTGTCGGCCGGCCATTTCGCAGAGGCTCAAGCAGCCTTGGAACCGCTTGCCGGAGAGAGGCACCCCGCTTTGGCGATCGCCATGTGCCGCCTGACACACGCTCAAGGGGAGACTGACCTAGCCGCTCAGCAGGCTCAACAGGCCCTGGCTCTCCTCGAAGAGGGTCACGCCCTCACGGATGAGGAGGATTATTCCTTCCTCGCCGAGGTGCTTTGGCAGAACGGCGCTTATGCTGAGGCGCGTAAGGTTATCCGCCATGGGTTGAGCAGGTATCCTCTCAGCCGAGCATTGTTGTTGGGTGAGGTTTTCCTTGGCCGAATGCTGCATCAACCGGAGGAGGCCCTCGCCGCATTGTACACGCTCCAGGCTTTAGGCCTCCCTGCCGAGACAACGCCGCTGCCCGATGGCCAAACCCTGCAACAGGCTCGGATCGGGTTGCTTGAGGGAATCGGCGCCTGGGCGGAGGCGCTCGAAGAGCGCCAGAAATGGCTGCAGAGCCTTCCGAACCCCTCCCTGGACGATTGGCATGCCCTCATGCGCTGTGCCGAGGGGGCCAAACGTTGGGAAGTTCTGGAAGAGGCGGCTCTGAAGGCCTTGCACCTCAACCCCGAGGATGCCCTCGCCCACTGTCATCTGGGGTACGTCGCCCTGCAAAAAGGGAAACCTCAGGCTGCCATCGAGCATCTCTACCAGGCAGTGCGTCTCTCGCCCGATCAACCCGAAATCTGGCTCACCCTGGCGGAAACCTACCATCAAATTGGCGAGGAGACCAAACGCATCGAAACGCTGCGCGCCGCTTGCCAGGCGCTGCCCGATAACGCCGCCTTACACACCCAACTTGGAGAAGCCTACCTGGCGCAAAACGCGCTCACCCAAGCGCTGAGCGCCTTCCGCCGGGCAGTGGAGTTCGCCCCCAACGAGGAGAATCTCATCCACCTGACCAAGACGTTGGTGGCGTTGGGGCGATTTGAGGAGGCGCGCCAATTCTTAGACCCTCTCTATCACAGCCAGCCGCTGGAGGCTCTTCCAACCGAACTGATCGGCACCTATGCTCGGGTCTTACTCGGTCTGGGAGAGCACGAAGGGGCGCTACCTTTGCTTTTGGAGGTGGTACGCCGTCAACCGCAAAACGCTCAGGCTGCCCTCGATCTGGTTCGGTTGTTGTTGCGCTCCCCTGTTCAAGCCCCGCGAGCGCAACAGGCCATTCCTTTCTTGCAACGCTTGCTCGGCCTCTCTCCTCAAGGGGAGGAAAGCCTCTCCGGGATGTTAGAAGAAGCGCCGCGGCTGCGCGCTGAGGCGCGCGCTTTACTGGCAGAAGCCTATAGCGCTAGCGGGCAGTGGGAGGCAGCACTGGAAGCCTACCGTCGCGCCATGGAAGAGCCCGAAAACCGCTATCCGGGCATTCAGGCTCGCCGTGGCCAGCGGGCTGGGAAAGGTAGCCCTGAAGCTGGCCCAGCCGCAGATGGCGGTGGCCGCTCTGCAAGAGGCCGCCCAAGCCGAACCGCTCAACCCTCAGATTCAACGTTTGCTTGCCGAAGCCTACTGGGCTAGCGGCCTGCCAAAAGAGGCCTCCCAGGCCGCTTTGGCTGCTTGGGAGGTGCAAGCGGAGGATGACGAGGCGCTCCAATGGTTTGTGGAAATTGGGCAGAGGTTACTGGAGCAGAGCGGATTCCCCAAGCAAGCCCTGATCGAAGCGTTGCTGCGTGCTGCCCAGGCGCTCAGCACACGCCAAGCGCCCCCGGAGTTGCTGGCGCGGTTAGCCTGGTTGCAGGTGGAACTGGACGATCATGCCGGCGCCATACAGACGTTGCAGCATTTGGCTCAAGTGGATGTTATCCAAGCACTTTCTGTTGCAGAGTGGCGGCGCTGCGCTCAGGCTGCTGAAGCACTCGATGACCTTCCGCTGGCGATCACCTTTTTAGAAAAGGCCATTGCCCGCCATCGTACCCGCGATGACCAGCGAGGGGAAGTGGAACACCTGGCGCAGTTGGTGGATACCTTGCGCCATCTCAGCCGCTTGCAGCGCGCTACCGGAAAGCACGCCGAAGCGTTGCAAAGCCTGGAGCAAGCCCTCACCTTACGTCCGACTGACGCAGAACTACACGTGGAGAAGAGCGAAATTTACGCCCACTTGGGCGATTTGGAAGCGGCCTTGCATAGCCTTGAAAGTGCCCTGGAGTTAAGGCCGCAGGAACCCTCGCTTCACCAACGCGCAGCCAGTCTCTTGGTTATGAAAGGTGATCTACCGGCTGCCTTGGAGCAAGCCGAGCACGGCTTGGCGATTTTCGAAAAACAACCCCCATCTCCAGAACTGAGCGCCTCGAGCGACCCTGCTCTGCACAGCACCCTGCGTCAGATGGCGGCACACTTGGCCTATCTCACCTTGCGTCCGCAACGCGCTCAAGAGCATCTGGAACGTGACCCCCAAGCCCGCAATCCCCTTGCCCAGGCTTTCGATCAAATCGCCTTGCGCGCCGAAATTGCCCTGGATGCGGGCGAGCTCCCTGCGGCAGAAGCCGCCGTTGCTATGCTGAGTCAGCGCGCCCCCGAACACCCACGCACGTTAGCCGCCCTCGCCCGCTTGGCCGGCCAACGGCGCGATTGGGAAGAGCGCGAACAGCGCTGCCGCTCCGCAGCGCGCCTCTTGCTGCAGATGGGGCTAAATCAGACCCTGTTACACCGCCTTCGTCGCGCGAGGCGTATATCGCTCAATTCCTGGCCGTTGCTCAGGCAGCTATCGAGAGCCGTCTGTGGGAGGAGGCTCAAGCGGTGCTCAACCGCCTGATCGAGATCATCCCCGAAACCCCGCTGGCCTATTTCAAGTTGGCTCAAATAGGGGTGTTGCGAGCCGAGGAACAATGCCTGTGCCAGGATTGCGAGGTGGTGAACCATGCGCCAGGCAACCATGTCCTCTCCTCCCAAGCCCGCCAAGAAGTGGAAGCGCATCTCCTAAAGGCCCAATCCCTGTTAGGGGTGACCTTCTCGCCCGAGGTGGCGCCCGATTTCAAGCCCTGGGACGATGAATGTCGTCAGGCACTTTCTCTATGGTTTGCCCGGGCGCGGGCTGTCTTTGCTCCTGATCAGCGCGCGGCGCGTTTGCTTCAAGCCCTGCTGCGCCTGCTGCCTCCCGATGCCTCAGCTCTTGCAGCCCTCGCCATGGTCTACCGTCGTTGTGGACAGCCCCAGGCGGTGGAAGAGGCCATTGAGGCGAGCTGGAAACCAGCTTCTAAAGAGCAGGACCTGCGCACCCATCCGCTTGTCTTGGTCCAGCGCGCCTTAGCCGCTCCGCAGGCAGAAAGCGCCCTGGCTCTGGCCGATCAAGCCTTGCAAACTGCCCTCGCCGAGGGGGAAGCCTGGCCGCCTTTGCCCATGCTTGAGTTCCTGGTCGGCCGCTTGGCTTACCAACAAGGTGATCTGGTCACTACCCTGCAAGCCTTGCAGCAGGCCCTGGCCGCCTGGCCCGATGAACCCCACTGGCAGGGACTGGCCGCTCGGCTCTACCTGACCCCTAACCCAGAACTCGGTTTGCCCGATAAGGTAAAGGCGCTCACCCACTTGGAGCAGGCGACTGCTATGGATGCCTCGCGCAGTGAGGATTTCCTGACCATGGGCGAAATTTATCTGGAAGGTGGCCAGGTAGAGCGCGCCCTGGTCGCCTTGGAGCAGGCAGCTCGCCTCGCTCCCCAGAATGCCTCTCTCTGGTTGGCGCTGGCGAGGGCCTACCTTGCCAATCGAGATTGGGAGAAGGCGACTATGGCTGCTGAGCGCGCAGCCGGTGACCCCTCACTGCGCGCCCAAGCTCTGCTGCTCAGCGGAAGGGCTGCTTTGCATAAGGGGGATGCGCGTCGTGCCTACAGCCGCGCCCAAAGCGTGCTGCGCGAAGGACAAGAGAATCCCGAAGCCTATCACCTGATGGCGAAAGCTCTGGAAACGCTCAACCGCCCCACCGAGGCACTGGCCGCGTTAGAACAGGCCCTTCAGTCAAGCGATCACTCGCCGGAAATGTATGTGCAGCGCGCACAGCTCATCCGTCGCACTCAAGGTTTGGAGGCGGGTATTCGCGCCTTGCAGGAGGCGCTGGTCGTTCAACCCGAACAGGCACCCCTTTTGGCTCAATTGGCGGCTTGGCTTCAGGAGGCCAACCGGCCGGAAGACGCCTTGCAGATTGCCCGGGCTGCCTTGCAGGCCAGCCGCGGTGAACTGAGCGATGCTCAACGCGCCGACCTGCATATGCTCATCGGCGTTCACATGCACAAGATCGGACAACTGGACCAGGCCATCCACCATCTGAATGAGGCTATCCAATTTGCGCCCCAAGCCATAGAGGCTTACTTAGAACTGGGGCGCGTTTACCAGGAACGGCGTGAACATCGCCAGGCGCTTAAGGTTTACCAAAAGGCTATGAGTATTGCCGAGGAGGACTATCGTCCTTACTACCAGGCTGCTTTGGCGCTGAAGGATAGCAAGGATTACCTCGCCGCAGAGGCTATGCTGCGCCGAGCAGCGCAACTGGCGCCGAATGAGGTAAGCATCCATCGCCTGCTGGCTGCGGTCACGGCGCTCAATTTGGTGCACAATCGCCGCATCCCACCCCTGGAGCCTGCTCCATGAGCCTATGGTTCTCGCGACCGCTGTATTTGGACATCCTGCAAACCGCCCTTGATGTCGGAGAGTTCCGCTTTGCCCGCCTGGCAGCTTTGGATTGGTTAGCGAATTACCCCGGCGATTTGGAGGTAAGTCTACGCTACGCCCAAGCCCTGATCGCTGAAGGGCATACTTCTCAGGCGATCGCCGTTCTTCAGGGGTTGCGCCGCGCCGACCCAGAATATCGTAAAGCCGTGAGGCTGCTGGCTTCCTTAGCCAGAGAGCATCTGAGCACTGAGGAACAGAGCGCCATCGAGACGCATCGTTTCGCTCTCGAAGGCCACGTTCCTCTCGATGGGGCGGTCTTGGGATGGGGGGAGGCCATTCGCTGTGCCCTTCAGGCATTGGAGGGCGGCGATTGGGAAGGGGCGTTGCCGTACGTACAGCAAGCGTTGCGCCAAGCCCCGCAAGAACCCTTGCCCTATGTGATCCACCTGCATTCCCTGCGTGCCTCGCCGGCCTTTTCTCTCGACCAGCGATACGCAGTCGCCTCCGAATATCTGCGGCGTTGGCCGGCCTGCGTGCCCTGTATGCTTTACCTCGCCTCCTGGGCATTAGAAAAAGGCTTGGATGGCGAAGGGGTGGCTTGGCTGCATCAGGCTGTTGCTCGCGATGTGGCCGGTCAAGTCGCCTCCCGTCTCTTTGGAGAGGATCACCTCTATCGCAGCCTCTGGCCGACACGCTTAGAACTTCCCCTGAAATACCCCTTGCCGGCGGCGGTGGCTGGCGCCTTGGGCTGGAACCGCCTCACAGGGAGCGCTGGGGACGTTGCCTCCTCCACCCAGGTTTCAACCTTAAATCTTCAGGGTGATAGAACGGATCTTTCCTTCCGCCATCGTACACCCCACGATCCTCAGAGGGAAGAGCCAACTCAGCCGACCGTGCAAGAGTTAGGTTGGGCGCTCCTCGAGGGAGAGCAACCCGAAAAGCCGGCTAACACACAGAGCCATGTTAGCCCTGGTGCCCAAATCCAGAACTCCCTCTCTGATGGGGCAGTTTTTCCTGCCTCGCAGGCGCGCCCCCGTACCGAGGTTGACGCGCCTGCCCCTTCTCCTCCGGCTAGGCGCTCAGATCGGCCTGACCTAACCCAGGCACGCCTGGAGCTGGATGCGCTGGCCCAACGTTTGGGGCAGCCTGAATTGGCCAGTCTGGATGGTCGCTTCCCGGTCTATATCATTCTCTCTTTGCGCCAAAGGCTTGAGGCCCACTATGGCGGGGCTGTAGCGGATCTCATCGAGAAGGAAATGGAGGCGCTCGCTCAGGCGATTACCCAACGCTCCGGTTGGGGGGCATCTCTCATCCTGCCCGATGTCGCCGATTCGCTGAAGCCCTTGGGACTTGAACCCCTTACCGGTGCCGATCCCTGGAGACTCAAGCTATTCCTGGCCGATCTCGACCAGGCTTTGGCGAAAAAAGGGGCGCGCATCGGTGCTTTGTTGATCGTCGGCGGAGGAGAGATCGTCCCTATGCATCGCTTGCCCAACCCTGCCGAAGATTTCGATGATGACATCCTCTCGGATAACCCGTACGGGACCCGCGATGAGAATTACTTCCTCCCTGAATGGCCGGTAGGACGACTGCCCGGTGGCCTCGAACGCGATGGAGCCCTTATTTTGGAGTTATTGCGTTCCTTGCAGAGAGCACATCGGCAGGCCTGTCACCCCTCTCCTTGGTGGAAACGCTGGTGGGAGGGCCTGCTCCAGTTTTTCCTTCCCAGTCCCAATGGAGGCCGCCGCAATCACAATCCCCCTTTTTCGCTAGGCGGCTGGTTAAGGCGCTATATGAGGCGTCCTTCTGCCTTTGGTTACACAGCCGCGGTGTGGCAATCGGCCGCAGCGCTTGTTTTTCGCCCTCTGGGGAACCCCTCGGCGCTGTTGGTCTCTCCCCCTTTGGGGCTGAGCAGCGAGGCGGTTCCAGGGGGCAACGGTGCGGGACGTTCCTCTTCAGAGGGTATTCCACTCTTGCGCGGCCAACTGGGGTACTTCAATCTCCATGGCCAGGCCGATTGCATAGAGTGGTTTGGCCATCGCGACCCTGCGGGGCCGGTTCATCAGGCGGAGTTCCCCATCGCCTTGCGCCCCCAGGATGTGTTAGAGGCGGCACACGACCCCCGTCAAGAGGTGCCGCGTATTGCTTTCAGTGAAGCGTGCTATGGGTTGAATGTGGAAGGGCGCTCGTTGCGCGAATCGGTGGCCTTGGCCTTACTCCAAGCCGGCTGCCAAGCGGTGGTTGGCTCCACCGGGATGTCCTATGGCGCGGTGGATGGCCCCCTGGCCGCCGCCGATCTGCTTGCCTATCTCTTCTGGATTTTCCTGCTGGAAGGGTTTCCCGCCGGGGAGGCCTTGCGGCAAGCCAAGATACGCTTCATTGAGCAGGCCAGTCGTCAGCGGGGCTTTCTCGATGGGGAAGACCAAAAGACACTCACCGCATTCAATCTCTTCGGCGATCCGTTGGCTTGTCCGCTGGCGATCCCGGTTTCGCTAAAAGTCAACCGTTATCGCGACCATTCCTTACCCGAGATACCCCTAGCTTGTGAGCGCGCGGATGTTGCTGGGGAGGCCTCCCCACTACCTTTGGAAACCCTCGCTTCGCTGCGTCAACTGGTGGCGCGCTACCTGCCGGGGATGGCCGATGCCCAGGTGCGCGTGGCGCGCCCCCGCTTGGATTGCAATGGTCAAGGCCATGCCTGCGTCAAGAGGACCGTCTCGGAGGATTTCACGGCCACTAAAGAAAAGGTTCGTGGACGGACGACAACCGCTAAAGTGGTGGTCTTCACCAAGCAAGAGCGCGCTCCCGGAGGGGCACATCAGCGCGTGGTGCGCTTGACCCTGGATGGGGAGGGGAAGGTCGTCAAATGGGTGGTCTCTCGTTAACCATTCCCATATCTCCGTAGGGAGAACAAAGCAAATTGTATTTTTATTGTTGGGGGAAACTCTCAGGGTGGCTTAAAGTGCCCTATGGTATAGTTATTTCCGAGCAAACTTGGGTTTGCCCATAGGGTTCCTAACTGCTCATGAGAAGAAATCTGCCGCTTTCGCTTCTGCGTCTTTTCTCTACTGGGTTGCTTCTGCTTTCGGTTCTCCTTTTGGCGGTCAACCTGACGCGCTTCAGCCGCGTGCGAGGCTTGTTGCCCAGCGGGTTGGAGATAGCCGGTGTACCCGTGGGAGGGCTTGATCGCGCCCAGGCCGCCCAGCGCCTGCAAGAGGCCTATGCCCGTCCTGTGGAGTTGCGTTACAACGGCTTTGCTATCCTGCTCGACCCCGCCCTGGTGGACTTTCAGCTTGAAGTGGATAGTATGTTAGCCATGGCCGGCTTGGAACGCACTCAAAAACAATTCTGGGAAGATTTTTGGGATTATCTATGGGGAGAAACTACCTTCCCCACCGAAATTCCTTTGAGCGCAACCTATTCCACCGAACGTCTACGGGGATTCCTTAATGACATCGCCCTGCGCTACGATCAGCCAGCCGAGCCGGCCATGCCGGTCGCCGGTTCAACCACCTTTAGCCCCGGAAAACCCGGCCTTGAGCTGGATATTGAAGGGGCCGTCCCGTTGATTGAGGCGGCGTTAAATTCCCTGGACAATCGCAGCGTTGATCTGCCTTTGAAACGCACCAGTCCCACCCGACCGGCCTTCCAGAACCTGGAAGTGTTGCTCAAACAAACTTTGCAGGTCTCTGGTTTCGATGGCCTGGCGGGCATTTTCCTGCTCGACCTGCAGAGCGGCCAGGAATTGCACTTTGCCTACCGCAACGGCGAAGATGTGCCTGTTCGTCCCGACATTGCCTTCACCGCTTCGAGCATCATCAAGATCCCCATTATGGTGTCTGTCTTTCGCCGCATTAACGATACTGCCGACGCGGAAACGATGAAGCTGCTCGAAGACATGATTGACCAATCGGGGAACGAGGCTGCCGACTGGTTGATGAACCGCGTGATTGACCCCCAGCGGGCGCCCTTAGTGGTCACCGAGGACATGAAAATTCTGGGGTTGAACAACACTTTCTTGGCTGGCTACTTTACCCTTGGCTCGCCCTTGCTGGCACTCATCCAAACCCCGGCCAACAGCCGCACGGATATCTTCACCGACCCCGACCCCTATAGCCAGACGACGCCTTCGGATATCGGTATGCTCCTCGAGGATATCTACCAATGCGCCCAGACCGGCGGTGGCGCTTTGCCAGCGGCTTTCCCTGGCGAAATTACCCAAGAGGAATGCCGCCTGATGAATCAATACTTGCTCCGCAACCGCCTGCCGGTGCTGCTCACTGCCGGCCTGCCGGAGGCGACGCCTATTGCCCATAAGCATGGTTGGGTCACCTATAATGGGGTGATCAACACCATTGGCGATGCTGGAATTATTTACTCACCAGGTGGCAACTACATCTTGGTTGTATTCCTTTACCACCCCAACCAATTGGTGTGGGAACCGAACGCAGCGTTGGTGGCGCAGCTCTCGGCCACGGTTTACAACTTCTACAATTTGCCTCAGCAGTAACCCTTTTGAGTCAGCAAGCAAAGAGAGACGCTCTTGTTAGGGATATGCCTCGCGCTGTCGGTTTCCCTAAATTTTGGAACTTATGACGCACGGAGGCGCTGGGGGCAGCCGAAAAGCGGCATGGTATAATGGCGGCGCACGCCCCAGTAGCTCAATGGACAGAGCACCTGACTTCGGATCAGGTGGTTGTGGGTTCGAATCCTGCCTGGGGCGCTCGTTGCGGGGCTGTTTCCCAGCCCCGTTTTTGCCAGAACCCTCTCACCTCGTTCTATGGAATCGTTTCTACGCATCACGCTCTCCAATGGACTGCTGGTCCTGCTGAAAGAAATCCATAGCGCGCCGCTCATCAGTCATTGGCTTTGGTTCCGCGTCGGCTCGCGCGATGAGCGGCCCGGCTCCACTGGCATCTCCCATTGGGTCGAACACATGCAGTTTAAGGGCACCCCGCGCTTCCCCGCCGATGCGGTTGAGCGCGCCATCGCACGCCAGGGTGGTTATTGGAATGCGCTCACCTACCTGGATTGGACTACGTATTACGAAACCTTGCCGGCCCATGCCATTGAACTGGCCTTAGAGATCGAGGCCGATCGCATGGTGAACAGTCGTTTCGATCCCCAAGAGGTGGAGACCGAACGCACCGTGATCATCTCCGAAAGGCAGGGGAATGAGAACGAACCTCTCTTCCTGCTCAACGAGGAAGTACAAGCGGCAGCCTTCCGGGTTCATAGCTATCACCACGAAGTAATTGGCGACCTGGCCGATTTGCAGACCCTTCAGCGCGACGATCTCTACCGCCATTACCGTACCTACTACGTGCCATCCAATGCGGTGCTCTCTTTGGCCGGCCATTTCGATAGCGGCGCTATGTTGGAATTGGTGCGCCGCTACTATGAACCCTTACCGAGCGGTTCGCCTCCTCGGCGCACCATCCGGCCTGAGCCGCCCCAAAGCGGCGAACGCCGGGTTACGGTGGAAGGGCCTGGGGATACCACCTATCTCCAAGTAGCCTACCACGCTCCCCAAGCGACCCACCCCGATTTCTTTCCCTTGCTTATCGCCGATAGCCTGCTCAGTGGCCCCGGCAACCTCAACTTGTTCGCCGAGGGGCTCTCTAACCGAACTTCGCGCCTATATCGCGCCTTGGTGGAACGTGACCTGGCGGTGAGCGTCTTCGGCAGCACCCATGCCACCCTCGACCCTTACCTTTACCATTTGACGGCTGTGGTCCACCCTCAGAGCAACGCCGACCAAGTATTGCGAGCCATAGATGACGAAATACAACGCTTGCAGGAGAATGCTCCCGATGGAAAAGAGCTGGCGCGGGCGGTGAGGCAAGCCCGCGCCCTCTTCGCCTACGGCAGCGAGAGTATCACCAACCAAGCGTTCTGGTTGGGGTTTGCCGAAATGTTTGCTACCTATGAATGGTACGCGACTTTTTTAGAGCGCTTGGAAGCGGTTACACCGGCTGAGGTTCAGCGAGTCGCTCAGACCTATCTCCGGCCGCAAAACCGGGTAGTGGGGGTTTACCTACCCCAAAACAGGCGTGAGTGAACTGGCATGGCGCCGCCCCGCAACCCCCCTCTACCCCAAAACGCTGCCCGGCCCTCACGACATCCTGCGCCGGCAACTTTCCAACGGGATTGTGGTTCTAAGCCGTTCGAACCCCCACAGCCTTACGGTGGCTATCCATGGCTTGCTCCATACGGGGGCGCTCCTCGACCCCGACGAGAAACTGGGGCTGGCCAACTTCACCAGCGCTATGTTGCTGCGCGGCACAGCCCGTTATACCTTTCAGCAAATATTTGATCGCCTTGAGTCGGCCGGCGCTACCTTGGGTTTTTCCTGCGGCACACATACGGTCTCCTTCAGTGGCAAGGCTCTGGTGGAGGACCTTGACCTATTGCTTCACCTGCTGCGCGAAGCGCTGCAAACTCCAACTTTCCCTGAGGAATACGTGGAGCGGTTGCGTGCCCAGTACCTCACCCACCTGGCCATGCGTGCCCAGGATACCGCCCAAATGGCCAGCCTGACTTTCGATCAAATTGTCTACTCCGGCCATCCCTATAGTCGCCCCGAAGATGGCTACCCGGAGACGGTGCAAGCTATCGGGCGCGAGGACTTAATCGCCTTTCACGCCCGCCACTACGGGCCGCGCGGGATGATCCTGGCCATTGTTGGGGGGATAGAACCCGCAGCGGCCCTTGATCGTGCGGCGCACTGGTTGGAGGATTGGTCGCTGCCCCAGCAAGCCGATCCACCCCCCTTGCCTCCCTTGCAAACGCTATCCCAAACCGTGCGTCGTGCAGTGGTCATCCCTGGCAAAGCGCAGAGTGACCTGCTCATCGGGGCAGCCGGCCCTGCCCGTACCTCTCCCGATTACCTAGTGGCAGCTTTGGGGAACAACGTCCTCGGTCAATTCGGCCTGATGGGGCGCATTGGTGAAAGCCTGCGAGAAAAAGCCGGCTTGGCCTATTACGCCTCCAGCAGTCTCTCCGGTGGGCCCGGCCCGGGTCCGTGGAGCATCGCTGCCGGGGTAGACCCGCATAACATCGAACGTGCTGTTGAGTTAATCTTTCAAGAAATTAGGCGTTTCACCAGCGAGGCGGTGAGCGCCGAGGAATTGGCCGATGCGCAAGCGAACTTCATTGGGAGATTGCCTCTCTCGCTTGAGTCGAACTATGGGGTGGCCGGCGCTTTGGTACGCTTGGAACGCTACCAATTGGGCTTAGACTACTACCAACGCTACCCCGCGCTGGTGCAGGCTGTGAAGGCAGAAGAGGTCCTTGCCACGGCGCAACGCTATCTAAACCCGGAATGCCTGGCGATTGCCATCGCCGGTCCGTAGAGGCAACAGACTTTCAGGAGAGCGCCCATGCGAGTCGCTTGTGGGATAGACCTGATCGAGATCGAACGTTTTCAGCGGGCCTATGAGCGCCATGGGCAGCGCTTGTTGGAGCGCCTTTTCACCCCCTTGGAATTAAGCGAGGCGGCTCAGCATTTGCCCTCTCTGGCGGCCCGCTTTGCTGCCAAGGAGGCAGTAGCAAAAGCCTTGGGGTGTGGCATCGGCCCTATTACCTGGCATGAGATCGAGGTGCAACGCGCCACGGGCGGCCAGCCTGCGGTGCATCTCCGTGGGGAAGCCGCGCGCCTGGCTGCTGCCTTGGGTTTCGAGGCTTGGGCGCTTAGCCTTAGTCATAGCCAACACACTGCTGCGGCTGTGGCTGTGGCCCTAAGTGCGGCGCCCGCCGCAGGCTCTGTCACAGAGGCCTAGCCGGCCTCCACTTTGGGGGAGGGCTGAAAACGTTCCTTGAGCACCTCGTACACGGCCGGCAGGACGGAGATCAGGATGATCGCCACCACGACAAAGGAGAAATTCTCCTGCACAAAGG
>VSSL01000249.1_pt1 | contig 15862 bp, 16 predicted proteins | sample 4557531 | NCBI WGS metagenome assembly VSSL01 (sample SAMN10986726, study PRJNA523729) | hot springs metagenome | isolation source: hot springs | place: India:Timba, Gujarat | collected 2018-05-31 | reverse complement strand
GAGGTTGCCTATCGCCAGATTCTACACAGCGCGCAAAGGCATCCCCGTGCGGTATCCTTGCTGCTGATGGACATCGATAACTTCAAGCACATCAATGACACATACGGGCATGACACCGGCGACATGGTGCTTCAGGTAGTGGGGCAGGTGCTCCAGCAGGTGCGGGCTGGAGACATCCCGGCGCGCTATGGCGGCGATGAGTTTGTGGTTTTACTACCTGACACCGACAAGTCCGGGGCGCGAATACTCGCACAGCGTCTTCGATACGCGCTCAAACAGGCTACGGAGCAGCTGGGGTTGCCCTTCGAGGTGACGCTGAGCGTGGGATGCGCTACCGTTGTCAACGGCGACACCAGTCTGCTGTTGCTGGCGGACCAGGACATGTATGAACAGAAGCGGAGCGAGAAAGCGGCTGCAGGCTAATCTCCCCGGATTCTTCCCCTGTCCGTTGACACCTTGCGCTGATTAAGGTAAACTGATTACCGTAGGAAATCCCTCAAACAAGGAGAAAGTGCGTGCGTTTGTTAGAGACGGTTCGCTCACCCGCAGATTTGCGCTCTTTAAGCCGGGAGCAGCTACAGCAGCTCGCGGCGGAAATCCGGGAAACCATCATTGAAACCCTCTCCCGCACTGGCGGTCACTTAGCGTCTAATCTAGGAACGGTGGAGTTAACCATCGCCCTGCACAGCGTATGGCAGATGCCCGAAGACAGGATTATCTGGGACACGGGACATCAAGCATACGCCCACAAGCTGCTTACCGGCAGATTAGAACGGTTTGGCACACTCAGGCAGTACGGCGGCATCAGTGGATTTTTGCGCCGCGACGAAAGCGAATACGATGTGTGGGGAGCGGGACATGCGGGTACGGCAATCTCTGCTGCGCTGGGTTTCGCCAAAGCTCGCGATCTGCGAGGGAGCAATGAGCGAGTGGTTGCGGTGGTTGGGGATGCCGCGTTAACCGCCGGCATGGCTTTAGAGGCTCTGAACAATGCTGCAGAGGCAAGAACGGACCTGACCGTTGTGCTCAACGATAACGAGATGTCCATTGCCGAGAACGTCGGCGCGCTGGCAACCTTCCTTTCTCGTTTGCGAGCGCAACCCTGGTACCAGCGGGCAGAGCACCGCGCAAAGGAGGTGCTGGAGGGACTGCCGGGCAAAGCGCGAGTGCTTGCCAAACACGCCCGGGGACTGAAGCACAGTATCACGCACATCGTCGCCCCTGAAAACACGGGCGCTATCTTTGAGGAGATGGGGTTTGAATACATCGGTCCGCTGGATGGGCACGATATTGACCTGCTCATCGATGTTTTCTCCCACGCCAAAGACCTCAAGGGACCGGTGCTGATACACGTGATCACCGTCAAAGGCAAAGGGTACGAATTTTCCGAAGCAAATGCGCGTTTGTATCACGGAGTCACGCCCTTCTGCATCCACGACGGCAAGATGGAGAAGAAGGCGGGAGGGCAAAGCTACACAGAGGTTTTCGCGGACGAACTGGTGCGTATCGCCGAAGAGAACCCCAGAGTGGTTGGCATTACCGCGGCAATGCCTGATGGTACCGGATTGGCGAAACTGCAAGAGCGATTCCCAGACCGTTACTTCGATGTGGGCATCGCCGAACAACATGCAGTAACCTTCGCCGCCGGGCTGGCGGCAGAGGGAATGATACCCGTCGCAGCTATCTACTCTACTTTTCTACAGCGCGCTTTTGACCAGGTTTTGCACGATGTTGCTTTACAGAATCTGCACGTGGTTCTCGCGCTGGATCGTGGCGGACTGGTGGGTGATGACGGCGCGACCCATCACGGGGTGTACGACCTTTCCTACCTGCGTCTCATACCCAGGATGGTGATTATGGCTCCTAAGGATGGCGAAGAGCTCCGGGCAATGTTGCGCTTTGCTGTGTCGCACAACGGACCCGTTGCGGTACGTTATCCACGAGGTTCTGTGCCTGCCATTGACTGGGGCGTGTCGGAAAGCCCTATTGAGCTGGGAAAGGCGGAGATACTGCGGGATGGGAGCGATGTGGTGATTTTCGCCATCGGTTCTATGGTGGCTACCGCATTTGCCGCGGCGAAGCAGCTGGAGCACGAAGGCATCAGCGTCGCTCTGGTAAACGCTCGTTTCGCCAAGCCTCTGGACAGGGAAACTATCTTGCGCTATGCACATCGTGTGCCCCGCTTCGTGCTGGTAGAGGAGAATGCCGTGTGCGGTGGATTCGGTTCGGGGGTACTCGAGCTGCTGGCGCACGAAGGCATTACCGACGTGCAGGTGAGACATCTGGGCATACCGGATGAGTTCATTGAGCACGGTTCCACCGATATTCTGCGCAGGCTTGTTGGACTGTCTGCAGAGCATATTGTGGAGGCAGCACGCGCTTTGTGCGGGACTACCCAGAGAGCGCCCATCGCGCTAGCTGACTGAGGTATGGCGAAACTTTGCCAGTACCAGCGTGTCGAAGCGTATGGAGATTCGATGGGGAGGTAGCCATGAAGGGCTTGAACATTTACCTGACCATTGGCTTGTTATTGCTCACAGCATCGGTGGTGGGCTGGGTGGTTCTGCTATTGGCACAGTTTGCCCACTGGGTGACCCGCATCGCTGGTGTGGTCAGCGTGCCGTTTTTGCTGTACGGCTTTTACGTGCAGATCAAGGGCGGAGCGCGTGAGCTGCCCCCGAGTGAGAAGGATATGCTGGAGGAATAACTCAGAACCTCTCCGCTATGGTGGTAAACGGGTAGTATTTGGGGAACAGGTCGTCCAGGGTCTCTGCGACGTGCGCATGAGAGAGGGCGATGAGACCAGCAGAATAGGCTTCCGAGGGGGCAAGGTAGCCGCCAACTATCTGACTCCACGTTTGCACGTTCCCGCGCGCCCACTCTGTCGTCTTGATGGGTTTGTTGCTGTCTTCTCCTGTCAGTAGTGCCTGCTGTTTTCCACCCGGTATAAAGCTGTCTTCCACGACGAGGCGTATCGCTCCCTGCCAGCTTCTCCAGTGCGGACGCAGATGCTCTATGAGGGCAGGCAGATGGACAATACGTAGCATGTAAGTCGGTCGCAGTCCCCCGCGCGCATCCCGCAGAAGGTCATCCTCAATATCGGTTATCCACGTGCTCCAGTGCTGGGCGTGGTAAACAGGGGCGACAACGCCTATTTTGTCTGCCAGATTGCCGCTGGAGAGATAGCCCAGCAGGGCGCGCTGGGCTCGTGATGTGATAAAGATAATCTCCCGTACTTCTACACGGTTGCGTGCAGACTGCACATCGTATATCAGGTAGCCCTCCACTGTTCCGTGGAAATCGGCGACCACGCACTGGTATTTCTGCCGCATAATCCACTGCCAGCGGGCAGGCTCGCGCTCAAAGCCGCCGGGGGTGTTGTGCAGATATATATCGTGCAGGCGGTTCAGATGTGGCAAGTCGCCCTCTCGGTACGGGCGGACAAAACGACTTTCCGAACAGGGCAACAGCAGGTGAGAGGGTATTTCACACCACCATTCTACCGAAGCGATTTCCCAGCCAAACTTCCGATAGTAACGGGGCGAGAAAGGGTATAGCATGGACAGGGGCACCTGTTTGTCGTACATGAGTTTAATGGTATCCCGCAGGAGCGCGCCCGCATAACCCCTGCGTCGGTAGTCTTCATGCGTAGCGACCCCGGCGATACCGGCAAGGGGTATCCGTGCGTTACCCAGCGCGAATACCCCGGGCACCAGGGTCAGGCAGGAAATCAGTTTGCCTCTATCCACCAGCACCCGGCGCTCTAGCAGGTCAAAGAAAGGGTCGGAGTAAAATATATCTCGTGCCAGTTCGACGTCCAGGTCAAAAGCGCGACACATCAGTTCCAGCATTTCGTCCAGTTCATTGGGATAGGGAGCGCGTATCTCCATACGGTTAGTCCTCTTTGGCAAAATGCACTGGATACAAGGGAGAATTGGACAGAGCAGATGGAAATCCTGCCTGTGCACATAGGAGATTACGTGACATTACGCAAGCCACATGCCTGTGGGGCAAACCGCTGGCGCGTGGTGCGATTGGGAGCGGATGTAGGGCTGGTTTGTACACACTGTAACAGGCGAATATTGCTGCCTCGGGATGAGTTCGAGCGACGCTTACGCCAGCGATTACCGGGGGAGGGAACGGAGAATGAGACGCCTGGCGGCTAGCATACTCCTCTGCTTATTCTGCCTGCGTGCGACGTATGCGCAGACGGAAGGGAGAGTGACATGGTCTCTCCAGAGTGCAGAAACACCCCCTGTTTCTTTTCAGCAGTTCGTGGGGGCGATCGAACCTGACGCTTCTCTGAAAGCCATCGCGAACTGGGCTGGGTGGGAGAACAGCGAGAGCCTAGTGTGCGAGAGTAGCAGTGAACGTCTGCGCGCTGTCGCTCTGCAACGGGGGCGAACGTGGGCTCTGGCGCTCTGGAACGGCTCGGAGCAGAAAATGAAGGTGATGGTAGAGGGTGAACTGCCTGCTGGAGTTTACACGACTGAGCGGTTAACGCTGGCGGATGGAGGGGCAATCATCGCTCTCGAGCGACGCAACGGATTGCTGCAAAGTAGCACGGGCAGAAAAGTACAGCGAACGCAGTGGCTTCTTGCGGGTACGGGGGTGATACTGCGCTTTGCGGAGAGAACGCAAGGAGTAGATGAAACCCTCATCGCTCTCAGACGGTCGATATGGCAGAGCAAAGTACCGACGGGCGTGCTATCCCGACTAACATCGCTCATGCGGGAGGCGGATAATCACTGGCATCAGGTTCGAGCAAACCTGCGCAGGGGCGATGTGCGCATGGGAGCGCGCGGCGTGCACCGAATGCTGTTCCTCACGAGCGGAATACGTGCTGTGGCATCCCGGTACGCTGTTCTAAGCGATGTAGCGGATCGTGCGGAGTCGCTCATCGATGCCCTGTCGGAGCTTTCATCGGCATTGCTGAACGTAACCGTGGAGGTATCGCGGAACGGACAGTCGCTTGGGGTAAAAGTGGTCAATGCAGGCAGTGAGGTTTGGAAGGCGTTGCGTCTTGCTCCGGCAGCATCAGCGGAAGAGGACACCGTGGTGTTGGCAAACATCAGACCGATGGAAAGAGCGGAAGCCTCTTTCAAACTGCCAAATGAACAGCAGATGCCGGCGGTAATGGTGAGTGTACTGTTCCACAACGGGTACGCCAGGCTGAAGGTATCCTGTGGAGAGACGACGAGTAGTGAAGAGAAGGAGGTAGAGCAATGAGAACGCTGTTGTGGCTGGCGATTGCGGTATGGATAGGGTATCCACCGCGCCTGACAGTGGTTCCTGAAACAGGTAGTAAGGTGTCAGATATAGTGGAGGTACGCGTTACCTCCAGCGAGCCGTTGAAGCGCGTGGACTTTCTGCTGGACGGCAACCCGGTGGGCAGTGATACCAGCACCCCCTATACATGGACGTGGGATACCCTTACCGTTGAGGAAGGCGAACATGTACTGACCCTGCGCGCGCTGGATATGAATGACCGCACGTTGTCCACAGAAGTGCGTTACGTCGTAGATAACGGCTTATCACGCGGTGGTGCTTTCTATCTGGAGGCGTCCCGCGAACACCTGGCGGCGGAACGATGGCACGACGCGCTGAAAGCAGCCCGTCGGGCGGTACGCTTGCTGCCGAACGATGGGCAAGCGCATTATCTGCTGGCGCGCGCGTGGATGGGAGTATCTCAATGGGCAAAAGCGGTGGAGAGCGCGGAACAGGCGGCAAGGCTTTCACCGTCCCCAGAAGCTTTGGATACTCTGGCGCAGGCGCATTTGCGTGTGGCGTTTGCGCAGACGGTGGATCAGGAGAAGCGGTTTGCCTCTCTACAGGCGGCGATAGAGGCTGCTAAACGGGCGAGTGAGCTGCGTTTGGCACAGGCAAAAACCTCTCGGGAAAAAGCGCAAGCGCTGGCGTATTTGGGCAAACTGGAAGAGGCGGCGACCACCTATCTGCAAGCAGGCAATACAACGGAAAACTTTTTGTCCGCAGCTCGCTGTTATCTGCTCGCCGGGCGATGGCAGGACGCCGAGCGAATGTGCAACCTGGCGGAGCGTCAGCCAGGGGACAAGACGATAATTAACGTATACCGTGCGCTGGGGCTGGCGTTGCGTGCCCGATTCGCTGAGGCGCGTAGCGTTCTGGAGAAGCTGGAGGGAACCGGCGAAGCGAAAACCGTGCTTGCTCTGGCGCGAGCGGACGTCGCTTTGCGCGAGACGAAAGCCTCGGATGCACTGCGAATTCTGGTGCCGCTTCATACGCAGGGAGTGACCTCTGAGGCGATGGCGACGTTGCTGATGGCGGCTTTTGCGGAGACACGCGACTTCCCACGCGCTGAAGACCACTTCCGGGACGCCCTCTTGCGCAACCCACTGAACTGGCAGGCTCTGGCGCAGAAGGGCTACGAAACGCTGGCGGTAGGCTCGATAACTACCGCGTCGCGCTATTTTGAACTGGCGGCGAGCATCCGCCCCGATGATGCATGGGTGCTGTGCGGGCAGTCGCTGTGTAGTCAAGACAAGCGGCGCGCGGTAGAACTGGCGGAAAAAGCGGTGCGGCAGGCTCCTGCCGACCCCTGGGCGCTGGTGGTGCTGAGCTGTGCTCAGTCGCGTGCGGGGCAGATTGAAGAATCTTTCCGCACCATTGAAAGGGCTCGCGGTATGGACCGCGAAAACTACAATATGGGTTCGCCGCCGGATGTACGTCGCGCCGGACAGGTCGTGCGTGTTCTCGGCAGGCGGACGGCGCTACCGCTGGAATAGTGGAGGGAGAAACGGGCAATGCGCATCGTCGTTTTCAGCAAAATGTTTCAGCAGTACGACATCGGGGGACTGGTGTCGTTAGGACAAGAACTGGGCGCAGAAGGTTGGGACCTCGCCGTTCGCAAGGGGCATCCGGTAAACCCCGACAACGTAGAACACGCACTTCCCCCCGCGGCAAAGCGACTGGCGGAAGCTGGACAGCCGGTTCTGGCTGTGACGGGCGAAACAAACCTGTTGTATCCCAACACGCCGTATGCGGAACCTTTGTTGCGAGCGATGGACGCCGCTAATGTGCGCGTTCTCAAGCTCGGCTACTTCCTGTTTGACCCCGGCAAGGGGCAATACTGGCAGGAGGTAGATAGCGTCCGACGCGCGCTGGACGGCTGGCAGAGGCTCGCTCATCGCTATAACGTGAGGGTGGTTTATCACACCCATAGCGGCATGGGATACATGGGATTGAATGCCTCTGCACTCATGCACCTGCTACGCGATTTTGACCCGGCTGCCATCGGGGCGTACCTGGATGCGGGACATCTCGTGGTGAACGGGGAGCCTTTCGCTTTCGCTCTGGCGATAGTGAAGCCCTACCTCGCAATGGTCGGCTTGAAGGACTATAAACCCATTCTGCAGCCTTCGGGCGATGAGCAAAAGCTGCATTGGGAATGTGTTCCCGCCGGACAGGGTGGCGTAGCATGGGGTGAAGTATTTCGCCTGCTGACAAAAGAGGGATTCCGGGGACCCTGTTCGGTGCACGCGGAGTTTACCGTCCCCGCCGGCGCGTCTTTGGCGAAGATGGTGCAGACAGAGGTGGCTTACTTTAAGAAAAAGCGGGATGCTGCAGCTGACGGGTAACCGGGGCTTGCATTTGCTTGTTTCTTGCAGTATAATCATACCGCTTGTCCGAAGAAAGCAGGCGCTCGATAAGAGCTTAATGGGGCTTCCACCTGCCGAGGCGAAGAAGGGAAAGGCTGGACAGTGACGCCTTCCGCACACGGGGTGCGGAGAGGGGCGTTGTACGGGGAACCCTCGCCTCTGGCAGGGTTCCCCGTGATGCTTTTATGGGGCGCAAAAGGGAAAGGAGGTGGATACCGCGTGCGAGCACAGCCCAATCCACAGAAGGTAGCGCAGGTGGAGCAGCTCCGCCAGTGGCTGAGCGCATCGAAGGGTGTTATCTTCACCGATTATCGCGGGCTGAACGTATCACAGATTACCCAGCTGCGCCGGCAGCTTCGCCAGAATCAGGCGGAGTACCGTGTGGTGAAGAATACGCTGTTCAAAATCGCGGCACAGGGGCTCATCAGCGATAACCTGGATGACATCCTAGAAGGACCAACTGCCGCTGCTTTCATCCATGGGGATGAGGCGGCGACCGCCAAGGCGATATCGGATGCCATCCGGGAACTGCGCGTGCTAACCATCAAAGGTGCTGTTCTGGGGGGCAAACGTTACAGTGCGGACGCGGTTCAGCAGCTGGCGAAGCTACCACCGCGCGAGGTGCTAATTGCGCAGGTGGTGGGTGGCTTGCAGTCGCCTATCACCGGACTGGTGGGCACTCTGCAGGGTATCCTGCGTGACTTCGTCTACACCGTTCAGGCAATAGCCGACAAGAAATCTGCGCAGAGCGCGTAAGGAGGGAGTACAACCATGGCATTGACCAAGGAAGAGATTATCGAAGCCATCAAGAGCATGAGCGTGCTCGAGCTGAACGAGCTGGTCAAAGCGTTGCAGGACGAGTTCGGCGTGACGGCGGCGGCTCCGGTGGCGGTTGCCGCGATGCCGGGCATGGCGGCTGGGGCTGGTGCGGCGGCAGAAGCCGCTCCTGCCGAGGAGGAGAAGACATCCTTCGATGTCATCCTCAAGTCGGTAGGCGAGAAGAAGATTCAGGTCATCAAGGTCGTGCGCGAAATCACCAACCTGGGCTTGAAAGAGGCAAAGGACCTGGTGGAAAGCGCGCCGCAGCCTATCAAGCAGGGCGTGACCAAGGAAGAGGCAGAACAAATCAAGGCGAAGTTCGAAGCCGAGGGCGCTACCGTCGAAATCAAGTAGGTTTCGCCTCTTGCCTGTTGTGCCGCCGGTACCCCATCGGGGTACCGGCATCGCTTTTCGTAGGGCGCAATCTTGGGGAGCCCACTTTTAACTTGCACATCATGCTGTCCTTCGTGTAACATGTACCCGCTATGAATGGGATGAGGCTCGTTGCCGCGCTACTATGTGGCTGTGTATGGCTCAGCGGTACAGGATGCGCCACCCGGCGGGAACGCCGAAGTGCTCCTCCACCGCGTCAGCCAGAGCAGCGGAGAGCGCAGCTACCCCCCCCCTGCAAGTGGAAGCAGAGGGACTGCGCTTAACGTGGCTGGAGCCGGGCACCCCCAGCCGGATAGTTTGGGAGGCAACCGTGCCTCGTGCAGAGGCGAAAGGTGCGCAGGCAGGGGCGACAGGCGTCTTCGAGAACGTACGGTGTGTGCTCTATGAAAAGGGCAAGCCGGCAACCGACCTGCAGGCAGGACAGGTGCGCGCTCTGCAAAAACAATGGCGCATCGAGGCGGTCGGTGACGTTCGCGCCTATTCCCGGGTGAACGGCGTGCGCCTGCAAGCGAAGGAAGTGATATGGTTGGCGCGCCAGAATCGTCTGATAGCACGGGGAGATGTGGTCATCACAGGCAAGCAGTTCAGCCTGCGCGCGCGGGAGGTCGAGCTGGATACCGCTTTACAGGTGATGAAGGTCTCTGCACCGTAAGTGTAGTGGAAGGAGTAACAAGTATGAGTTTTTTCCATAAAGTAATACTGATTTTTTGTTTGACCGCAATCACCGTGCCTGTTCTGGCACAGGTGCAGGTGGGGCAATATCGGCTCAGCCGGTATCAACAGATTGTCACAGAGTACAAAAAGGACGGAACCATCACCATAAAGGTTACGGGGAATCGCGTGGTTCTGGAGAGCACCGACGGACAGATGCGCATGGAAGCCAGCGTCATCACTGCCGAGTCACGCCTGCAAACAGGACAGGAAACCCGCCTGACGCGGCGCGCGCCGAGGGTCAGGTAACTTTTCGCCTTGTTCAGCCCAGGGAGAAGCGCACGGCGCAGGGCAGAGCAGGGGTAGTGCTTTATGACGAGGCAACCCGTCAGGTAACGTTGCAAAACGGTGTGCTCGTGCAGGTAGATGACCCGCAGTTTCTGGCGACCCAGAAGGGTGATAAAGGAACTATCTACTTGGGCGAAGAGGACCTGCGCGTGGTGTTAGAAGGTGACCCCGAGCGCACGGAGACGGTTATTCAGCCCAAACGTCCGCTTGCTGAGGAGACAAAAAAATGAAGCTTCGTACCCAAAACCTGGTCAAAATCTACAAGGGAAGAAGGGTGGTAGACGGCGTCTCCATCGAGATGGACACGGGCGAAATTGTGGGACTGCTGGGACCCAACGGCGCGGGCAAGACGACCACCTTTTATATGATTGTTGGGCTGGTGCGTCCCAACGAGGGGCGGGTTTGGCTGGATGAACGGGAGATTACCCACCTGCCGATGTATGCGCGAGCGCGAATGGGCATCGGGTATCTGGCACAGGAGCCTTCGGTGTTCCGTAAGCTGACTGTGGAGGATAACCTGCGTCTCGTCATGCAGTTGCAGGGCTTGCCGGAGAAGCAGATTCGCCAGCGCATTGATGACCTGCTGGAAGAGTTTCATATTGCCCATTTGCGCCATGCGCGTGGGTACACGCTATCGGGCGGCGAGCGACGCAGGGTGGAGGTGGCTCGAACCATCGCGGCTTCTCCGCGTTTCATCCTGCTGGACGAGCCGTTTACAGGGGTAGACCCCATCGCCATCGCGGACCTGCAGCGTATCATCGCGCATCTGCGCGAGCGGCTCGGTGTAGGTATCCTGATTACCGACCATAACGTGCGAGCAACCCTGCGCATCACCGACAGGGCGTACATTATCCACAACGGCAAAATCCTGACCGAAGGAGATTCGGACAAGCTGCCGGATGATCCCATCGCACGGCAGTTCTATCTTGGCGAAGAGTACGAGCATATCTGACCCATGCGGCTGAGAGTGATAGATCGTTTGATATTACAGGAGCTCATCGGACCGTTCGTGTTCGGTGTGCTATTGTTCACCACCCTCTTTTTCGCGGGCGGTAGCCTGTTCCAGCTCACCGAATATGTGGTGAGAGGGGCTTCACTGTGGACCGTCGGGCGAATGGTGGTACTCAGCCTGCCTCAGATCATGGTCAAAACCTTCCCGATGGCAATGTTGCTCTCCTCGTTGTTGTCTTTTGGCAGGCTTTCCAGCGAGAGTGAGGTCGTAGCGCTTTACGCCGCCGGGTATAGCCTGTGGCGTATTGTCATGCCGGTGCTGGCGATGGGAGCTGTAGTCAGCGTGTTCGCAATGGGATTCAACGAAATCGTCGTTCCTCCCGCTACGGCGGAGATGTGGCGGCTGCGTACGGCGGTACTGCGCCAAATCGGCGAGCGGGCGCAACCCGTAACGCAAACGGTGATGCGTGAAGGCAAAGTGGAGACTGTCATCACGGCGCAGGGTGGGGTGGACCTGCAGGCGGGTATTCTCTACGATGTAACCGCCGTTCAATTCGCACCCGCATCGCAGAGCTGGCACCCGGCGTTGATTATCTACGCCAAACGCGCCAAATGGCTGGGTGGTAAGGAGTGGGACCTGTACGACGGTTACTGGATGACAGGGGACGGGCGAGTGCGCGCGGAGTTTGCCAGAACAACCACCCGGGTACTGCGGGGGGGTATTCGCAAGAGCCTGCGTGAGATAGAGACCGACCTGGTACCCGACCCCGATAGCCGCAGCTTCCGCCAGACTCTGGAGCGTATTCGACGATATCGACTGGCAGGCGAGGACACCCGGCAGATGGAAGTGGAGCTGTACAACAAAATATCCCTGCCCCTCGCGAGCCTCATTTTCGGTTTTGTAGGCGCGCCGTTAGGTATTCGCAGGCAACGCAGTACGGCAGCTGCCGGGTTCGCGCTGAGTATCGTGATTATCTTCCTGTACTGGGCGGTGGCACAATACCTGTTTATCCTGGGGCGAGGTGGCAGCGTGTCGCCTCTGGTGGCGAGCTTTTTGCCCGATACGTTGGGGGCGATTGCCGGGGTCATTATTCTGTGGAAACGCGGTCGGTGAAGCGATAAGGAGGGGATGTTATGCCCGTTCGTACGATTATCATCGGCATCATCTTTATTGTGGTCAGCGGCTTTATTGCCTACTTTGGAGACTGGCTGGGGCGTTATCTGGGCAAGCGACGCATCTCCGTGTGGGGATTACGCCCCCGCCATACCGCGATGCTTATTACCAGCTTCACCGGCTCGCTGATTGCCTTTCTGACCATCGTAGCAGTGCTGGCTACTGCCCAGACGTTTCGCGAAATCATCGTGAGGGGCGAGCGCATTCTGGAGCAGTCTCGCCAGATGCAGCGACAGTATGCGCGCCTCAGCAGCGAGTATCACCAGCTTCAGCAACGTTATGAGGACGCAGCACTGCGTGTGCGCCAACAACAACAGCAAATGGAGGAGAACACCCGCCAGCTTCAGCAACAGCAGAAACAGCTGGAAGAGGTGCGGCTACAGCTCCGGCAGAGGCAGATGCAGGTGGCGGAACTGAACCGTCGCATTGCCGAACAGAGCAAGGAACTTCAGGCGCTGCAGAAGCAGAACGCTACGCTGAAGCTCAGCAGTGAGAAACTACGGCAGACCAACCAGGAACTCCAGAGGCAGGGGCAGTTCCTGCGCGAGCAGAACTCGCTCTACCAGCAGAACAACGCAGACCTGGCATCGCAGAACATGCGGTATGCTAGCGAAAACGTGCAGTTAAATGCGGAGAACGCACGCCTTCAACAGCAGGCAACACAGTTGCGTCAGCAAACCGTGCAGCTCGCCGAGCAGAGCCGTCAGCTACAGCAGCAGGCAGACTCGCTCAGGGAAACCATCAAACAGCTGCAGGAGCAGGAGGAGGAACTGCGCAGTTTGATCGAACGGCTGGAGCAGATGAAGGAGAAGCCGATTGTGGCGCGCAAGGACGAGGAGATTGCACGAAGGGTTATTCCCAACGGCATGTCGGTGCGCAGTACACGCAGCGAGATATACCGGTTGCTGACGGAAGCGGGGCGTATCGCGCAGGAACGAGGAGCTTCGGCAGGGAACGCTCACAGGGCGGCGTATGTACCTCTGAAGCGCGTCAGTATGCCAGGACCGGGAGGTACCGCGACGGAAGTCGTGGCGGACGAAGCGCTGAGTGTGGAGGTGCTGGCGGAACAGATAGCCCGCTCCGACGCGCCAGTAGTGGTGCTGGCGGTAGCGGTGCGCAATAGCGTTGCGGGCGAGCCGATTCAGGTAGAGCTTCGTCCTTACCGCAATCGCCTGGTGTATCGCAAGGATGAAGAGATTGCCCGTGTGCGGGTATGGTCGGGGCGCAGCACGGGTGAAATTGTAAATACGCTGATTGAGTTTCTGCGCGATGAGGTGCGTCCTCGAGCTATCGAAGCGGGCGTTATTCCCCGAGTGGGCGCAGATGGCGAGCCTTCAGTAGGTACTGTCTCCAACGTGGAGATTACAGACCTCGCAGAGCGCATTGTGCGTGAGGGCAGGGGGCGCTACGTGAACGTGGTGGCGGTAGCAGATTCCGATATCTACTCTGCCGATAGCTTACGATTGAGATTTCGGATTGTTCAGTAAGGTAAGGGGCTGGAATGCCGGATGCCGTGGTACTGAGCATAGACCCCGGTCGCAGTAAAGTGGGGGTGGCTGTGGTACAGAGCGACGGGCGGGTACTCTATCGTGCGGTGCTGGCGATGGAGGATATCGACGAGAAGTTACCAGAGTTATACGGGCGTTTTCACCCGCAAAGTATCCTTCTCGGCGGCGGCACCGGCTTTCGTCCTCTGGAAACTCTGCTCCGCCGCTTGCTGCCGGATGTGCCGGTGCAGGTGGTTACCGAGGCGTATACTTCCGAAGAGGCGCGACGCCGCTATCTGCGCGAAAATCCTCCAAAGGGCTGGCGAAGACTGATACCCTCCTGGCTGCGTACCCCGGAAAGACCATACGATGACTACGTGGCAGTGATTCTGGCGGAGCGATACTGGCGTGAGAGAGGACAGGACGAGGTGCAGTCATGAACGAGAAACGGATAGAGGCGGAATGGCGATTTGATTCTCCCGACGTGCTGAAAGTGTGGCGAGCCAACGCGGAGGTGTCGGATGTGCGCTTTGAGGACGGTGCAATGGTCTTCCGCACAACCGGCAACGACCCGATACTGGAGTATGTTCCCCTGCTGGACCTGCCAGCGGTGCCTCAACAAGCGGTGGAGATAGAGATGAAAGCCAGTACGCCCGGCGTTGCGGAGCTGTTCTGGAGCAACACCACGCAATCGCCCTACGGCGGCTTCTTGCCCGAAAAGCGCACCGACTTCTCCGTGCGTGGGGATGGGCAATGGCATACCTATCGTGTGTTTCCCTTCTGGCAGAAGGAGAGACGTATCGTGCGCCTGCGTTTTGACCCCTACGGTATCGGAGAGTTTCACCTGCGGGCACTCCGCATCGTCCGGCTGGAAGGGGCAGGTGTGCGCGAAGGGCAAACGAGGTTCGTTTTTCAACGGGGTCAGGCGGACTGGCTTCCCTGGCACGGCGTGGAGATGCACAGGACGCCGAACGGAACACGGTTGCGACTGGTAGAACCCGACGGCTTCGTCGGTCGCTGTGTAGATGTAGAGACGGAGCAGACGTCGATAGTGGTCGTACGCCTTCGCTCGTCTCGAGTGAAGCGATGTAGCCTGGTCTTTGCCACCACCGAAGCGTATGGCATCCAGCAACACACCTTTGAGGTCATCCCCGATGGTAAGTCCCGTCTTTATAATATCGATATGCTGGACGCCCGTGGGTGGAGCGGCGGGGTAGTCATGCTGGGTATCCGCCCGGGCGAGCATGTGGGAGACGAGGTGGTGCTGGAGGAGGTGCAGGTGACCTCTCAGCCTTTAGGTGCTCCCGACCTGCAGGTGCTGTTCTTCGCTATCGAAGACGCTCTACCGCGTACAGAAGCCCCTGTCACGGTAACGCTTCGGGCGGTGAACCGCGGAGGGCAACCGGCGAAAGGACTGCGGGCAACGCTCCATTTGCCTCCCGCCGCGCGACTTGTCCAGTCGCCTCCAGCAACGGTAACCGACCAGCCTTTTGGAGAAGAAAGGGAGTGGCGGTGGCTGGTATCGTTTTCGCGCCCGGTGAAGGGCTCCATCACCGCAGAGCTCCGGGCAACGAATGCTCCTGCGGTGCGAACCAGCGCACCCGTAGAGGTCACGCCCCGGCTGGCGAAGGTCAAAGCCAGCGTGGTGCCCCCTCCGACGCCGGTGATTCCCAGATACCCGGTGGGGGTCTATTATTTTCCGGGTTGGCGGGCGGCGGGGCAGTGGGCGCCGATTACCCGGTTCCCGGAACGCAAGCCAGTGTTAGGCTGGTATCGCGAGGGCGACCCTCAAATCGCGGACTGGCACATCAAGTGGGCTGTAGAGCATGGTATCACCTTTTTTGTCTACGACTGGTACTGGGTGCAGGGGGCGCGACAGCTCGAACATGCCCTGCATGAGGGCTATTTCCAGAGCCGTTATCGCCGACATCTGCAGTTTTGTCTGCTGTGGGCGAATCACAACCCGCCAAACACCTCGTCACATGAGGACTGTATCGCTGTCACCCGGTTCTGGATAGAGAACTACTTCCACCGCCCGGAGCACCTGCAAATCGATGGCAAGCCGGTGCTGATCATCTTCAGCCCTTATCGGCTCCGTGCGGACATGGGAAGCGACGCCGTCAAACGTGCCTTTGACGCAATGCGCGAAGAGTGTGTGAGGGCGGGGCTCAAGGGGTTATATCTCATTGCCTGTATCGGCGGCGCGGGAGAGGCGCAGATTGCCGCCCGGGAGGGCTACGATGCGGTGACCGCCTACAACTGGCCTCACCTGGGCATGGTTGGGGGATACCAGATGGGCGCCCTTTGATGCACTGATCGAAGGCTACCGTCAGCAATGGGAGAGCATTGTGCAAAAACAGCCCTATTCCTCTGTTGCCGCCTGTATCCGGCGGTTGGGATAG
>VSSL01000247.1_pt1 | contig 15915 bp, 15 predicted proteins | sample 4557531 | NCBI WGS metagenome assembly VSSL01 (sample SAMN10986726, study PRJNA523729) | hot springs metagenome | isolation source: hot springs | place: India:Timba, Gujarat | collected 2018-05-31 | reverse complement strand
GGGGAGGTGATGGCGCTTGTCGGCGAGAACGGCGCGGGCAAGTCTACCCTGATGAAAATCCTTGCCGGCGCAGAGGTGCGCGACAGAGGAGAAATCCTGCTGGATGGCAAGCCGGTGCACATCACTAACCCACACGAGGCAATGGACCTCGGTATCCGCATCATCTATCAGGAGTTCAACCTCGTTCCCTATCTCAGCGCGGCGGAAAACATCTTCCTGGGGCGCGAACCGCGTGCCAAAGTGCCCGGCTTTGTCGATTTTCGCACTATGTACGGACGCGCTCAGCAGCTGATCGACGAGCTGGGCGTGCAGATAGATGTGCGTACTCCCGTGCAGTACCTCTCCGTCGCACAGCAACAGATGGTGGAAATTGCCAAAGCCATTTCCCAGAATGCGCGCGTACTGGCGATGGATGAGCCTTCCGCAACCCTCACCGAACACGAGCTACAGAACCTGTTCCGGCTTATCCGTCGGCTGAAAGAACAGGGTGTGGGCATCATCTACATCTCGCACCGACTGGAGGAAATCTTCGAGATTGCCGACCGGGTCACCGTGCTGCGTGACGGTAAACTGGTGGGAGTGCGACAGGTGGCGGAGACCAACCGCGACGAGCTGATTCGGATGATGGTCGGGCGCGAAATCACCGAGCAGTTCCCCACCCGACAGACTCAGCGGGGAGATGTCGCGCTGGAGGTGCGTCATTTGAGCCGCAAGGGGGTGCTCCATGATATCTCCCTGGTGGTGCACAAAGGCGAGATTGTCGGGTTGGCGGGACTGGTAGGCGCGGGGCGAACGGAGCTGGCGCGCGCCATCTTTGGAGCAGACCCCATCGACAGTGGCGAGATACTGCTGGAAGGTAAACCGGTGCGCATCCGCTCTCCGCAGGATGCCATTCGTTTGGGCATCGGCTTGATGACCGAAGACCGTAAGACGTTGGGGCTTATCCTCAATATGAGCGTGCGCGAGAACAATACGCTGGCGAACCTGAAGGCTTTGACCCGATTGGGTTTCGTGCAGCTGCGTCGGGAGCGACAGGTTGCCGAGCAGTACGTGCGCGAGCTGATGATACGCACTCCCTCCATCGAGCAGGCGGTGAAGAACCTCTCGGGTGGCACCCAGCAAAAGGTAGTGCTGGCGAAATGGCTGTTTACCCGCTCAAAGGTGCTGATATTCGACGAGCCGACGCGCGGTATCGACGTGGGCGCAAAGGCGGAAATCTACCAGCTGATGAACCGCCTTGCCGAGCAGGGGGTAGCGATACTGATGATTTCCAGCGAGCTGCCCGAGGTGCTGGGGATGAGCGATCGCATTTTAGTCATGCATCAGGGACGCATCGCGGGCGAGCTCTCGCGTGAGGAAGCCACGCAGGAGCGTATTATGCACCTCGCTACCGGCGGCGGGTGATACAATGAACCAGCGAATCGCGAACCGGCATATTCACCTGCTGGAGGAGGCAGGGCGTCGCTTGCGAAATATTCGCTGGGAAGTATAGTAGCACCATGCAAGTTCGCGACCGCGACCTGAAGATACTCCGGCAGATTTTCTCTCGCTTTGCGTCGGTGCGCCAGGTACTGCTTTTTGGCTCTCGCGCCACGGACACCGCCCGGCGTGCTTCGGATATCGACCTGGCGGTCGTTGCTCCCGACATGTCCCCGGCGGAATGGGCAGAACTGGCTGAACAGGTGGAGGAGTCTCCTATCATTTACCGGATTGACCTTTTGCGTTTAGACACGCTCCCCGAAGGCACATTGAAAGAGCACATCCTACGGGAAGGCATCCCTATTTACCCCGAAGGCGGCTAGCGAACTTCCTTGTACCCCTGTGCCACCAGAGCATCCAGCTCCCGTCGGGCGGAATCCAGCGTGGTGAAGGCTCCTACCTGCAGGTAACGCTTATCGCCTTCGCGTACCGGGAACGGCGATTTGCCCAGCGATTTGAGGCGCGCTGTTTCTCGCTCCAGCGCAGAGGAATCGGTGAACGGTCCCACGCGCACCTTGTAACGCAAGGCAGCCGGGTTGGCGGAGACGCCCTGCGCCCGCACGTGGTCGATCCCGAAGTATCCCCCGGTAGGGTGCCTGCCCGCACAGGAGTTTCACCCGCAATCGCGCCACGTCTCGCGCTACGGAGCCTGCATTCCATGTAATGGCAGCCCATCTGCCGGGGGTAAGCACCACGCCGTCGCCAGGCATTGCCTGCAAACCGCCCGTGGAGTCCTCCACTTCCACCATCACGCGCAGGTCGGACGGCGCGGTTCCGGGCACCAGCACATCCAGAGAGATAATTCCTCCGAACCGCGACCAGTCCCGAGTTTCAGGCATACAGGAGATTGCGGCGTATTCCCCCGGAGCCAGCTGCACGCCGCTCACCTTCAGCCAGTACGCTGCCTGGCTGGCACCACCGCGAGCACGCTCCAGCCTCAGCCCCTTGCTTTCTGCCTGCCAGGAGCCCGGCGTCAGCTCGAAGTCGTTCAGCACGAAATTGGTGGCGACGGTGGGCGTAGAAGCAGGAGCGTCTCCAACGTCAACGATTCGCACCCCGAACTGTTCTGCGGGGGACGATAACATCCGCCACGCGAAAACCGCTACAATCGCCACCACGACAATGAGTGCACCAATCCACCACACGGGGCGTTTGGAGCGCGAAAAACGATGCAAACTGGCTCATGGGTGCTCTCTCCTTGTGACGATACGGGGAAGGGGATGGCGTTACCAGCCGTGCTTCAGGAGACACCACCGCCGTGCCGTAGTAGGCGGAGGTCAGCTCCTCAACCAGCGCTACCGCAGAGGTCGGCGCTCTTCCGGCTTTTTGGCGAGGGCGCGGCGCAGAGCCGCCTCCGCCGCACGGGGCAGCTCGGGCGCAGGGTCCGGTTCGTCATAGACGATGCGATGCATCACTGCGGTCACCGCAGGGGCGTCAAACGGCTTGCGTCCGGTCAGCATTTCATAGGCGGTCACGCCCAGCGAATAGATGTCCGACCGATAATCAACGGATTCTCCCAGAATCTGCTCGGGGGACATGTACGCTGGCGAGCCAACCAGCATGCCCTTCTGCGTGCGTAACAGGTCATTCGCTGCCCGCGCAATGCCGAAATCGGTGAGCTTTACCACGCCCTCTTCCGTGACCACGATGTTATCTGGCTTCACATCGCGATGGATGACACCCTGCTTGTGTGCGTAGTCCAGCGCACGCCCTACCTGCAGCAAAATGTTCAGCGCATGGTCTACGGGTATCTTGCCCCGTTCGCGGAGCAGTTCGCGTACGGTTGTGCCGGTCAGCAGTTCCATCGCGATGTAATGCACCCCGTCTGTCTCTCCCACCTCATAGAGGGTAACGACGTTGGAGTGCGAAAGGGTTCCTGCGGAGCGCGCTTCTTGCTGGAAGCTTTCTATCAGGAGGGACTTTTCGGATTCGGGCACGACAGGAGGCACCGCGAGAACCTTCAGAGCCACCTTCCTTCCAATGGTCTGGTCCTCCGCTTCATAGACCTGTGCCATCCCGCCCCCGCCGATTTCCCGGAGGATACGATATCTCCCCAAAAGGGTGCCGACGTTCACCGTGTGCTCCTTCCTTTGCTCTCCGGCAATGTAGTGCCGGTGGACATCCGGGTCCCGAGAGGTGTCGGCGACATCTGCTGGAGCCGACGAGGGGACTCGAACCCCTAACCTGCGGTTTACAAGACCGCTGCTCTGCCTGTTGAGCTACGTCGGCTCGGAAACACGACATCTTGTGTTCCAAACCGCCGACAAGCACTACATCTTGTGTCAACAGCCTGTTTGTAAGATTTCAACATTCGGTGTAGACCGTAGGTCTTCACAGGAGAGCTTCACGCAGGTTGACAGCGGATGCAAAGGATGCTATCATATCCCTGCGTTCACAGCCCTCACCTGTGGACACCACGCCTGCGGGTGATATACCACCGCGCAGGCATCTTCATCATAGCACCTTACACCAGAGGTGTCAAGTGGACTGGACACAAGCCCATGAGAAATCCGTGCAGTGCGCCCTTGCATGTCGGAAAGCATACGTGCGCGTGCTGCTCGGCTACGGATATGAGTATGACGATATCTTGCAGGAGATGCGTCTTGCTGCTTTACGGGCGTTACAGCGACATGCAGACAAGGGCTGGCAGCCCAGTACCCTGATTGACCGCGCCTGCCACTACAGGCTGATGCATCTCGTTCGCTATGAGGGCAAGCGGGCACGGCTCTACAAGTAGGCTACCAATCAAGGTACGCCTGCGGATGGTCACGGTAGCCGTCCACTTCCACACGCTCCACAAACCCCTCGTCCTTACCCAGTGTTTTGAGCACGAACAGGATTGCCCACGCTTTGCCCGAGCGCACCGCTTTCGCCAGTTCGCTGTAGGCATCAGCAATCAGCACTGTTCTGCCCTCTTCAAGAGCGTCCTGCAGTTTCCTGCTGTGGCGGATACGCTTATAGAGTGCCTGTCGGCTCATGCCCAGCCTGCGGGCTGCCGCCGAGAGGTTGCCAGAACAGGCTTGTAGTTCCTGTGCGATTTGCTCAATGCTCGCCTTCATGCTCTCCCTCCGAAGGTTGACAAAGTTGACACCCTTAAGGACTCATTCCCAAAGGGCAGGCTGCGGGTCTTGGGTGATTGCTTGTAGTTGCCTGACCACCGTCGGCGCATCGCCCACTAACACGAGTGCACCTGCAGCACGCAGGCTATCCAGTTCGCGCTTCTGCTGTGGGGTGAGGCGTCCTCTGCCTGTCTTCACCTCTATCGCTATCATCTGTCCACGATAGCAGCAGAGAATGTCCGGCAATCCCTTGCGCATTCCCCATCCTGCACGAATGCGCATATACCACGCACCGCGCTTCGTGAGGTAGCGCACTATCGCCTGCGCGTGCTGGCTATGACTGGCGGTCGTCTTCTGCATAGTGGTCAAAATCACGCTTAGATTACTCTACATGCCTCATACAGCTCGCTTTCACGTGAAGTGTATCCTCTTGGCGAAAACGAGGCTGTACGAGGCTCTCAGAGGCTCAGAATAGCCTTCCCTGCGCAGGTTGCTCCTCATGCCAGTAGGATAGAGGCAGAGCTATCTGCTCTCCCCACCCGCGCGAAACAGAGATACCCTGCGTCCAGAACTTTGTCAGAGGAGCGATATATCGCTGCCCTGTCTCCAAATCCACCACCCGTATCAGATGTGCTCCGTGCGCCTCTGCCTGCTGTAATACCTCGCGTTCGAACGCCCATGCAGGCGGTTTGCGAAGCAGATGCTTGCTCCGGCGCACCTCACGGTATAGTGTGCCGTCTGGCAGGATACCTGCGCATACTGCGCCGTGTCTGTTGCGCAGGAGAATGCGTCCATCGCGTGTAATCTGTGTCTGCATGTTCCTACGCTCCTTTCATGGGATTGGCAGGCGGTGATAGCGTATAGCCAAACCCGCCTGCCTACGGTTTCAGGTATCACTGATTGAAGGGGTCGTCTGGGTCTTCGTCATCAGCCATCTCGTAGAAGCCAGCAGAGGTAGCAGGAACCGCTACCATGCCATGCTTCACCCTCACCTGTTGTGCCTTCGCACTCTTCTTGAAGGGAAGCAGGTCATCCACGCGATTGAACAGATTGCCGTCCTCTGCTCGCTTCACGACTACCACCGCGATAGCCTTGCGCCCCTTCAGCTCTTCGGTATCCAGCTCCTCGCCTATCTCCGGCTCGAAGCCTAACGCGCTTGCCCAACGTGCCAGCTTGCTGTTGGTGCTGCTGCTGGTGTTTGTCCACGCGGTCAGCTCCTTGCCTTCATGCTCAGGGTCAAGCACGCGCAGTTTCCACACTAACTGCACGCCAAACTTGCCCTCCTGCTCGGTGACGCTTTCCACCTTCACGGGATACTCGCCTGTGGGTAGTGGCTCGCTTGCCGTCCATCGGATTCTCATGTCCTTTACCTCCTTTGCCTCGTGATTTTGTTTGATAGCATCCGTGATAGCACTATCTATCTCAACCACTTCTTGCGGGTGCAGAAGCCTGCGGTATGCTGCTATCAGCAAACGCTCGTGTTCCGGCGTGAAGGGTGCGGTGCAGAAGCGCGTCCACGCCTCGCGTCCTGCTGGCAAGGTGATATGAGGCAGGATATGCAGCTCAGGATACCCATATACCGCACCTGCCTGCAGCAGTAGCTCTGGCAGTGGGGGGAAAGCGTCCAGTGGGTCAGAGAGGATACGGCGACAGTGCTCACAGACGTATCGCCGTAGTTGCAGGTCAAAGCGGATGTCGCGCGAGTCGCACCGCCAGCAGACATACTCCTCACGGATGATTCCGGCGAGTGCCTGCGCTTGCTGTCTGATAGCCTGCCTCACCTCGTGGGGGACGCTGGTGGCGTCAGGCGCGAAGAAGCGGATGCGCCCATCCTCAAGCCAGACAGCGACACCCAGCACGCGAAGGGTGTCCAGCAGTTCACGAGCCGTCATCTGGGGTCACCTCCCACTCCAGCAATAGGGGTTCGTGAGGGTTAGCAGGGAGCTTCATCGAAGTGTCGGAAGTGTCGGCTATATATATACCTCCGACAGTTCCGACAGTTCGGCTATCCGCGCTTGGGGTTTGGCTCGAAGTGTCGGACGAAGTGTCGGAAGTGTCGGAAGTATAGTCTACATTACCGACAGTTCCCCACAGCTTGGCTTTACCTCGCCTGCCTTTCTCCTCCACCAAGCCTGCCCTGCGCAGGGCGTTCAGATGCTCTGCAATCGTGCTGCGCGATAGTCCGATTAGCTCCTCCAGTTCCTCTACCGTCCTGTCGGCTTCGCGAAGGAGCCTCAGTATCTCGCCTCGCGCACCCAGTGCATCTGCTTCCGTATCCGCTGCCTGCACATGCTCAAAGCGCACCGCGTGCAGATTGCCTTCCTCATCGTTCGTGAAGGTCATGACAAGGTGCAGGTCGGGCTGTAACGCGCCGAAGTTGCTCTTCTTGTGGCGTATCACGATGCCTACCCGTGAAACTGCCGAAGTGTCTGTGTCGCTAAGCTGCCCATCTGCCGAAGTGTCTGTGTCGTTAGCCTTCGTGCTTGCTGATGCTTCGCCGATGCGCTCAATCTGCAAGCGTGAGCGTGCATAGTGTGCTTTGTATGCCGTGCCGTACTCGGTCTTGTTCGCGTAGGTATCTTCCGTCTGCAGTTTGCCCTGATGGTCTATCACCAGCACCGCGCAGGGCAGTTGCTCCAGCAGGTTGTATGCCTGTATCGCCTTCTCAGGGTCACGAGGGTCTACGCCTAACGCCTTGCCCATACTGTCTATCACTACCAGCACGGGCGAATGCTCCTGTACGAGGCTGTGGATGTAAGGGAAGACGGCAGACAGAGGCTTCGTCATGCGCCCGTAGAGTAAACCGCGCAGGGCGGTAGCGAAGCCTGCTCCTCTGCACACCGCATACCACCTTCGCGCTGTGGTGTCGCAGTCGAGTTCCCAGTCCAGATACAGCACCTTGCCCCCCTTCACGGGTTTGCCACAGAAGGACGTTGCCGTGAGGCAGCATAGCGCAAGGTGCAGTATCAGGAAGCTCTTGCCCTGTCCGCTATCGGCATAGAGGTTCGTGATGAAGCGTGCTGGTATCAGGTCTTTCACGAGCCACTCCTGCGGAGGAGGCTCAGGAAGCGTGCCTAAATCCACGAGGTTCGGGGCAGATTCTCGAAGTGTCGGAACTGTCGGCATATATATAGGCTCCGACACTTCCGACAGTTCGCGTGCGCTTTTCATGAGGCTATCTATCTCCCGCTTGAACTGCTCACGCGCCGTGTGCCAGTCCTGCTCCTGACGCAGAATAGATAGCCAGAGGTCGTTTGCATCCTTGATGCCTGTCGGTGGCTGTATTACTTTGAGGCGGTCACCGAAATGGTCTACCGCACTCTGAAGCAGTTTGCGTCCACCACTGTCAGGCTCAAGCCAGAGGAATATCTCGAAGCCGTCCAGCAGGCTTGCGTTCTGCTCGCTCAAGCAGTCAGCACCGGCGACGCCTACCGCAGGGATACCTGCCTGCCACAGGGTGAGGCAGTCGCTCTCGCCTTCCACCAGCAGGATGCGCGTGATACCTCGCTTGCCCAACCCAGGTAGCCACCACGCGCCGTAGAGCAGTTCCTTTGGTCTTGCACCGTTACGCCATCGGAAGCGGTTTCCGGCGAGAGCGGTTCTCACGCGTACTGCCTGCAGGTCGCCGTCCATGTCCAGATACGCGAAGGTCACCGCAGGCTTGCCCTGATACTCACCCTGCCTCACGTGCCACTGTTGGAGGCGGTCTGCCTGCAACCCTTTCGCCTGCGCGAAGGCTTCTAAGGTCAAGCCTTCCGGGGAAGATTCAGGCTCATGGTGTCCATTCCGCAGGAAGAGGTCAGCAGGCGTGATGCCTAACGCAGAGCAGATGTCCTCCACGCGGCAACCTGCGAAGCAGTGGAGCAGGATATGCTCACCGCTGAGTGATATGTGAAGGGACGGCTCGCGGTCATCGTGCGCAGGGCAACGCGCTATCCACGAGCCATCACGTTGCGGATTTACCGCGCCCAGTTTCTGAAGGATATCGTGGAGTGTATCAGGTATATTATGCATGTTAATCCTCCAGAGTTTGGAATATCTGCACAGTCGCCTGCGCCTGCTGGTGGTGCAGGCGTTTTGCTTTGGGCAGGGCTATCGCTTAGTCCCACCGTGCGGTAGCGAAGGGCAACGTCGAGCAGGTCACTCTTCACCGCCGTCGCCATCTACCCATCGCTGCAGTCGCTCCGATTCAAGGTCAATACGCGCTTCCGCTTCCCAGTGGTCAAGCAGTTCCTTGATTACGTTGAACACCGCCCGCATGACTTCTGGGTCGCTGCTTGCCAGCAGAGGGCGGTCACTGTGTCGGATATCGGTTACCAAAATCGCCTTCGCCATACGAAAAACCCCCTCTCAGTGGCTTCCACTATATAGCCAGCCGAGAGGGGGCGAAACGTGTACAGTTTTTCGGAGATTTTCAGAGGCTGCGTGAAAATTGTTTGCGCGCTCTTTCCACCAATTTGCGGGCTGTCGCTTCCTTCATTCCTAAGGAACGGGCAGCTTCGGCAATGCTCATGCCATCCATCATGAGGCGTATCAGGTCAGCGGTGCGCTTGCCGAAACGGGCGAGAATGCGTTCTACCGCGTCCCTATCTGCTACTACCTCTGCTGGGTCAGGTTCACTGCTGGGAGCGACATCCAGAGGTGAAGGGATGTTTTCAGGCAGGTCTAACTGGCTCTCTGCTACCTCATGCTCATACTTAGGGTTCTTACCCGTGCCAGAGGGATTGCACCGTATGCGCTCGTGCTTCGCCAGCGAAAGCTTGAAGCGGGTTTTAAAGTCCTCCATAGGCACACCTCGCACATCCGCCAGAGCCAATATGTAATCCGCGTCCAGCGGTTGCAACCGCCATGCCTTCTCCTTCGCATACTGGTCGGCAGTGGTTAGCCCTACCGCGTCCATAGCAATCCCCGCCGTGCGCAGGAATTGCTCGTGCACCCACCACACGGCAACAACCTGCATAGCGAGTTCTTCTACGTTGCCTGCCTGCTGTTGCAGAGCCGTCAGCCGTCTCTGCACAAGGTCGGTGAGCGCATCTTTCACGTCGGGTGCGAGGTCGGAGGCTTGGATGCTCTGCAGTTCTATCTCTGCTCCGCGCTGGGCGATTTGCAACCACACCGCGAAAGCTTCGTCGGGCGTTTCAGCAGGAGGCAAGCAGTAGTCAACCAGTACGCGCACATCGTCCGGCATGTCAGAGCGGTCGGAAACGAGGGCGAAGGTAATCGCGGTGTCTCTGCAGATTAGACGCGCCATCTTTACCAATAGCCTGAGCAAGCAGGGGAGTTCGTTGCTGTGGTCGCCGTGCTCTGTCAGGTAGGCGATGCGGGCAAGCACGTCTGGAGGCGAGGGTACGAAGTCGGTGATGTCGTAAGGTCCATAGTTTGGATGCCACTTGTCGATGCGGGTAATCAGGTCTATGTCCATCTTCACCTCCTATGCGCCTATTGGAACGCGCGTGTCGGCTGTCCACCGGAGCAAGAGCCGTGGACACTCGTAGTCTACCGACACGCTTCTCCATTAGATACGACGGTTTTGCACGTCAAAAAGTACCGCAGGCGCGTTGTGACGCCTGCCAGTGGAGGATTACTTCCGCTTGAGCAGTTTGAGCGGTGAGTGCGCTTCGTGTGCTTGCCGAAGGTCATCTTCCAGCAGAGCGAGGTACTGTTGAGTGACGACAGGACTGGAATGTCCCATGAGCAACTGTAGGCGGTGCAGGTCAATGCCGTTTCGCAGGCTCCATGTAGCGAAGCTTCTGCGAAAGATATGGCAGCCTAACGGCGTGATGCCTGCTCGCTCGCCGATGTGTTCTACCACCTCCAGAATGCCCCACAGGGTGAGTGCACCCTTGACACCCCACCACAGCGGTTGATCGCCTGTGGGCTTACAAGGGCAAGCCTTGAGGTAACGGCGTACGGCTACCCGTGTTTCGGGCGACAGGAAGGCTACCCGCTCCTTCGCGTGCTTGCCCTGTAGGATGATAGGGTCATGGCTCACGTTGGCAACCGTCAGGCGGTGCACCTCCTGCGCCCTGGCTCCTGTGTCCAGCAGGAGCAAAATCAGGGCACGGTCACGCAATCTGAGCCAGTCTTTGCCCTCGCAGGCTTGTAAGATGCGCTGAATCTGCTCCATGCTCAGGGCAGGCTTTACTTTCACGTCCACCTTCGGCTTCTCCACACGCAGGAAGATATCTGTGTCCACCAGAGCCTGCTTGAGTATCCAGTGCCAGAACCCGCGAAGGGTAGCGTAGTGTTTCCTCACGGTATACAGTGAGGTGGGACGTTCCTTCACGGTGAGCAGATATCGGTTGACAAGGGCAGGGGTCACAGCGTCAAGGTCGGTGATGCGATGTTCCTGCGCGAAGGCAAGGAACTGGCTTAGCACATCGGCATAGGTTTGCTCAGTACGCGGTGAGGATTGACGCACTCGTACGGCGTCAAGGTAAAGGCGGATCGCCTGCGTGAGTTCATCTGTAGCTGTTGCTACAATACGAAGTTCGTGGGTCTTCATGTTTTTGTGTCCTCCCGTGCTTGCGTTTGGGGACACAAGATGTAGTGGTCAGAAGGGCAGTTTTGGAGGTTTCTGTACAAGATGTGCTACTCTGGAGCCGACGAGGGGACTCGAACCCCTAACCTGCGGTTTACAAGACCGCTGCTCTGCCTGTTGAGCTACGTCGGCTCGGTTAAAATTGTAGCATGGCAAGCCCGCGCTGTCAAGGGACGAACCACCTCCCAACACCGCTTGCGTTGTTGACAAACGCGCTGCTGTGGTGTATACTGAGAGCGTGAGTCTCGGCACCAAACAGTAGCAGTGACAGGCAATACGATGTACTGGGGTGCGGGATTCGTCCAGTAGAACATGCTTCCCACTCTGGGTGCGATAGGGGGCGAGTCCCGTTTCTTGTGTGGCGTAGACATAGCATTCTCTTGCCGAACAAAGGGGGCGTAAGCGACCATTGGATAGCCTGGTGGCTATCCAATGGTTTTTTGACCAACCCTGTTGCCTCGCGCAACGGAAAGGAGGAAAGCGGCTTCAGCCGTTAGAACGCCGTATGCCAGCAGTAGTCGTCGTCGGTGCCCAGTGGGGCGATGAAGCGAAGGGGAAGGTGGTAGACTGCCTTGCGCAGGACGCCGATATGGTGGTGCGCTATGGTGGTGGCAGTAATGCCGGTCATACCGTACGCTTCGATGGGCATGAGTTCAAGTTGCACCTGGTACCATCCGGTATCTTCCGCCCGCAGGTTACCAACATCATTGCCAGCGGGGTGGTGGTAGACCCGCAGGTGCTGGTGGAGGAAATCCGGTCTCTGCGAGCGGACGGGGTGGCAGTGGATAACCTGCGTATCAGCGCGAGCGCGCATGTGGTCATGCCCTACCATCGGCTACTGGACGCGCTGGAGGAGAAACAGCGTGGCTCGGCACAAATCGGAACCACCTGCAGAGGCATCGGTCCCGCGTACGCCGACAAAGCCGCTCGAAAAGGCATCCGCATGGCAGACCTACGCCAGCCCGAGCGGTTTGCAGCGGTGTTGCGCCGTGCACTGGAGGAGAAGAGTCGCTTACTCCAACGGGTATACGACGCCGAATGTCCCACCTTCGAAGACATCTGGCGCGAGTACGAAGACTATGTACAGGTGCTTCGCCCGCTGATTACCGATACCGACCCACTGGTGTATACAGCGGTGCAAAAAGGTCAGCGAGTGGTGTTCGAAGGGGCACAGGGCACGCTGCTGGACCTAGACCACGGTACGTATCCCTATGTGACCTCTTCGCACCCCGTGGCTGGAGGAGCATGTGTGGGTACCGGCATCGGTCCCACGCACATCGACGCGGTGATTGGGGTGGCGAAAGCGTACACCACCCGTGTGGGAGCGGGAGCCTTCCCAACCGAACAGCCGAACGAAATCGGAAACTACCTGCGCGAGCGGGGCAGGGAGTACGGTACGACCACCGGTAGACCGCGCCGGTGCGGATGGCTGGATACAGTGGTGCTGCGCTATGCAGCGCAGGTGAACAGCCTCACCGCGTTTGCCATGACCCTGCTGGATGTGCTGAGCGGGCTGGATAACGTGAAGATATGTCGCGCTTACCGGCTGCCGGATGGAAGCCTCATGGAGCAGTTTCCCTCGGATAGCGCAATACTGGAACAGTGTGAACCCGTGTACGAGCAGCTTCCCGGCTGGAAAGAGGAAATCGCCAACGCGAGGAGCTGGGAGGAACTGCCTGAGGAAGCGCGTCAGTATGTGCAGAAAGTGGAGGACCTGACGGGCGTACGGGTGGCGATGGTCTCGGTGGGACCGCGGCGAGAGCAAACCTTCTGGCGTCATGGCGTGACCGCCGATGCTCCCGTCCGATCGCTGCAAGCGCTCGCACGCGGAATGTAGCCTACGCTAAGGGTGGACGCAGCTTTCGGGCTCCGGCTACGTTTCGGCTCGGCGGGAGCCTCATCCTCCCCGGGATTGAGCCTGAACGCACTACCGGGCTGATTTCCCATAGCGCCCGGTAAACTCTGCTTGAAACGCTTCCACAGTGGGCGCGTCGAACAGCACTAGCCGAACCTCTTTGACGCTGCTGCCCGGATGCTCCGCAAAGTAGCCCTCGATGGCGTCCATCATCACCTTTGCGCAGCGGTCTTTCGGAAAGCCGTAAATGCCTGAGCTGATAGCAGGAAAAGCGATTGTGGCGATGCCCAGTTCGTCCGCACGCTGCAGGCTGCTGCGCACTGCGCTTGCCAGCAGGCGGTCGGCTTCTTCGGGGGTGTAGTTATTCCAGACGGGACCCACAGCGTGAATCACGTATCGTGCGGGGAGCCTGCCTGCGCTGGTAACGGCGGCACTTCCCGTTGGCACATGCCCGATACGGTTGCTCTCCTGCTGAATCACCTCACCGCCCGCGCGCACGATGGCGCCCGCTACCCCTCCACCGTGTTGCAACCACTCATTTGCCGCGTTGACGATGGCGTCCGCCTCTTCCCGCGTGATGTCGCCCTGCAGCAGGGTAAGCTGTTGACCGTTCAGCAGTGTGGTTTGTGCAAGCAGCTGGCTCATCGTTATCTCCTCCTTCTTCAGTATATCGTCTCGCGCACGGAGGTGCAACCTGCAAAGGCAATTGCGGTCCGCGTGGCGAAGTATGGAACAGAAAGATTACCGCGCAGCCTTTGAGCGTGGCAAGGCGGTATATCGGCAGTTACAGGAGAACAAAAAGCCGCATCACACGTAGTCTCATGTAGCCGCTGGCTTTAGCCTGCGCAGGGGATGAACGCACCCCAAAGGCTGCGGCTACATTGGCTGTGGAGAAGCGAAGCGACATGTAGAACACGATGGACAGCCCCAGAACCAGTGCGCAACTCGTAACGCAGGTACACACCGGCTCCGCCGACGGGCGCGTGTCTCACAAGCCACCGGCGGGCGTCTCGCTTCGTGCCATCCTGCTGGGAGTTCTGCTCATTCCGCTGAACGTGTACTGGGTGATTGTGGCGGAACTGCGCTGGTATGCCATCCTCACGCTCAATCCGCTGTTCGTCACGCCTGTGTTTTATCTGTTCGTGTTGGTAATCCTTAATGCGCTGTTGCGTCGTGTGGCTCCGCGCTGGGTGTTGAATCCGGCGGAACTGGTGGTGGTCTACCTGATGCTGGTGATGTCGTGCACCATTGCCACCCACGACTTTATTATTAACCTCATCTCCCTCATGGGGTGGGCGCGGTGGTTTGCTACTCCGTCCAACCGCTGGGAGGATACGCTGTTTCCCCATCTGCCGCGCTGGTTGCTGGTATGGGATAAGGAGCTGCTGGAGGGCTTCTTTCAGGGCAACAGCACGCTGTATCGCCCCGACGTGCTAAAGATGTGGGCGGCTCCGCTGGCGTTCTGGAGCCTGTTCATCCTCATCGCGGGCTGGACCATGCTGTGCCTCAACACCATCTTCCGCCGTGCGTGGATGGACCAAACGCGCCTCTCGTTCCCCATTGTGCGCCTGCCGCTCGCCCTGACCGAGCCGTTCACCCCCGGCGCGATGATACGCACCCGCGCGCTGTGGCTGGGCTTCCTTGCAGCGGCAGGATTAGACCTTCTCAACGGCTTGCACGAGTGGTTTCCCAGCCTGCCGTACTTCCAGACGCGAGCCGTACCCATTCAATTTACGCAGCCACCCTGGACGGCGGTGGGCTGGTTCGTGCGTACCTTCTATCCCTTCGCCATTGGACTGGCGTACCTGGTTCCGCTGGATGTCTCTTTCTCCTGCTGGTTTTTCTATCTGTTCATCAAGGCGCAGATGGTCATCGGCTACCAGCTGGGCTACAGCAATATCCCCGATTTTCCCTATGTCAGCGAGCAGGGCATCGGGGCGTGGGTGACCTTTGGCGTCTTGCTGCTGTACGCCAGCCGGGGCTATCTAAAGGAGATATTCGCCGCCGCGTGGCGCGGCGACCGTTCGCTGGATGCCGGGGAACCGCTTTCGTACCGCGTGGCGCTGGTGGGTGCTGTAGTCGGGCTGGTGGCGTTCACAGGCTTCTGGTGGCTGGCGGGTATGAGCCTGCAGTGGGTGTTGTTGATGGTGGGCACCTACTTCCTGCTTGCGTTGTGCATCACGCGCGTACGGGCGGAGGCAGGCGGACAGCATACGGTGTGGGACCTGGAGCCGATTCGCCTCTTCCGGCTGTTCGATTCGACGCTGATGACCGCCCCGACGATGGCAGCCGCCGCGCTCAGCCACTGGTTCTGGCGATTGAACCGCAGTCACATCATGCCCAGCCAGATGGAGGGCTTCAAGCTGGCGCAAGAGCACGGCATTCCCCTGCGCAAACTGGTGTTGCCGATATTGCTCTCTCTCGCGCTGGCAACGGTGTTAGGGCAGTGGGCGTGCCTCCACGTACTTTACCGGGAAGGTGCGCAGGCAAAGTGCCGGGGCTTTGCCGTGTGGACGGGCATCGAGAGTTTCAGCTGGCTGGACGGCGCGATTAACTCGGGTTTCAAGGCGGAGGTGAACCGCTGGGGAGTGGTGGGAGCCGCCAGCCTGTTTACATTGTTCCTTTACGCTATGCGCACGCGCTTCGTGGGCTTTCCGTTCCACCCGCTGGGCTACTGTATTGGTCCCGGGCTGGTGTGGCTGTGGTTGCCGTTCTTCATTGCGTGGTTAGTGAAGTTTTTCGTGCTCCGTTACGGGGGACTACGCATGTACCGGCGCACGCTACCGTTCTTCCTGGGTCTGGTGCTGGGGGATTACACGATGGGCGCGTTGTGGTCGTTGATTGGCGTGATATGGGGCGTGCCCACGTTACAGATATTCCATTAGCCTCTTCGTTCACGGCTGAAGCCGTTCTCCCGCAAACGAAGCCATTCTGCGGTGGCTGTTGATCCTTCTGGAGGGACGGTCACGGTGAATACGTTT
>VSSL01000246.1_pt1 | contig 15918 bp, 14 predicted proteins | sample 4557531 | NCBI WGS metagenome assembly VSSL01 (sample SAMN10986726, study PRJNA523729) | hot springs metagenome | isolation source: hot springs | place: India:Timba, Gujarat | collected 2018-05-31 | reverse complement strand
CCGAGGGCACCGCTGATCTACGTTTGGAGGATGTACAGCGCCTCTTCTCTCAGGTGAGTGTCGAGACCCTAGATTGAACATGGGTAGGGTGTTGTAGCGGGTAGAACCTCGTTTCGGAGGCAGGTATGGCCATTCTAGTTACCGGCGGAGCGGGTTACATCGGCTCGATCGTCACGGAGCAGCTCATCCAAGCGGGTGAGGAGGTGGTGGTCTTCGATAACTACTCGCAGGGGCATCGCTCGGCCGTTCATCCCCAGGCGGTGAGCGTGCAGGGTGATCTGCGCGATCGGGAGGCGCTGCGCCGCCTTTTCCAAGAGCACACCATCGAGGCGGTGATGCACTTTGCGGCTCACACCTTGGTGGGCGAATCCATGGAGAAACCCCTAAAGTACTTAGGGGATAACGTGGTTGGGGGGTTAAACCTGCTGCAGGAAGCCTTAGCCCATGGGGTGCGGCGTTTTATCCTCTCCTCTACCGCAAACCTTTTTGCAGAACCGAAACGCCTGCCCATTGATGAGGATGAGGAGATCAACCCCGGCAGTCCCTACGGGGAGGGCAAGTATATTCTGGAGCGCGTGCTCGCCTGGTTAGAGCGCACCACCGCTCTGCGCTACGCCTCCTTGCGCTATTTCAATGCCGCCGGGGCCAGCGAGCGCTATGGAGAGGACCATCGCCCGGAAACCCATCTCATCCCATTGGTGCTCAAAGTTGCCTTGGGGCAACTCCCCTACATCGAAGTGTTCGGAGATGACTATCCTACGCCGGATGGCACGTGTATTCGCGACTACATCCACGTGGTGGATTTGGCGCAGGCGCACATCCTGGCCCTGCGCGCTTTAGAAGGGGGGAGTCGGCGGTACAACCTGGGCAGTGGCCAAGGGTTCAGTGTGCGCCAGGTGATCCAGGCAGCGCGGCAGGTCACCGGTCATCCCATCCCGGAGAGGGTAGGGCCGCGTCGGCCGGGAGATCCGCCTGTACTCATCGCCAGCGCTGAGAGGATTCGCCGCGAACTGGGTTGGGAACCGCGCTACACGACCATAGAGGGCATCGTGCAAAGCGCTTGGGAATGGCATCGCCGACATCCCCACGGGTATCCGGATTGATCGGTAGCTTCGGGAAAGAGCACCTGGCCCTTACTCGTACACTTCGGGGTTGACGCAATAGGGCAAGCGTTCTCCCCGCAGACCGGCGAGCAAATTCTCGGCGGCCATGCGTGCCATTTTGTTGCGTGTGGCGTGGCTGGCGCTGGCGATGTGCGGTGTGATGAGTAGGTTGTCAAGTTCGAGCAGCGGGCTATCCAAGGGGATAGGTTCGGGTTCGGTGACATCGAGAGCCGCCGCGGCAATACGCCTGCTCTTAAGGGCGCGGTAGAGCGCTTGGGGGTCAACCACGGCACCACGCGCAGTGTTGACCAAAATGGCGCTGGGCTTCATTTTCTCGAAGGCCTGGTCGTTAAAGAGGTGGTGCGTTTGAGGGGTAAGGGGGGTATGCAAAGTGATGAAATCCGATTCCCGTAAGAGAACATCGAAATCTACCGCCTGAATATGGGGGATCAGATCTTCGGGGAGCGCTTTCGGGTGCGGGTCGTAGTATAGGACGCGCATGGCGAACCCCAAAGCTCGGCGGGCGACCGCCTGGCCGATGCGGCCGAACCCCACGATGCCCAGCGTGGCGCCGTGCACGTCCTGGCCAAGCATGAAAGTTGGCCCCCAGGTCTTCCAGCCACCGCGGCGGACGCAGGAATCGCCTTCTACAATGCGCCGAGCTGCAGCCAGCAGCAGACCAAAAGCGAAATCGGCGGTGGTTTCTGTGAGTATACCTGGGGTGTGACCCACCGGGATGTGGCGCGCTGTGGCCGCAGCCACATCCACGTTATCTACCCCTACGGCATGGTTGCTGATGACCTTCAGGCTCGGGCCGGCGGCGTCCATCACCTCCTCGTCAATAGGGTCGGTGAGTAAGGAAAGCAGCCCCTGGACACCACGCACTTCTTCGAGCAGGCGTTCTTTCGGGGGAGGCAATTCGTCTTCCCAGATATTCGCCTCGCAGTGCTCGAGGATCAGGTCGAGCCCTGCCGCAGGGATGCGCCGAGTGATGAAGACCCTGGGTTTGGTCATACTTCTCACCTCATGGGTGGAATGCCGTAGCTCGTTCGGTCTCTTCGGTATCGTTCAGCAACGCTAACACTTGAGGGAGTAGTGCATAGTTGGTGGCCAGCGCTTCTGAGTGCACTCCTGGATTACCGTGCCAGTCGCCGAAATAGCCGCCGGCCTCCCTGAGTATGGGCGGGAAAGGTGCGCCATCCCAAACCTTCATCGCCGGGTCAAGCATGATCTCCACCCGCCCGGTAGCCACCAGCAGGTAACCATAGGCATCTCCCCAGCCACCCTGGAAGGCACAAGTGCTTAGCAACCGCTCCCAGGCCGCTTGGCGTTGATGTTTATGGATCGCTTGGCAGGAAGTGGTGGTGAGATAGGCTTCTTCGAGACGACTTATAGAGGAGACGCGAGCGCGGCGCCCGTTCCACCAACAACCTAGGCCTTCAGCAGCGGCGAGCATTTCGTCTAGCGCAGGGAAATAAGCCACTCCTACCCGTACCTCCCCCTCAATCTCGAAACCGAGCAGGACGGCGTAAAGCGGCACACCACGCATGAAAGACTTAGTGCCGTCAATGGGGTCAATGAACCAGCGGTAGGCTGAAGCCCCTTCACAAGGTGCGAACTCTTCTCCCACAATGGTGTGGGTGGGATAGGCCTCTTCAATGCGCTGGCGAATGAAGGTTTCTACCTGGCGATCGGCTTGGGTGACCGGCGAGAGGTCGCTCTTGTATTCGGGGATGATCTTCTGGTGGAAATATGCCAGAGTCAGGCGGCCGGCCAGGTAAGCCGTCTCTATAGCGAATTCAAAGAACGGCGTTAAAGGGTTGGATTTCATCGCTGCGATGATAACACAAAACCCTGTTACAATTTTCTGTGGCGGGAGGGATTGAGGTGCGGCGTTTCGGTTTATCCTAATCAAGGGAATGGTCATTATGGTGGCTTTGAAAACACACAAGAGAGGGGCACGAAGAGTCGTGGCTTTTCTCATCGCGTTGCTTGCGTGGGGGTTTTTCACCCTCGCTTGTGCTTTGGTGGAGCGCACCTTTACCCTTCCGGCCACGTTAACCGCGGTGGTGGATTGGCAGACACACCTAGCAGGCACCAGCCGCGCAATGACCGAGATGGCCGCCACGTTGCTCGCCCCTCCACCATTGCAGACTCTTATTCCTCTGCCTCCCACGACAGAAGAGACTGTCCTGGATAGCCCTGAGCCATTGACCCAGACGGCTTTGGCCTCTGAACCTGACCGTCGCGCCTTGCAGGCAGCCCGCATTCTGCTCTTCGAGAATATGTCCGCCTCACGCCAGATTCGCCTGGTGCAGCGGGCGTTAGACTGGGGAGGTTACTTTTACCTGGATGTAGGCTCAGCCACAGGTTGGTTCAAGAGCCAGCTGCTTTCTGAGCAGGAGTGGGATTTGGTGATCGCCGCCGCCGAGGCCGAGCGCCCTTTTGGAGGGGAGTTTTACACCTACCTTTACGAGCGTTTCGAACAGGGTGCCGCCCTCATCGTAGAGGATTGGAACTTGGATGCTGCCCCCTCTGGCCGGGTTCAGCCTTTGTTGCGCGCCTGTGGGGTGCGTTTTCAGTTGGATTGGTACCAACCGGAACTGCGGGCTATTTTTTGGACCGATCCCTATCATCCCTTGTTGCAATACCCGAACATGATTGCTCGGAATTTGCGCAACGCGCCGATCCTGTGGCCGGACGATGTGGGGGACTTGCTCAGGCTCGACCCAGATCGTGCGGGAGGCAGCGGGGCTGTGATTTTGGCCGGTACGAACCCACGCTGGAAGGAGGACCACGGTTTGCTTGTTTCTTGTGTGGAGGGGCGTCTCATCCTGCAGACCTTTCGCTCCCATGAATACCAACACGACGACATGGTGAGCTTGTGGCAGAATTACATCTATCACGCCTTGAAGAGTCGCTTCGCCCTTAAGCCGCCTCTTCTCCCACCGCCGCCACCTGCGAATGTCGTGGCGACTCAGATTGAACCGCCGGCGAGCGCCGCAGCGTCCACCCCAGGCCCAGAATACAGCATTCCTCACGCCTGTGGGGATTTTCTAACGGTGCGCTTTTTTGATGCGCCTCGCTTTCAACGAGACTTGTTCGAACATCACGCAGAAGGGTTTTTCCTCATTCTAAGCATAGAAGTTGTGAATCATTCCACTTTCCCCATACATATTTGGGACGAGGACTATCGTTTGGAAGGACTTTGGAAGAATCAGCCCTTACAGGTGAAGATTCATCGCCCGGCCAGTGGCTATCTTTACATTGAGCGAGGAGGGGCGCTGTATCAAGGTGTGGTGGAAGCCGGACAAACTTGGCGTACGCGGGTGGCCTTTGATGTGCCCTCGGCGGAGGTAGAGTGGACCTTTACCCTGCGGCCGGGCGGTGAGTTCAACGAGCAAATCTGCGAAGTAAGCTTACCGCTCAACCGCTAGAGGCAGGTGGGCGCATGGGGTCCTTCCTAACGGTTGCCCCACCTTTAGTCCACCGTTAGTGTCTTGCTCAGGTTGCGCGGGAAGTCGGGGTCAATGCCGCGTGCCAAGCTGAGGCGATAGGCGAGCAATTGCAGCGGAATGACGCTGAGCAGGGCAGTTAGTTCCGCTGGCGCCTGAGGTAAGGGAAGCAGGTGATCGGCGTTCAAGCGTAGGCGGGGATCCTCCGGGCCGATGACCAGGGTTTTGCCACCGCGACAGGCGACTTCGTTGATCCCACTGACGATGAGAGGGATATCTTCGGTGGTGCAGACGAAGGTCAAGGGATAGCCAGGGGTGACCGAGGAGAGCGGTCCGTGCTTGAACTCTGTGGAGAGCATCCCTTCACAATGCGCATAGGTGATCTCTTTCAGCTTTAACGCCCCTTCTAGGGCAATGGGATAGGTGAGGCCATAACCCAGGCAGTAGAGATCGTCCTGAGAAACGAGGGAGGTTTCAATTGGCTCAATAGCCGTGGCGGATTGCTCCAGAGTTTGCCTCATCAGGGAGGGCAAAGAATCGGCCAACCAAGCGGTGGGGTGTTTTCCCAAACGAAGCGCCAAATGGAGGAAGGCTGCTGCCTGATTGGAAAAAGTTTTGGTGGCCGGGACGCTGATCTCGTAACCGCAGGCCAGGGGCAGAGAGTTTTCGGCGAGTTCGGTCAGCGCCGAGCCGATGACGTTAACCATCCCTAGAATGCCCATGCCGCGCGCTTGGGCGGCGTGAACGGCGTTGATCACATCCTTGGTTTCTCCGCTTTGGCTGACAAAGATGCCCACATCGTGGGCGGTTACCGCTGGGGCATATTGGGCGATGAATTGAGGAGCAATCACGGGGACGGCTGCTCGTCCCGCCAAGCGTGCCAAGTAGATTGACCCCAGCAAACAGGCGTGATAACTAGTGCCACAGCCGATTAGGTAGAGGTGCCGCGCCTGAGCCATGCGTTCCACGAAGCGCGCCACCCCTGGGTCGCGCTCGAAAAGGCGTAACATCTCCCCGGCTACGGTCGGCTGTTCGTAAATTTCTTTAAGCATAAAGTGGGGATAGCCACCCTTCTGAGCCCATTCCACGCTTTCGCTGAAGATTTGCACCTGGGGGTCAACGATGCTGCCATCACTCACCCGATGGATTTCCAGATGGTCGGGGTAAAGGGTGAGAACCTCGCCATCGTGAATGCGCACAATGCGGCGGGTAAGCGGTAGGAGTGAAGGAAGGTCGGAAGATACACAGGTGAAGCCATCCCCGATCCCGGCAACCAGGCCGGAACCTTTCTTGATGGCGTGGAGCACCTCCTCGCCCTGGCGCCCGATGACGAAGGCGTAATCCCCTTCCAGGTCAAGGTAGGCGCGGCGGATGGCTTCCAGTGTGCTGTACCCTTGGTTCACATAACGCTCCACGGCGTGAACACAGGTCTCGCCGTCATTCGTGGAGCGCACCGTCATCCCTTCTTGGACGAATTGTTGGCAGAGCTCGTGGTGGTTGACGATGTTGCCGTTATGGGCGCCAACTAGGTCGCCATCGGAATCCAGGTGGGGTTGGGCATTCGCTTGAGAAGGAGCGCCAAATGTGGCCCAGCGCAGTTGCAGAATGCCCCGTGTTCCGTGCATCTCAGCGAAGTTCAGCCGCTGGCTGACCTCCTCCACTTTACCAACATCTTTGCGCAGGTCTACAGGTTGGTTGGGGCTGAGGGTGGCGCATCCGACGGTGTCGTAGCCGCGGTAGGAGAGGCGATGGCCGACTTCGATGAGGATGGGGCCGAGGGTTTGATCGCGCTGGGTGACGATGCCAAAAATGCCGCACATGAAAGCCTCCGACGAAATACTCTAATGAATTCAATCTAAGTGTGATGAACTGGTTGTTTCGCGGGGCGCGCGCCTAGGAATCTCCTAAGCTGAGCGATAAAGTTTCGTGAGCACGAAATCGTCGTGGCGGAGCACCTCGGCCGCTGTTAGACGCCCGTTGATGGTGCGAACAAGCATCTCCATGACGCGGTCGGCGGCAGCCTCCAAGGTGTACTCGAAGCGCAACAGACCGCTCAAGTCTACATCAATGTGTTCGGACATAGTTTGCACGGTGAGGGGGTTCGCCGAAAGCTTAATGACCGGCAGGATAGGGTTGCCCACAATATTCCCCTGACCGGTGGTGAAGAGATGCACCACCGCCCCTGCTGCGGCGCACAGGGTGACCATCTCCGCCGCGGCGCTGGAACTATCCATGAAGTGCAAACCCGGGCCGGAAGGCTCGTGGGCAGGGGGCAACACCGATTGCACGCGACAACGTCCGATTTTCTCCACATTGCCCAGCGCCTTTTCCTCGATGGTGCTCAACCCGCCGCGAATGTTCCCCTGGGTGGGTTGGGAACCGAGCAGATCCACCCCTTGGGCGGCGATGAATTCCTGGTATTCCTGGAAAACGCGTAGGAACTGCTGGCGTACTTCAGGGGTGATGCAGCGTTCGGCAATTTTATCCTCGGCTCCGGTCACTTCGCTGGTCTCCCCGAAAATGAGGGTAGCACCCAGTGCCTCCAAGCGCTCGAAAACCCGTCCAACGGTGGGATTGGAAGCCAAACCGCTGGTGGTGTCCGATTCACCACATTTGGTGGAGACGGTCAGCTCGTGGAAAGCTATTGGTTGGCGGGGCAGTTCGCTCGCCCAATGCACATATTCTTTGGCCTGACGGGCGGCTTGTTCGATGGTGCGCAGGTCCCCTTGGCGTTCAATGCTAAAACCGGCCACCGGTTTTCCGCTGGCAGCGATACCCTGGACGATGTGTTCGGTCCACGCCGGCTCAATGCCAATGACGACGACCGCGGCGACGTTCGGGTTCCGACCGGCGCCGATGAGCGTGCGGAAGGTCAAGTCGAGATCGGCGCCGAACTGCAAGCGGCCATAGGGATGGGGCAGGGGAGTAACCCCGCGCACCAACTGCGCTACCCCCGTTGCGGCTGCATTGGAGAGGTCATCCACCGGAAGGACAAGCACATGATTGCGTATGCCCACTTTGCCGTTTGGCCGGCGGTAACCGCTGAGGGCATAATCCGCTGGCGGATTCATGGTTCACCTCGTGACCAGCGCAATGAACGCAAGTTGTGCACATGCACATGTTCCCCGCGTCGGATGGGGCGGGTAGCATGCCCAATAGCTCGTCCGTACTCGACCACCTCCTGGAAAGGGGCGATCTCGCGCAAGGCAACCTTGTGACCCAGAGGCACCTCTTCAAGGATGGTCAGGGTTGCCACAAGTTGACCCTCCAAGGTGACTGCTTCGACCTGGCTGCCGGCGGTGAGGTCTGTCACAGCCACACCGACATCGTCATTGGCTTCATGCATCAAGATGGCGTAGGACACTTTCCGAATTCTCCGTGTTTCTGAGTATTTTCGCCCTGGCAGCGCTTTGCTCGCGGGGTGTTAGAGCACAAGGCGAAAGTCATCGCGACCGAAGACAACACTATTTACAGGGACATCAGGCGTGAGTTCATCGGTATATTGTACAATCGGACCGAGCAGCAAGGTTTCGCCAGCGCGCCCAAAAAGTGGCAAGCGATCGAGGGTGACGTGCTGTTCAAGGTAGCGCGGCCCCACCAGGCGCTCGCCGCTCCACAGATCGTACCATTCCCCAGGGGGCAAGTAAAACGCCGCTCGACCACCGGCTTGAAGAACGGGTATCACCAATAAGGCTGGGCCGAGCATGTATTGGGTATCGAACTGCCAGGCAGGGCGGTCTTCAGGGAAGGCCAGCGGCATGGCACGGAGGACGGGCAAACCTTTCTGGTGGGCTTCCAAGGCGCAAGCCTGGAGATAGGGGATTAGGCGGTAACGCAGTTCCAGCCAGCGGCGCAGCAAGGCTTCCACCTGCTTCCCAAAAACCCAAGGTTCGCGCAGGGAAGTTCCATGGAAGCGGGTGTGCGACGAAAGTATCCCCACCTGAGCCCACCGAACATAGAGCTCGCTTTCGGGAAGTCCCGCAGCGGGAAATTCACCAGGGTTTAACCCATAGAACCCGCCAATATCGTGGGCGTAGAAAGGTACTCCGCTTAGCCCCCAAGAGAGAGCGCCGCGCAGACTCGCTGCGAGACCTTCCCAGTCCCCTTGAGGGTCGCCTCCCCATTGGAGCGGGTAGCGTTGACTGCCGGTCCAGCCGGCGCGTCCCCAAACGATTGCTCCCTCTCTGCCGTATCGCTGGGCCGCTTCGTAGGCGCAGCGGTTGTAGAGCAGAGCGTACACATTGTGTAGCCGTCGGCCGCAATCGCCGTTGTTGGCCACGACTTCGGGGGGGACAGCTTCCCCATAATCGGTCTTCATCACAGATACCCCCATCTCGAACAGAGGGCGGTGGGCTTCGCAAAACCAGGTGTATGCCTGGGGGTTGGTGAAATCCACGATGGCCGAGGGTTGCAGATGAGGGATGAGGCTATCCAAGGGCGGGGGGAGCCAGCGATGGATGTAAGGCTCTCCTTGTGGGGTGCGCAGGAAATAGTCTTTGCGGCTCAGTTCCTCGAAGAGGGGGTTGCGAATGGAAAGGTAGGGATATTCCCATAGGCAGAGGCGAAAATGGAGCGCCCGCAATTGGGCGATGAACTCGGCAGGGTTGGGGTAGCGGTCGGGGTCCCAGGAAAAGTCGAAGCGGGTTTCCGGTTTGTGCCAGGCACGACCATCTAGGGTGAGCACGTCGCAGGGTAAGCGGCGATGGCGCAACTCGCGCGCTACCTGTAGGGCTTCTTCGGCGGTCTTGTAATAGGCGCGCGACATCCACACACCAAAGCTCCATAGCGGAGGGAGTGGGCTGCGACCGGTTAGCCAGGTGTAGCGCTCTAGGATCTGAGCCGGAGTGTCACCGACAATGAAGAAGAGGTCGAGGTTCGGCTCCTCGATTTTAGCCAGGTAGGCGCGGTGCGACCAGGGTGAGTAGCCCACACCATGGGTCACACTGGCCGGCGTGTGGATGAAGAGTGCCCAGCCCTCGCTGCTCCAGAGAAAAGGAACATTCTTGTAAGAAATTTCGGCGTTCACCCCGCCGGCGTCGCGATTCCATGAAATTACCTGCTGGCCGCGACGGTTGAGAGGGCCGAACTTTTCCCCTAGTCCGAAAAGCGCCTCGTGGCTCTTGAGGGCTAAGCTGATGAGCCAAGCATCCCCACCAAAGGCGAAAGGCGCTAGACGAAGGTCGCCGGTGATGGCGCGGTCGGTTGCCGACTCCAGCACCACCTGTTCGTTGTGGTAAAGCGTCAGGCGCAGCGGGTTGGCTTGAAGCAGCACCCTTACTCCCTCCCCCGCTAGGCTGAAGGCATCCTCATGCTGCTCCTTGGTGACCAGGAGGGGTTGTTCTTGTGCCACCAACAGACCGTAGTCGGGTAAGACTTGCTTTTCCAAACGCAAGCGGAATATTCTAGGGGCGAAGAAGTAGGCTTGGAGAAAGCCCTCGTCGCATTCGAAGAGCATACCGGTAGGGGTTTCTTGGCGAGGGGTGAGCGAAACGAGGCGGCGGAACCCCTCCTGAAAACGCAGGGCTTCTATATCCAAGTACATAGGGTTCGGTTCGTAGGGAGCATCGAGTTAGGCGTTTGTAAGAAGGGTTACAGAGTGGCGCAATGAGGCGGGGAAAGTGTTCGGGGTTGACAGCCAAACCGCGATGGTATTCATAGGTGGGGAAGGTGCCTCTGGCAAGGACCCCTTTATCGTATGACCGAACGATTGTCTAAACCTCAATGCCGAACAGGGTACGAATGAGGAAGCCTGTCAGGAAACTAAAGGCTGCCACCGACAGGCTGAGCACGGCCATTTCTCCGAAGCGCGCCTTAAAGGGCTCGTCCTTGGCGATGGAGATGTAGTAGTTGAATAAGGCGATGATCCCTATGGCGGCGGTTAACGAGAGAGCCAGGCAGACAAAATAGTTCTTCAGGAGCAGATAGGGCAGGATCAGGATCAAAACAGTGACAATATACGCCAAGCCAGTATAGATGGCGGCTTTGACGGGATTCTTGCGTTCATCTTTCTCTGACTTGGTGGAGAGATACTCGGAAGCAGCCATAGACAAGGCTGCAGCGATGCCGGTAATCGAACCGGAGAGGGCGATCAATTGAGTGTTCTGCAAGGCGAGGGTGAGGCCAGCCAGAGCTCCGGTAAGCTCCACCAATGCATCGTTCAACCCCAAGACCACCGACCCAGCATATTGGAGCAATTCCTCATCCAACATGCCGATCAGTCGTTCTTCGTGGGCGTTCTCATCATGGATATAGGCTTCGATGCCCTCGACTTTGCCGACCAACTCGTGGTAATTGTGTTGGGCGTTCTCCTCGCCGCGCTCCATGAGCTTGACGCCGAAAGTGAAACCGAAGAGACGGCTGATCCAGGTGTATTTCCAAACCTGGAAGGGATCGGGTTTCACGTCTTCCCCAGTGAGCTCTTTCCAGCCGTGGTAATGGCGCAATTCATCTTCGGCAATCTGCCGCAGCACTTCGCGGTTGTGCTCTGGGCGCACAATCTTGGAAAGGTTCATGTAGATGTGATGTTCGGTGATCTCATTCCGCTGGAATTCAAGCAACCGTTGACGGATTTCAGGGCTTAGTTCCATGTCTTGGTGAAAGCCTCCAATAGGTTAACTCTTCGGGGCGAACTCTTCGCCGCTCCAAATGAGCGCATGGGCAATGTGATTGTACCACTCCAAGGGTGAATGAGACAGAAGGTGGAGAGTCTACGCTCAATCCTTTTTCGCAACTGAACACCTTTGGTAAACTTATGGCGGCATTCCTCAATTGGAATTCCCTCCCAAAGCGATACGGAGGTGGTATGCAACCGATTCTCAAAGTCAACCTAAGTAGGGGTGAGATCGCCGAAATGCCCATCCCTCGTTCGTGGGAGGAGGCCTTCTTAGGTGGGGCTTCCCTGGCCGCTCGTTTTCTCTACGAACACCTTACCCCTAACGTAGACCCCCTCTCCCCTCAAGCCCCCCTGCTTTTTATGAACGGCCCCCTCACTGGGAGCGCCGGCCCAGCGGTAGGGCGCTTTGTGGTCTGCGGACGTTCCCCGGCCACGCGACTGTGGGGCGAATCGAATTGCGGTGGCATTTGGGGGCCAGAACTGCGCATGGCCGGCTGGGATGGCCTTTGGATTGAAGGACAAGCCGCTCAACCGGTCTACCTATGGATTTGTGACGATCGGGTCGAGATACGCCCTGCCGAGCACCTGTGGGGAAAGGATACCTATGAGACTCAAAGGCTCATTGAGGAGGAATTGGGTGCCGGCAAAGTGCGGGTGGCTTCTATTGGCTTGGCCGGTGAGCAGCGTATCCCCTATGCGCTCATTTTATGCGACCACGGACGGGTGGCCGGGCGCACCGGTCTGGGTGCGGTGATGGGGGCGAAAAATCTGAAAGCCATCGCTGTTCAGGGACATCGGCCGGTGCCTCTCTTCGATCTGGAGCGCTATGCTTCGTTGCGCTCAGAGGTCAACCGCGCCTTGCGTAACGACACACTCACCCAGATGTTGCGCGAATTGGGCACCTCCGGCGCAGCGGAATATTTTGATTACTTAGGCGAGATGCCTAAAAGGTATTTCAGCCGTGCCAGGGCCGATGAAGAGGTGCGCACTAGTGGGGCGGTGCTTAAAGAGACGATTCTTAGCGGGGTGAGTGCCTGCCATGCCTGCGTCATCGCTTGTGGGCGTGTGGTGCGCTTGGAGGACGGCCAAAAGCGCAAAGGCCCAGAGTATGAAACCCTGGTAGGGTTTGGCCCGAACCTAGGTCTTAACGATCCGGTTCTTGCCACCCGCTTAGGAGAGCTCTGCGACCGCTATGGCATGGACTCGATCTCAACCAGTGGTACAATCGGCCTCGCTTTTCGGTTATTCGAACTGGGTAAGATCTCCCTTCGAGATACGGAAGGGCTTGATCTCAGGTGGGGGAACGCGGCTGCAGTGGAGACCCTAATCCACCAAATTGCTCACTGTCGAGGCTTGGGTGCTCTGCTTGCTCAAGGCTCACGCGCCGTGGGGCTTGCCTTTGGTGCTGAGGAGGAGGCTGTGCAGGTCAACGGCTTGGAGGTGGCCTATCATGACCCGCGCGCGCTTCGGGGATGGCGCTCGTCTACGCCACTTCGCCCAGAGGGGCTTGCCACAATCAATCCGATTACTTCATCGTTGACGTGGGTCAGGTAGAAACGACATTAGGCCTAGCGCCCCAGGAGCGACTGGGCGGAGCCGAAAAAGCGGGTAACGTTGCTATTCACCAGAATTGGCGCACAGCTTTCAATGCTTTGGTGATCTGCTTGTTCGCCAATGTCGAGCCATCGCGGTTGGTCGAGCTGGTCAACAGCGCTACAGGTTTTGAGTTAACCCTCTCCGATCTGTTGCGGTGCGGGGAGCGCGGTTGGAACCTCAAACGGGTGATCAACCACCGCCTTGGCTTGCGCCGCGAACACGACAATCTTCCCCCAGCGCTGTTGCGGCCCTTTGCGGATAGCATTCCCGGTGAGACCGACTTCGTACCGGATTTGCCGGCTATGTTGCGTGCCTATTACCAGGCGCGCGGCTGGGATGAGTCCAGCGGTTATCCCACCTCCGCGAAACTGCGGGAATTGGGCTTAGATTTCGCCATACCTGACTTGTATCCAGAGGGTTGTGCGGGAGGAAGGCACGAGTGGTTGTCAAATATGTGACTGTCGCTGAGATGCAAGCCATTGAACGGGAGGCGGATGCCCTCGGCCACACATATTCCCACATGATGGCCTATGCCGGCCTAGGTCTGGCGCAAGTCGTCATGGAGGAGTACGGGTATTTGGCTGAAGAAGGCGCGCTGGGATTGGTTGGCTCTGGCAACAACGGAGGGGATACGCTTGTTGCTCTTACCCATCTGGCTGAAGATGGCTGGAAGGCCACGGCGGCCCTCTTGCGCCCTCGCCCCCTCGATGATCCGCTGCTGGCTCGCTTAGAGGCGGCTGGCGGTGCCGTTTGCTTCCGCGAGGGCCAACCCGACCTGCCCACCCTGAAGGAACTCATTGCCGGCCATGGCCTCTTGCTGGATGGGGTGCTTGGCACCGGTTTTCGCTTGCCCCTCAAGGGTGAGTTGGCTCAGATTCTGGCTTTCGTGAAAGAAACAATTGCCTCGCTGACGAACCCGCCGGTTGTGGTGGCCGTGGATTGCCCTTCAGGGGTGGATTGCGATAGTGGCCAAGCCGCTGAGGAGTGTATCCCGGCCGATCTCACGGTGACCATGGCGGCCGTCAAGCAAGGGTTGTTGAAACTCCCCGCCTATGACTTGCTGGGGTCATTGCGCACCGTAGGGATTGGCTTGCCTCAGGAGGGGGAGTCTCTTGCTTCCTGGCGCGCTGTGCGGAATTTTGTCCCTGACGCGCCTTGGGTGCGCCGGGTTCTGCCGCCGCGCCCCAGCGATGCCCATAAAGGCACCTTTGGAACCTGCTTAGTGGTTGCGGGTTCCCTTTCTTACACTGGTGCGGCCTTGCTCGCTGGAAAGGCGGCCTATCGCAGCGGCGCGGGGCTGGTTACTTTGGCTATTCCGGCACCTCTCCATAGCGCCTTAGCCGGCCAGCTTCCTGAAGCTACTTGGGTACCTCTCCCTCACGAGGAGGGGTACATTGCGGCTTCCGCGGCAGAAACTGCCCTGGAAGCTGCAGCAAGAGCCACTGCCCTGGTGATCGGCCCCGGCTTTGGCCTAAGACCAACCACCGGTCAGTTCTTAGCGGCGTGCCTCGAAGGCCTGGCACAGATGACCTCTCCCCCACCTTTGGTATTGGATGCCGATGGCCTGAAATTGCTCAGCCGTTTGCCCAACTGGTTCCAACGCTTGCCTGCTCCTGCCGTACTTACCCCTCATCCGGGCGAGATGACCTTCCTAAGCGGTCTTACCAAGGAGCAAATCCAAAGTGACCGCTTAGCCATTGCCCGGCGATGCGCGGAGGAATGGGGGCAGGTACTCGTGCTTAAAGGGGCCTTTACGGTCATTGCCGCCCCCGATGGGCAGGCTGCAATCATCCCAGTGGCTGCGCCGGCACTGGCGCGAGCCGGCACCGGCGACGTGCTCGCGGGTCTGATTGCCGGCCTGCTCGCTCAGGGCGTCCCCCCTTTCCCCGCGGCGGTGGCAGGGAGTTGGATTCACGCTTTTGCCGGCCTACAAGCCATCGAAGAGATCGGCAACTCGGCCTCGGTGCTGGCCGGCGATGTGCTCCATGCCTCGATTCAGGTGCTTAGCGAGCTATATCAACAAAATAGGCCTTCTACCCCGCCTTTCCTTAGTGGCTAGTGGCAGGTGAAGGCTAGACAAAAGCAAATTTAGGTTAAGGGGGCTGAGATTGTGGAGCGCCAGCGAAGGCGCAACCTTCACTCTGCGGTTTCGGTAGCCGTGCCGGATTTCTCAGCCGCTTCCTGTTTCAGGGTTTGCGCCAGTTGACTCTGTAGTTCCTCGGCGCGCAGTCGGGCGATTTCGGCCAATTCTTCCGTGCGCTTGGTTAGGTCTTCGATGGCGCGCTCGGCGCGCTCTTTGGCTTCTTCCACCGCTTCGAGGGCGCGCTGACGAGCGGCTTCTCCGTATTCAACCGCCCGCTCTTTCAATTCGATACCTCGATCGCGAATTGTGGCTCGTGTTTCCTCGCCGGATTGGGGTGCCAATAGCAGGGCTACTGCAGCCCCCACCAAACCGCCGACAATGAGTCCTGCGAAGAAAGAACCGAAATCATCTCGTTCCGACATCGTTTGCTCCTTTAGCCTCAAAAATAGATCACTTGGGCGGTGAACGTCTCGCTTTTTTTAAGCAGACCGATTACCGCCATCAGCTGGGTAAGCCCAGCCAGATATTCGTTGAGTTTGATTACGGGTTCCACCAGTTGTTCACTCAAAAAGATGGTCGTCCCCCGCAAGTGACCGACGGTTTCGTTGGTCGAATCCAGTATCGGTTTAACCTCGTTCTGTAGCAGGTTGATCAGGCGCGCCAGTTGTATCAACAACACCACCAGGGCTACCCCGATAAGTATGGATTGGAGCGCCAGGAAGATGATGAAGATATCGCGTATGCGCGCGGTATCGGTGCTGGGCTGGGCCAAATAGACCACCCCGAGCACCATCAGGATAAGCAGGACCACCACCCCCACAATCAAGCCGACTAAGCCCTTCTTCTGCTGTGCAGTGAGGGTTGGGTTGCTTGCTTGGGTGACGCTCGATTCACTCGCCTGAGCGGGGAGTTCTTGAGAGGCGCTCATGGGGGATTCTGGCTGGGTGTCCATGATTGTTTATTATACCCTATACAGTCTTGAGAACTTGGATAAAAGTGCCGCTGACCTTTCTATCGCTCATGTCACAAGGACGAAATTGCGCCGACATTGAGCATGAGCACTTTTTT
>VSSL01000245.1_pt1 | contig 15940 bp, 14 predicted proteins | sample 4557531 | NCBI WGS metagenome assembly VSSL01 (sample SAMN10986726, study PRJNA523729) | hot springs metagenome | isolation source: hot springs | place: India:Timba, Gujarat | collected 2018-05-31 | reverse complement strand
GGGGGTGTTGACGACCAGATGGATTTCACCGTTTTTCACGGCATCCACAATATGGGGCCGGCCTTCGTGCATCTTGTCGATGCGTTCGCAGGGAAGACCGTTTTCCGTGAAAAACCGATGGGTGCCTCCCGTGGCGCGGATGGAAAACCCCATGTGATGGAACCGTTTCGCCACTTCCAGGGCCGCCGGCTTGTCCTTGTCGGTCACCGTGAAAAGCACGCAGCCTTCTTCCGGAAGCCGCTGCATGGCGGCTTCTTCGGCCTTGTAGAACGCCAGGCCGAACGAATCGGCCAAGCCGAGGACTTCCCCCGTCGAACGCATCTCGGGACCCAACACAGGGTCCACTTCCGGGAACATGTTGAACGGAAACACGGCTTCCTTGACCCCGTAATGTCCGAGATGTCGAGTATGTGAAAGCCTGAGATCCGCCAGCGTCTTGCCGAGCATGAGCTCGGTGGCCAAGCGGGCCATGGGAACGTTGCACACCTTGGAAACCAGGGGGACGGTTCGGGAGGCGCGAGGGTTGGCTTCCAACACATAAACCGTGTCCTTGGCGATGGCGTACTGGATGTTCATGAGGCCCACGACGCCGAGTTCCACGGCGATCTTGCGCGTGTATTCCCGAATGGTTTCCAAATGGCGCGCCGGGATGCTGATGGGCGGGATGACGCAAGCGGAATCGCCCGAGTGAATGCCGGCCCTTTCGATATGTTCCATGACCGCCGGGACGAAGGCGTCAACCCCGTCGGAGAGGGCGTCGGCCTCGGCTTCGATGGCGTCTTCCAGGAAACGGTCGATCAGGATGGGCCGATCGGGCGTGACCCCGACCGCGGCCAAGACGTATTCGCGGAGCATTCCTTCATCATAGACCACTTCCATCCCGCGTCCCCCGAGCACGTACGACGGCCGAACCATCAACGGATAGCCGATGCGCTTGGCCACCGCCAGGGCTTCTTCCAGCGTGCTCGCCATGCCCGATTCCGGCATGGGGATTCCCAAAGCCTCCATGCGCTTCCGAAAGCGGTCCCGATCTTCCGCCAAATCGATGGCATCCGGGGATGTCCCCAGGATCTTGACGCCCGCTTCAGCCAACTCCCGGGCGATGTTCAGAGGCGTCTGGCCGCCGAACTGCACCACGACCCCAATGGGTTTTTCCTTTTCGTAAATGGCCAGGACGTCTTCCACGGTCACGGGTTCAAAATAGAGTTTGTCCGAGGTGTCGTAGTCGGTGGAGACGGTTTCGGGGTTGCAGTTGACCATGATGGTTTCGTAGCCCAGGTCCCGCAGGGCAAAGGCCGCATGGACGCAACAGTAGTCGAATTCGATCCCTTGGCCGATGCGATTGGGCCCCCCGCCGATCACCATGACCTTGGGCCGGTCGCTCGTCTGTACCTCATCCGGAGCATTGTAGGTGGAATAATAGTACGCTGCGTTTTCCACACCGCTGACAGGGAGAATATGCCAGCCTTGGACGATGCCCAAAGTTTTTCGCCGTTCCCGCACGGCCGTTTCCGAAAGGCCCAAGAGCTGGGCCAGGTAACGGTCGCTGAAGCCGTCCTGTTTGGCCCGGCGTAACAAAGCTTCGGGAAGCTCGCGGCCACGATAGCGGAGGATCTCTTCCTCCAGTTCGACCAATTCCCGCATTTGTTCGAGAAAGTAGGGCTTGATGTAGGTCTTTCGGTACAGTGTATCGATGTCCGCTCCGCGGCGGAGCGCCTCATAAATCAGGAAGTACCGTTCACTGCTGGGTTCCGATAGCATTTCCAGGAGCTCATCCAAAGACTTGTTGTGGAAATCCTTGGCGAACCCCAGGCCGTAGCGGCCGATTTCCAGAGAGCGGACAGCCTTTTGCAGAGCCTCTTTGAAGTTCTTGCCGATGCTCATCACTTCCCCCACGGCCCGCATCTGGGTGCCCAGCCTGTCCAGGGCGCCGGGGAATTTTTCGAAGGCCCACCTCGCGAATTTCACCACCACATATTCCCCCCACGGGGCGTACTTTTCCAGGGTGCCTTCCTTCCAGTAGGGAATCTCGTCCAAGGTGACGCCGGCGGCCAGCATGGCCGAAATGAGCGCGATGGGAAAACCGGTGGCCTTTGATGCCAAAGCGGAAGATCGGGATGTTCTCGGGTTGATTTCAATGACCACTACGCGACCGGTTTTGGGGTCGTGGGCGAACTGGATGTTGGTGCCGCCGATGACCTCGATGGCTTCCACAATGGCGTAGGACGCCTCCTGGAGGCGTTGCTGCAGGGCGGGATCAATGGTCAGCATAGGGGCCGTGCAGAAGGAATCCCCCGTGTGCACGCCCATGGCGTCCACGTTTTCGATGAAACAGACCGTGATCCTCTGATTCTTGGCGTCCCGGACAACCTCCAGTTCCAGCTCTTCCCAACCCAGGACCGATTCTTCCACGAGGATCTGCCCCACCATGCTCGCGGCAATACCGCGACTGGCCACCGTGCGCAGTTCTTCCACGTTGTAGACCAGGCCGCCTCCCGTGCCGCCCAAGGTGTAAGCCGGCCGAATGACCACCGGGTAGCCCAGATCCGCAGCGATCTCTTCGGCTTCTTCCACGCTGAACGCGGGGCGGCTTCGGGGCATTTCAATGCCTAACCGGTTCATGGTTTCCTTGAAAGCGATCCGATCCTCCCCCCCGCTCGATGGCATCGGCCTGCACCCCGATGATCCGCACGCCGTAACGGTCTAAGATGCCTCGGCGATAAAGCTGCGCCGTCAGGTTCAGTCCGGTCTGGCCGCCCAGGTTCGGGAGCACGGCATCCGGACGCTCCTTGGCAATGATCTTTTCCAAAGATTCCACGGTGAGCGGCTCCAGATAGGTCACATCCGCCATGCCCGGGTCCGTCATGATGGTCGCCGGATTGGAATTGACGAGCACGATCTGGTAGCCCAGCCTGCGCAAGGCCTTGCAGGCCTGCGTGCCCGAATAGTCAAATTCGCAGGCTTGGCCGATGACGATGGGACCCGAACCGATGATGAGCACTTTGTGGATGTCGTCTCTTCTGGGCATGAGCGAACCGCCTTTCCGTCTTAAGGTTGTAGGCCGTATCAGTAAGACTGAAATGCCACGGCGAAGCACCGGACGTTCGGCGGGCGACTATAGCAAAAAGCTAAGGGGGGTGTATAGCCTAGGAAAGAGACATACGAGACGGGGAGAAACGTTGGAAAACAACAGGGGCCCGGGGTGAATACCCCGAACCCCTTTTAGTATCCCTGATCGCCCGTCCACGCCACGCGCCCGCAAACAGGCCGATCGGGAACGGATTCTTCCTGTGGCCCAGGCCGAGCCCGGAAAGTTTAGGAAGCCACCTGCTGGATTCCTTCCACGATCCAGACTTCGCCGGGGCCCTGGAGGCGAAAATGCCAGAGTTCCCGGACCTGCTTGGCCATTTCCTGCTCGGTTTCTCGCATCATGACATCGAACAGCACCGAGGCCACGGTCTGCCCATCCAGGTTGCGCACTTCCAGAAGCTCCGGGTTGATCCACAAAAGGGCGGTCCGGCTCGGCCGAGGATCCTCTTCGGCCTGGCGGCGGATTTCATCGTAGACTTCCGGAGACACCGCCGAGCGAATCGCGGCAAGATCCCGCCGATCCCAGGCTTCCTGCAATTGCACGTAAAGGGCTTCGGCTCTTTCCAGAAAACTTTGCGCATCAAAGTCTTCGGGCCACGGCGGCCTATGCCGGGAAGCCGGCTCCGCCTCGGTTTCCAAAGGCTGCGCACGGCCCGAGGCGAAGGGCCCGCTCCCCGGTGTTTCGAAAGGCGAGGCCCCAAAGCCGGACGCCGATTGCGCCGCCAGACGTCGCGCTTTCAAGAAGCGAAAGAGCAAAAAGAGGCCGCCGCCGATGACCGCAAGATCCAAGAGGCTCGGCCCGCCCCACGCATGGGCGCCGCCGAAAAGCAAGGAGCCGATCAGGCCGCCCAAGAGAAGCCCGCCCAACATGCCGCCCCACGAACGGGTCGGGGAAGACAAGGGGGAACGCGGCGTGCCCCCCAAGGGCGTCTGTCCCGCATCCCTTTCCGGGGAGCTGTAAGACTTGGACGGCGCCGGGGCACTCCGTTGATAGCTCGGTCGGCTCCCAAAAGATTTTCCGCCTCCGAACCGGGCCGCTTCCGCCAACTCCCCCAAAAGGGTCCAGAGGAAAAACCCCAGGACGAACATCGCGCCCACAAAAACAAAACGGTTCCGATCCATGGCTCTCCTTCTTCCCACCGCCCACAAAAACATTGCTATCGTGAAACTCATTTCGTACGTTGCAAAATAACCGACCGAAGAACTCAAGGCAACACTCATAGGAAGGAGCATAAACGATGATCCTCACCACCACCCCCACCGTTGAAGGACGCACCATCACGGCATATCTCGGCATCGTCACCGGCGAAGCGATCCTGGGAGCGAACCTCTTTCGGGATCTTTTCGCCGGGATCCGCGACATTGTGGGCGGCCGGTCCGCAGCCTACGAAAAAGAATTGCGCCGGGCCCGGGAGACCGCCTTCGAGGAACTCAAGGCGGCTGCCTTGAGCCTCGGGGCGGAGGCGGTCGTGGGCATCGACATTGACTACGAGGTCCTGGGGGAAAAGAACGGCATGCTCATGGTGAGCGTGAGCGGCACGGCGGTGCGCCTCGGCTGAAGGTCTTTCCCAAGGCGGCCGGTCCTCTCCTGGTGACGGGAAGAGGGCAGGGCGGAAAATCGGGACACGCCGCTAGGCTTTCTCCCCGCGGCTCTTGAGGTAAAGGCGCAGTCGGGCCAAATCGAAGTAGGCTTCCGCCAAGCCCAGCTTCAGACAGGTAATGAACATTTCGCCGTCTTCCACGCCGATCTGCTGGGCCATATATTCTTTGACCAATTGCAGGCAGGCCAGGTTGGCGGGAAGCCCGTTCCACAGGTTCCAACTGCGGAAGTGAACGCTGAAATGGAGCCTGCCGTACTTGATGGCCGTGTCCACTCCGCGCAGGCATTGGGTGGTTCCCGGTTCGTTCTTGTTGAAGGCATTGGAAATGGTCCGGGTGCGCAGAACCTTCCCGGTCGCCCGATCCGCCACCCGGATCACTTCCTCGTAGTCCACGGACTCGTCATAGAACAAAAGACTTTCGGGACGCCCCACCGTCATGTAGCAGTGCTTGGTGCCGGGACCGTGGGTGCGGTAATAGTCGATGACCCACTCGATCTGCCAGGCCAGGTCCTGCCCGTAGGTATAATGCTCCCCCGGTTGGGCTGCATCGGTCATGTAATAGGGGAGATACTTTTCCGCATACCCCGGCTCGACGGGATTGGGAATGCCCACGCCCGGCGGGATGTCCGGCTCCAAAGGGCGCGTCCCCGGATGGGTGATCTGGGCCGACACGAAATCCAACTCCCACCGCCTGGTCGGTGTGCTTCCCTTGTCCACCTTATATTCCCGGCCTTCTTCCACGGCCTTGCGCACCAACTGGTACCACAAGTCCGGAATGTCCCGCGCCGTCACAAAAGCCGCCTTGAGCATATCTCGATCCTTTCTGCCGAGCATCGCCTTCTTCGTTCCGTGATCCTTCATGGATATACATCTGCGGCATGGCAAGGGCAACGGCGGTGTCCCTTCCGAAAAACCCGGAACTACGAAGAAGGCGACCGCCGTTTTTCCCCTTTGAGGAAAAAGAGGCGTCGGCAGGCCGCCTCGACACAGCCTTTAAAAACGCCACGTAAAGCCGAAATCCACACTGTTTTCGCTCAAGGTCGATTTCAGCGCCACCGGCTGCCCGGTGATGTCGGTGCCCGTCTCCTCCACGCTCTTCTCGAAGGCGTGGACGAGGCCCGCATGCACCGAAAAGCGCGGCGTGAAATCATACCCGAGGCCGAAGGTCAGATGATGTTCCACAATGGCGGGAAACCCGACGATCCGGAAGGTTTCGTAGTAATAGGTGGGCATGGTTTTCCCCTGGACGGAAATCGGCATCTGCCCGTTAAATCCATCGTGGGTGTTGAGCGGATTTTTTCCGTAGCAGTATCCGGCGCGAAAGGTGAGTTTGGAGAAGGGCTTATACTGGGCGCCTACGCCCACGACCCACTGGTCTTCCCAGTCGAAATCTTCATAGCCGTTGGCATTGGACCAATTCAACCATTTCACGTCGGCTTCCAGCAGCAGTTGGCTGTTGAAGCGGTAGGCCGCCCCCAACGCGATCTGGTGTGGCGATTCCAATTTCAGCCGATCCAGGCTTCCGTCTCCGTCAAAGTCGGCCACATCGTCGTGATTGACGTTTTGCGGCGAGGTGTAGCTAAACCCAAGAGAGACGTTGTCCGTCGCTTTGTAGATCGCTCCCAGTTGGACGCCAAGCCCATAGCCGGACGAGGAGCCCTGGCGCAAGTCCAGCGTGGCGTAATCCACGTGAAGCGCCATACCGAAAGAAACCCTTTCAAAAGGTTGCAAGGCGACGGCCGGGGCGAATTTCATGATGGCCAGCTCGGTATAGGCGCCGGAAGCCAAGGGGAAAGATCCCATGGGGCCGAAATTGTAATAACTTGATTGATCCACCGCCGTCCCCTTGTAGTCCACCCCCAGACCGGAAACGCCGTAGGCGGACAGGCCGAAGCGCCAGAAAGGCGGCCGATCCGTGATGGGCACCGAAAGCCCGATGGCCGGAATGGGATAGACCTTGTCCTCGCTGTCCGCCGAAATGACGATGCCCGAGGCGGGAAAACTGATTCGCGTGTCCACCTTGGGCATGAAGAGCGTGCCGCCGAAGTTCATCTCCGAGGAGGGACAATAGGGCCCGAAACACATGGCCGCCGGGTTCACGAACACGGCGCTGATGGCATCCTGCGGGGAGGCGACGCCGACGCCGCCCATGGCGCGCGCCACCGGACCGACGGCGATCAGGTTGTCCCCGTTGGTGGCCGAAACCGATCCGCCGGTTCCCAAAAGCCCCAGAACAATGACGACCCCAATGATCATCCTTTTCATCGCTGCTCCTTTTCCCTTGCAGTTCTTCGCATATCGGCATGAAATTCCCCCTCACTTCGGTTTTTTCTGTTGGCCCAAAGCACCTCCTTTCCTTTCCAGACCCCTAGCGCCCACCCATGTCGTGCCTCGGGTGGGGGCGCCCGACGTCTTTGCAGTTCAAGTGAACATGATCACTTCGTGCCTCTTTGCACAAATATGAGCGCCACCCGGCCTCCGGCCCAAGGTTCTTTCGGGCCTGAGGCCCGTGCTCCGGCCACGAACGGCCCCTTCAAGGGGGCTCGTAAACGTGGCCTAGGAAACGATCAAAGCGTCGGCCACCATGGAGGTGAGAAACTGGACGTTGAGCCCCAGGCCGTAATGTTTGTTCAGCTCACTCAGCTGGGTATGGCAGTTTTCGCAGGCGGTGGCCAAAAGGTTCGCCCCCGTTCTTTGCACCTGTTCGGCTTTGACCTTTGCGGATTTCATTCGAAAATCCAGGGTATCCTCGCCCAAGGCCACCAAACCGCCCCCGCCGCCGCAGCAATAATTGTAGCGGGGATCAGGCGCCATTTCCCGATAGTCGTCGGTCAACTGCCGTAGAATAAAGCGCGGCTCTTCGAGGACGCCTCCGTTTCTTGCGATTTGGCAGGGGTCGTGGTAGGTCACGGTCTGCCCTTCGAAGGCTTTCTTGCTCACTCGAATGCGGCCTTCGCGCAGATACCGCGCATGGACTTCGGTCACGGAGGAAACCTTGAAGGGCTGGGCGCCGGAAAGCTGTTTCATGACGCGATAGGCCGTGCCGCACTCGCAGATGCACACTTCCTTGACCTTGAGCCTCCGGGCTTCGTTGACAATGCGATCGAGGATGAGCTTCGTACGGGTGGGGTCCCCCACAAAGGCGCCGAAATTCACGGCTTCAAAGAAGCTTAAGGTCCAGTTTTCGCCGGCGGCGTTAAAAACGGCGGCGGCCGGGATGATGGAATGGGCGCCGGCCAAGGCCACGTAGAGAAGATCCGCCCCCTCCACGTCCACAGGAATCACCGTTTTCCCTTCGGCCTCCATCTTCCACTTTTCCAAAACCTTTTGTTCCAGGTTTTTCACACCCTGGAGAAACCCTTCCTTGAAAAATTCCAAGGAGCGCCCCTTTTCGATGGACGTATCCGCGAGAAGCGTCAGGATTTCCGGTTCGGCATGAGCGCCCACCAGAAGCAGTTTCGCAATGGACATGATCATTTGGGTGTCGATCCCGAAGGGGCAATAGACCATGCATCGCCGACATCCCGTGCACGAATAGGCGGCGTCGTAGAGCTCTTGGAGGGCCGCCTCTGTCAGTTCCTTGGCCTCCCCGTAAGCCGGCCACACCTTGCCTTGGCCCTTGAAATACTTTTTGTAAATGCGCCGAACGATCTCCGCGCGATAGGCGGCGATATATCGAGCCTGCGGCATGGATTGATACACATGGCAGGCCGTGGTGCACACCCCGCACCGGGTGCACGTTTCCAGGTAGTACACCATGGCCCGGTTGAGTTTTGTCTGGAAAAGCTTGAGGAGGTCCTCTCTCGTTTGCAGGTCCATGGCTACCCTCGCTTTAAAAGGTTCATGGGCAGGGCCAAGAACGTGTGCATCATTTTCGTGAACGGAAAGACCATGAGGAACAGATTGGCGAAAAACACGTGGAGCACCAACATGAAGGCATGGCCCGAATAGAGGATGTCGTCCGGCACGAAGGGCTTGAGCGTGACCAGGCTCCACAGGTAGGCCCGGTAGGCGCTCACCCCCATCACGTCGTAGTCATACCAGCGGCGGGCCCAGTCCATTTGGCTGCCGAAAATGATCGTCAGAAAGAGTAAGATCAAGAGATAGTAGTCTTCGGGAACGGAAAGGTCCCGCACCGGAGCGTGAAATCGTCGGAAGAACAGATAGAGGATCGACACGGCCGCCGCCAACCCGACGAACCCCTTGCCCAAGAAAATTTCATGGGGCACCCATTGAAAAATCGGCCAGTCCCCGAACAGCTCGAGATGTCCGATGATGAGCAGGAGTATCGCGACGTGGAAAACGGCCAAGAAGAACCACAAAACGGGATTGTGCCGAAGAATCGACGGCATGAGAAACGTGTCCACCGTGGCATAAAGCCAGGCGGGTTCTTTTTTGGGAAAGATCTGCAATGAGTTCGGATGTGCGGGGCGCCGGGCCGTCCGGATGAGACGAAACGCCGTGCCCAAGACAAAAACGGCGAAAGCCGCGTAGACCATGGGTACCAAAATGAGGTAATAGGCGGTCTGCATGGATCCCCCCTCCGGCTCACGGGACGCGAAAGCCCCGGCCCTTCGGCCCGGTCCACAGCCCTTCACCCCGCGGGCAAGGGCTGCAGACCAGGCGTCAAAGACCGGACCGTGGCTCACACCTTGCGCTTAATGAAAATCCGGATGACCCCGTTTTCTTGGATCGTGTCCACGATCTCGTTGCCGCTGGTGCGGGCCCAGGCGGGGAAATCTGTCAAGGACCCGGGATCCGTCGTCTGCGCTTCCAGAATCTGGCCGACGTCCACCTCCTTGATCCCCTTGCTCACCTTCACCACCGGCATGGGACACGGCAGTCCCTTCAAATCCATCACCTTGTCTGCACGAATAGCCTCGCTCATGATCCATCCTCCTTTGTTGCGGGAACACGTCCCTGTTTTCCCCCTCACCCCCACGGGGCGAGGACGCTAGATGAAAAGCTGAATACGACTGTCCATGGCTTCTTCAAGGAATTTGGCCACGCCGCAAAAATCCATGGCCGGATATTGAATCATCTCTTCCCGCTTGAACCCCATGAGCTCCATGGAAAGCTCACAGACATAAATCTGCACGCCCAATTCGCCCGCCAAAGCAATCATCTGCTCGAGACTTGCCACGTTCTTTTGCTTCATGAGGTTCTTCATCATCGCCGTGCCCAAGCCGCCCATGTTCATCTTGGACAACTTCACGGAACAGGCCCCTTTGGGCAGCATGGTGCCGAACATCTTGCCCATGAGATCCTTGCCTTCCCCCTTCTTGGCCGGGTCGCGCAGAATCGGCGTAGCCCAAAAGGTGAAAAACATGACCACCTCCATCCCCATGGCCACGGCCCCCGTCGCGATGATGAAGGCCGCCAAAGCGCGGTCCAGATCGCCGCTGAAAACCACCATGGAAAGCTTGTTGGACGGAACCCTCCTTTGGAGCGCCTCCAACTGCGCCCGCATTTCCGCCACCTGTTTTTCCACCGCCGCCAAGTCGTGTGTCATGCGCCCTCCTTTCTTGCGCCTTTAATTGTTAATACTATGAACTATATAAACACGAAAAAATCCTCTAAAACATCTGCTGCTTCACCGCTTCCATGCTGACACGCAGTCTTTCCAGGGCCGTAAGCACCTGTTTGCGTTCCTCGGGGTCTAATTCCTCGAGGATCATTCGGTGGAGCGTGGCCACAAAGGCGGCGATTTCGTCGCAGGCGGCGCGCCCCTTCGCCGTCAGGCTGATGAGCTTGATGCGCCCGTCGGCAGGGTCGTCGATGCGCGCCACCAGGCCTTTTTCCAGCAAGCCCGCCACGATCTTGGTGACCCGGCTCTTGGCCACGTCCATCTTTTGGGCAATCCCTTTGACGGTGAGGTACTTATCCTCGCGAAAGAGCATGAGGCAGCGTAGTTCCGCATCGGGCAGGCGAAACTTCTTGGAAAGATGGGCCGCACGCGATTCGCAACACCGGACCACCTCCTCCATGAGCGTCTGGAATCGCCGCACCTGAAACTGAAAATAGTCGTCGGATCGGTTCGTCTTTTCGTTCATAGTGTGAACATAAGAACCGAAAAAGGGGGGGGAAGGTCAAGAAGAATTTTTCCGACTGTGCGGTTTTTTTTCACGGCGCCCAACCTGTGACGGACGTCTTGCAGGATCCCCGATTTTGTGCCATAAGGGCGCCGCTGGGGCGCTCCGTATGGAGCGCGTGGGGTTCAATGCATATGGAGGATTTTCATGAACGACGCCGACGGCAGCCCAAGTTGCCCGAACCGACGTCTTGAGAAACCGTCGCCGCCACACTTTTATAGACGATCGCGACATCCGCGTTTTCGGCCGTCCTTTGTGACCTTGAGGGGATCCTTCCGCCGCTAGCCCCGAAAGGGCTCACCCTCGGCCGCAGACGCAGACGCCGCGGCCGCAGCGGGGGTGAGCCATGAAGAACAAGAATCCACTCGTCGCTTCCGACCTCCAGCACCTCGTCGCCACGCAGGACACTCAAGGCATCAAGGAATCCTGCGCCCAAGCGCACCCGGCCGTCATTGCAGAGGGATTATCGGCCTTGGAGCCCGCCGAGGTATGGGCCGTCCTTCGGCACACCCCGTCTTCGCAACGATCGGAGATTTTCAGCCATCTGGACGAGGATCTTCAGGTGGAAGTCGTTCGGCTGCTGCGTCGCGAGGAGATAGCACGCCTGCTGTCGGATATGCCTCCGGACGACCGGGTGGATTTGTTCAAACGCATGCCAGAGGAGCTCCAGGAACTCGTCCTTCCGGCGCTGGCGCAGGCGGAACGGGAAGACATCCGCCGCTTGGCGGCCTACAAAGAAGGCACAGCCGGGGCCGTGATGACGTCCGATTACGCCACATTGTCTCCGGACCTGACGGCCGCCCAGGCCATTGAGCGCCTGCGGGAGGTGGCCCCCGATAAGGAAACCATCTATTACGCCTATGTGGTGGATGGGCAGCGCCGGCTGCTGGGTTTCGTCTCCTTGCGCGACCTGATCCTAGCTCGCCGCGATGCCAGAATCCGGGACATCATGCATCGTGACGTGATCTTCGCCCGCGTGGACGACGACCAGGAAGACGCCGCTCGGATCATCCAAAAATACGATCTCATCGCGCTGCCGGTGGTGAACGGCGGGGATGCCCTCGTGGGAATCATCACCCACGACGACGCCATCGATATCATCACCCAGGAGCATACCGAGGACATGGAAAAACTCATGGCCATCGCGGGAACCCATGAGGCGGGCGTGTACCTCAAGACTTCGGCTTGGGTGCATTTCAAGAACCGCGCCTACTGGATCATCGCCCTGGCCGCCTTGGGGCTCGTTTCGGGCATGATCATCCACAGCTTTGAAGACGCTCTGATGAAGCTTCTCATCCTCGCCCTTTACATGCCCATGGTGGCCGACACGGGCGGCAACACGGGAAGTCAGGCCGCCACGGTGGTGGTGCGGGCTTTGGCCCTCAGAGAAGTGTCCCCTCGGGACACGTTCAAGGTCCTGTGGAAAGAATTTAATGTGGCGGCCCTCCTGGCCGTGGTCCTGGGAATTCTCTCGTGGGCCAAGGTCATGTTCCTTTCGAGGGGAAGTGAAATTCCCGCAGGCTATTCCCTGGCCAAGATCGGCACGGCCATCGCGGTGGCCTTGGGCCTTCAGGTGGTGACGGCCACCCTTATCGGCGCCCTGCTCCCTCTGGCGGCTGCCAAAATGAAACAAGATCCCGCCGTGGTCGCCAGCCCGGCGCTCACGACCATCGTGGACATTACGGGGCTTCTCATTTATTTCACGACGGCCAAGATGCTTCTGGGCATCTGAGCCCGGCCGCTGCAAACCGTTCATGGGGCGCCCCGTGCGGCATGACATGCTCAGGGATTGCCTTGCCTCTCGACTCTGTTATGCTGGGGGCAATAACACGATGACGATGCCTCACCGAGAGGAGAATCGCCCAAATGCTCACCACTGTTTTGATGAAAAAACGCAGCGCGCTAAAGCCAACCGTTCGAGACGCCCTTCTCCCCATGATGGGGCGCTGAGAGGGAAACGATGGCGGTCTTGGCTTCCGATGCCGTGCTACGGGCGGCAAGCTTCGCAGGAGTACTGACTCTGATGGCGGTGCTCGAAGCGCTCTTTCCTCGGCGTAAGCGGGTTCAACCGAGAACCGCTCGCTGGTTCCGCAATCTCACCATGATCGGCGTAGGAAACGCTCTCACACGGGCCGCATCGCCCGTCGTCCCCGTGGGCGTCGCCACCCTGGCCTCGCAGCGAGGCTGGGGCCTTTTCAACAGCGTCGATCTTCCTCCCGGCGTCGCTTTCGCCCTCGCCCTGATTCTTCTCGACGGACTCATCTACTTCCAGCATGTCCTCACCCACGCCCTGCCCACCCTGTGGCGCCTCCACATGGTGCACCACACGGACCTGGACTTGGACTGCACCACGGGCGTGCGGTTTCACCCCGTGGAGATTTTCCTTTCGGCGGGCCTGAAAAGCGCCGCCGTTGCCGCCCTGGGCGCTCCCGTCAAAGCGGTGTTGGTTTTCGAAATCCTGCTCAACGGCTGCACCGTCTTCAATCACGCCAACGTGAAGCTGCCCCTTCTCCTGGATCGCCTCCTCCGGCCGGTGCTGGTGACCCCCGATATGCACCGCGTGCACCACTCGGTCATCATTCGGGAAACGCATAGCAACTTCGGCTTCTGCCTGTCCTGGTGGGATCGATTGTTCGGCACCTACAAGGCGCAACCGGAAAAGGGGCATGACGGGATGACCATCGGACTCAGCCAGTTCCGGGACCCCGCACGGCTCGGCCTGATGCAACTGCTGATCCTGCCCGTCAGCGGGGATCCCGGCCGGCAACCCATCAACCGGCACTGAGGTTCTTCGCCGCAAAGGACCAGTCGATGAGGTGGTTCAGGACGGCTTGCACATAGTCCGCCCTGCGGTTTTGATAATCCAGGTAGTAGGCATGTTCCCACACGTCCACGGTGAGTAAGGGCTTTTGACCGTGGGCGATGGGGGTGTCGGCGTTGGAGGTCTTCACGATTTTGAGGACCCCGGCTTCTTCGACGAGCCACGCCCAGCCGCTGCCGAAGACCCCCACGGCCGCCGCCCGAAACTGCTCCATGAAGGCTTGAGGACTCCCGAAGTCTTTGATGATCCTTTGGGTCAAGGCCACATCGGGTTCCCCGCCGCCGCCGGGCCGCAGGGAACGCCAATAGAAGGTATGGTTCCACACCTGGGCCGCATTGTTGAATACGGCTTGGTGTTCCGCCTTGCCGGCCGTGGCCTGGATGATCTCCTCGAGCCTCATGGCCTCAAAAGGCGTTCCTTGGACCAACTCCTTGAGTTTGGCCGCATAGCCGAGGTGGTGTTTGCCGTAATGAAAAGACAGCGTCTTGGCGGAGATGTGAGGCTCCAGGCCGTTTTCCGGATAAGGCAGCGGCGGCACTTCCCAGGCCGGGCCTCCGGAATCCTTCTTCGCCCAGGCCGGCTTCAAAAACCCCGCGTGGGCGAGAACCGCCGCCCCAACCATCGTCCCTTGGACGAACGTTCGCCGGGAAATTCCACCGTCTTTTCGTTCACCTGTCATTTTGAACCTCCTTATAGAATCGTGTTCAAGGCCGATCCGCGGTTTTCTTTACAATAACTTTCTAGGCCGCTCCCGCCCACCTCGGAGGGATGAGAGAGCCCGCATTTTTCGTCACGCCCCCGATCCGCCCTTTGCATCGCCTTGATCCACGGTGACCAAGCTCCGCGGCACCGTTTCCACGGGGGCCAGCTCCGAAATCGGCCCCCCCGGGGAAGCGGCCCCCAGTTCTTCGAACCTTCGGGCGGCGGGCAAGACCCGGCTTTCCAAAGATCCCACGGCGGCATTGTAGGCTTTAATCGCCCTTTCCAGCTGACGGCCCATCTCCGCTATGTAGCCTGTCATGGTCCGCAAGCGCTCGTAGAGCTGCTTCCCGAGTTCACTGATTTCCTGGGCGTTCTTGGCGATCTGTTCCTGCCTCCAGCCGTAGGCGACCGCTCGGAGCAGGGCGATCAATGTGGTCGGGGTGGCCAGGACAACACGTTTGGCCAGGCCGTCTTCGATGAGGGTACGTTCCGCATCCAGCGCCGCAGCGAAAAAGGATTCCCCGGGGATGAACATGACCACAAATTCCGGAGCCTTGGGAAACTGCTTCCAGTACTGTTTGTCGCCCAGAACGCTCATGTGGGCGCGCATCTGTTTGGCGTGCCTGTCCAGGGCCGCCTGCCGCCTGTCTTCGGATTCCGCCGCCACGGCATCCAAATAGGCATCCAGAGACACTTTGGCGTCCACGACGATTTCCCGTCCCGCCGGCAGCCGCACAACAAGATCCGGACGTATGGGCCCGTCTTCCCCGGAAAGACTGACCTGTTCGGCAAAGTCGCAATGGTCGGACATGCCGGAGAGCTCCACCACGCGGCGGAGGGTCATCTCCCCCCAGCGGCCGCGCACCTGAGGCTTTCTCAAGGCGGTGACCAAGTTGGCGGTCTCTCTGCGCAGGTTTTGATATCCCTCGCTCAAGAGCTTCAAATGTTCCGTCAGCCCCGAGTACGCTTCCTGCCGGGTTTTTTCCACGGCGCGCAGCTGTTCTTCAAACTTGGCCAGAGTGTCCGCCAAGGGTTTCACCAGCCCTTGGATGGCTTCGTGACGCCGTCCCAAATCGCCCTTCGCTTCGACCAGAACCTTGTCGAACGTCTCCTTGGCCAACTGCAAAAAAGCCCTGGAATTGTCCTGCAAGGTCGCCCCGGCCAGGGACTTGAAGGCGTCCGATAACTTCGCCTTGGCTTCCTCCAGCAGGGCCTTTTCCTCTTCAAGGCGGCAAAGGGTTTCTGCAAGACGGGTCTCCGCCTGAACCCTCGCGGTGCGTTCGGTGGCAAGGGATTCCCGAAGTGCGCTGATCTCCTCCAGGGCTTTTTGGTTTTGGGCGCGAAGCTCCGCATGAGCCCCTTCCAGGGCCGAGGCCCTGTTTTCCGCGGCATCGGCCCGCCCTTCCGCCTCCTCCACCCTCGCCTCCATGGACTTTCGCACCACGAGCGACGCCGCGAGCCATCCCACAAGAACCCCGAAAAGCCCCGCCGCCGCCCACAGCATTAGTTCCATCCCCACGGTCTCCCCTCCCGTCAAAACGCCTCTTTCCGCTCTATTGCTTCCATCCGTCCTTTTAGCAGGGTGTTGAAAAAAACAAATATAGTTCGTGGATAGATGTTGTTTTTCTGGTATG
>VSSL01000243.1_pt1 | contig 15970 bp, 12 predicted proteins | sample 4557531 | NCBI WGS metagenome assembly VSSL01 (sample SAMN10986726, study PRJNA523729) | hot springs metagenome | isolation source: hot springs | place: India:Timba, Gujarat | collected 2018-05-31 | reverse complement strand
GGGGATAGTTATCATAACTAGGGCATATGAGGCATATATATACACCTTTGGTCGGGTATGTTTCCGATTTCTGGGAGTAAATTGTTCAAGGAAGAACAAGGATACTGACAGATTTTTAAGGGGACTCCAACTAGGCGAACGCTTTAAAGGGGGTGTGGTAAAATGACATGGTGCAACTTGCCAGAACCAACAAAGGATTGCCCCTTCTAGCCAAGAAGCGCCGGAAGGTTTGTTTTTCGCGTTAAATAAAAATTGGGAGGTGCTTGTGCCGCGAGGTACTTCGCAGAGTTCGTACGAGGCGAAGGATATACAGGTGTTGGAGGGTTTGGAGGCCGTGCGCCGACGGCCGGGGATGTACGTCGGTGGTACGGATGCGAAAGCGCTCCACCATCTCATCTACGAGGTTGTAGACAATTCTATAGATGAGGCATTGGCCGGTGCCTGTGACCGCATTGAGGTGATCATCCATCCCGATAGCAGCGTGACGGTGCGCGATAATGGTCGTGGAATTCCGGTAGATATCCACCCGCAGATGCAAAAGCCAGCCTTAGAAGTGGTGATGACCACCCTGCACGCCGGGGGGAAGTTTGGTGGGGGCAGTTATAAGGTCTCTGGTGGCCTCCATGGAGTAGGCGTCTCGGCGGTTAACGCCCTATCCGAATGGTGCGAGGTCGAAGTCACACGCCAAGGGAAGGTGCACTTTCAGCGTTACGAACGCGGCTATCCTACCGGCCCGGTGCGGGTGATTGGCAAGGCCCCGGAAGGCGTTAGCGGCACAAAAACCACCTTCAAGTTTGACCCCGAAATTTTTAAAGGGGACTTGGACTACCGCTTTGACACTTTGGCCCAGCGGTTGCGCGAAATGGCTTTCGTCACCCGTGGGGTGACCATTTTCCTACGGGATGAGCGCATTGACCGCCAGATGACTTTCTATTTTGAGGGAGGCATCACCTCCTTCGTGCGTTACCTGAACCGTAACCGCCAAGTATTGCATCCGGTTGTCCATGTAGAGAAAGAGATCGAGGGCATCACCATTGAGGCGGCTATTCAATACACCGATGCTTTTGCCGAATCGGTGTACGCCTTTGCCAACACCATCAACACGGTGGATGGCGGTACTCATCTAACTGGGTTGCGGGCGGCTATCACCCGCACGATCAACGATTATGCCCGACGGGCGGGCTTGCTTAAAGATGCCGACCCTAACTTCACCGGGGATGACACCCGTGAAGGGTTGACCGCCATCATTAGCATCAAACACCCCGATCCTCAGTTTGAGAGTCAGACGAAGGTCAAACTGATGAACCCGGAGGTGCAAACCTATGTTCAGCAGGTGGTAGGCGAGGCATTTGGCGCCTTTCTGGAGGAGAATCCAGCGGCGGCCAAGGCAATTGTGCAGAAGTGCCTCACTTCGGCGCGAGCGCGCGATGCGGCACGCAAGGCGCGCGATTTGGTCATTCGCAAATCGGCGCTTGAGAGCCTCACCTTGCCGGGGAAGCTGGCCGATTGCTCGGAGCGCGACCCTCAAAAGACAGAACTGTACATTGTAGAAGGCGATTCGGCAGGCGGATCGGCGAAACAAGGGCGTGATCGCCACTTTCAAGCAGTGCTCCCCCTGCGGGGAAAGATCCTCAACACCGAACGGGCACGCCTGGACAAGATTTTGGCTAACAACGAGTTGAAGGCGCTGATCTCGGCCTTAGGCACGGGTATTGGGGAAAACTTTGATCTCTCCGGCTTGCGCTACGGACGGGTGATCATCATGACCGATGCCGATGTGGATGGCAGTCACATTCGCACCCTTTTGCTGACCTTTTTCTTCCGTTACATGGCTCCGCTCATCGAGGCAGGCCATTTGTTCATTGCTCAACCACCCTTGTATCGTTTGGCCTTTAAAAATCAAGTACGCTACCTTTACTCCGAAGCGGAAAAAGAGCGCGTCCTCAAAGAATTAGGGTTGAACGGCGACAAAATTCAATTGCAACGTTATAAGGGTTTGGGTGAGATGAACCCGGAGCAACTGTGGGAAACGACTATGGATCCAACCCGGCGCACCTTGTTGTTGGTCACGATTGAAGACGCCGCCGAGGCCGATCGCACCTTTGACATGTTGATGGGTTCGGAGGTACCTCCAAGGAAAAGGTTCATTCAGACCCATGCCCGTGAGGTGCGCAACCTGGATATCTAGCACCTTTAGAGATAGAGATAAGAGAGCTGGCACTCGTTATTGATGCTTTTAGAACGCGGCACCCTATTGAATAATCGCTACCGCATTGTGGACATCCTCGGCCAAGGGGGGATGGGTGCCGTTTATCGCGCCATTGACGAAAACTTGAACGTGGAGGTGGCAGTTAAGGATAACCTGTTTACCTCCGAGGAATATGCCCGCCAATTCCGGCGCGAGGCAATCATCCTAGCCAGCCTGCGCCATCCTAACCTACCGCGGGTGACCGACCATTTTGCTGTTCCGGGGCAAGGTCAGTATCTGGTGATGGATTTTATTGAGGGGGAAGATTTACGTCACCGCATGGAACGCGTCGGGCCGCTTCCAGAGGAGGAGGTGGTTACCATTGGCGCTGCGGTGTGTGATGCCCTGCGTTACATGGGTTCCCGCAACCCACCGGTGATCCACCGTGATATCAAACCGGGTAACGTGCGCATCACACCTGAGGGGCACATCTTCCTGGTGGATTTCGGTTTGGCGAAAACCTTGCTCGGATCGCAGATGACCACTACCGGGGCGCGCGCCATGACTCCCGGTTACTCTCCGCCAGAGCAATATGGCACAGCCCGCACCGATCAGCGCTCGGATATCTACTCCCTGGGGGCGACGCTCTACGCGGCGTTGACCGGGAACACCCCGGAGGATGCCTTAGCGCGGGCGATGGACCAAGTAGAACTGACCCCTGTGCGCAAGCACAACCCGCGCGTATCCAAGAAGCTGGCCGCGGTCATCGAGAAAGCCTTACAAATTCACCCCGAGGACCGCTATCAAACGGCAGAGGAATTCAAGCAAGCTCTGCTCGGTTGCGGGGTTAGCGTGCGGCGGGACGAGATGGGGTATCTCGTCACACCACCACCTCCGCCTGCCGAGAGCGAAGAGGAGCGACCTTTAGAGATAGGAGCCGGGGAGGCCCTTGCCCCAAGTGGGGATAGCGCTCCTGAGCCGCGCGTCAAGTCACCAGTGCCTGCCGCCGGCGCGCTTCTCGCAGAAGGAGCCGCTGCTACCCCGCGCTCCCGCCCTCGCCGTGGGCGGCGCAAACGCTGGAGCTTAGGGTGGACAATTTTACTAGGCGTGTTTGCCGGCCTGGTGGGATTTGGGATACTCTCGTGGAACGCGCCTCAGGTAACGGCGTGGATTGCGGCACGTTGGCCGATTCAAATTGTGCTGGCCAATGCAAGCCCTCCCCCGACCTTTCCGCTCTCTTTCACCCCTTCACTTTCACCCCAGTACGAGACCCTTTCGGTACAACCGACAACGGCAGCACGTATTCCTGCGGGCACAGCCACTTTCGCTCAGCTGGGATTGCGCTTAACGCCCACCCCTACGCTGAGTCCTACGTGGACCCCCACCTTGACACCCACCCTCATCCCAACCCCCATCGGAGGTGGGGGTGGGCAAATCGCTTTCGCCTCCACAGAGAGTGGGGTTCCCCAATTGTACGTGATCAACTCCGACGGCACCGGCCGGCGGCAGATAACCTTTCTTCCCGAAGGGGCCTGCCAGCCGGATTGGTCGCCCGATGGCCAGCGTTTGGTGTTTATTTCGCCGTGCCGCGGCAACGACCTGACCTATCCCGGCGCCGCGATGTACATTATCAATGAAGATGGCAGTGGTCTCTTACCTTTACCGACCTTGTTCGGCGGCGATTTTGACCCCAAGTGGTCGCCAGATGGCAAAAAGATTCTCTTCACCAGTCTGAGAAATAGCGGACGCCCCCAACTGTATGTGTTGAATTTAGAAGACAACACGGTGATTCCGCTCTCGGAGCGGTACGGTCTGGATTATCAGGGCTTTTGGTCGGCGGATATGCGTTTTATTCTGTTCGTAAGCGAACGGCGCGGGGGAAAGCAGATTTTCGTGATGAACGCCGATGGAAGTGACCCCCGCCCGTTTACGCGCAACACACTGTTCAATCTGCGTCCCTCCTGGTCGCCGGATGGGAAAACGGTGATCTACACCCAGTATGTGAGCTTGGGGAGCATCCCCCGCGTGAACATCGCTCCGTATGACTTGGAGAACTTTGTCGAATACCGTCTGAGCGATTTCCCCATGCGGGAGGCAGTATACTCTCCGGACGGCTATTGGATTGTCTTCGAGGGTTGGCCGTTGGGCGGAAGTCACGATATCTACATCATGACCTCCACGGGCATTGCTCGTACCCAGCTCACCGACGACCCCGCTTTGGACTTTGACCCGATTTGGCGGCCAAGCCCACCCCCGAATCCCTAATAAAGGCGCAATAAGGATATAGTCGGTACGAGGATGGGGGGAATCTGTTCGGATTCTCGGCGATGATCGGGAATATCCGTAAGATCGGGGCTAGGGGTTGGTGATGGTGCGCCAAATTACATGGAGCACCTGTAGGGCGGTGAGATTACGCACTGGCCAGGCTTTGCTCATCGCTTCGGGGTCGTCGAAGAAATTCCGCCCCCAGGTGAGGTGGGCTTGGTCTTCCTGTAAGCCATGATTGGGCAGGGGTTGGACGGCGGCCCAGAAATTCCATAAGGGCACGTTGTAGGTAAACGCCAGGCGAGCAATGGTGGCATTGATAAATCCATCCCCTTCTTGGTTATCGGCTTTAGTGGCTAAAATGGGGAGGATGCCCAAATCGAGGGAATATTCAATGATACGCCGCATCTGGGGTTCAAATTCCTGAGGGCGCCAGACGTCGTTTGTGCCCAGCATGATAAAAGCGATCACCGGGCGGTGCAGGCGATATTCGCACGCCAAGGGAGTCTCGCCCACCTGGCAATAGCTGCGGTCGGCCCATAAGGGGACGAAGAGCGCTGAAGCGTTGAAACCCGAACGAGCAGCCAGGCTGGTGCGCCCGAAAGAGCCTTGAAAGTAGGCGATCACCTCGCTCAATTCCACATATTCCCCTAAACGATAAAACTCCGGGCCTAGGTCAAAATCGCCAAGGAACCAAGCCGGCGTGCTGCCGCAATCGCCGATCTTCGAGAATGCGCGTGGGTTGTTGCCTAGGGCTAATCCGCGTTGATAAACCGCTTTCCAGGCTTCATTGGGTGGCGGGATGACAGGAAGTTGCTTCCATCCCTCTGGCCCTAGGGTAGGAGTAGAGCTGGGAGCGGGGGGTGGGCTAGGGGTAGCGTTAGGTTTTGCGGGGGTTACGGTAGGGGATGGGGGGACCAGGGCGTTGAGGTGGAGGTTGGTGAGAGGGGAGCTGCCTTGGTTGAGGTGGGGGGATAGGTTGCGGGGAGGGGTAACCCAGTGGGTGTTGGGGAAGGTTGCAAAGGGACTTGAGCCGGCGCCCCAAAGGAGGCGAGCAGACCAAAAGCGAGCAGTATCCCTGCGAGGATAAAAAGGGGGCGGTGCACTTTCATGGTGGCTATTATAAAGGGTTAGTACGCCCCTGGAAGGAAGCCGTTTTCCCGATAACTTTTGCCTAGGGGGTAGACGAGGTGAGAATCGCTTCAAGATGGGGGCGCAAATATGCCGCAAAAAGGCGGTTACCGTTGGGTGTCAGGTGGATGGCTGTGTTGGTGAACTCTTGGCGCGGCAGCAGATTCCACGCATCTAAGTAGCGCCAGCCTTTTTGATGGGCGAGGGTATGCATCAGGGCACGATAGTCATCATAAGCCCAGCGGGGGTAATAGAAGTTGTAACGCAGATCGCTGTTTTGGCCTTGGCTAAGGTAGATCGGTTCGTTAATTAGAAGAATGGGGATGTTCTTGGCTATGGCATGGCCGGCCTCGAGCATCTCTAGGGCGAGCTGGGAACGGTCGAGGTGGGGCGGTTGCTGATTGTGGAAAGTGACCTCTGCCATGAGATCGTCCATCGGAGAGGGATATGCCTCCGGGATGTCTTGGTCAATGCCGGTGGCTGCCCACAGGACCCCGTAAACTTGCAATCGTATCAGATCGGCCAAAGGGCGGCGGGAGCCCACCAAAGTGCGTTCCCAGAAACTGGGCTCGATGAGAGCGGGGTCGTTCTCATCGAGGGCGAGTTGGTAGTCGTGGATCAGTTGGCGCACTTCTTTGGGGTTATGCTGAACAAGAGGCGGGAAGAGCTGCTTATCCCGCGGGAAGGATTCCAGTGTGACCAACCAGAGGATTAAATCTGGTTCGTAACGCATGGCGTGATTCAAGATAAGCAAGTCTTTGGTCAAAGACATCACGGGGTAACCCAGGTTGTAAAACCGCACCATTTTGCCATCCGAGGTGACCAGCCCTAATTGGTTGAGATGAGCGCTAAGGGTCTGGTCTGCCGGCAGCAAGAAGCCCCAGGTGGACGAGTCGCCAATGAGCAGAACGCGATATTCGTCAGGCGGTTTGGGGCCGGCGCTCAGTTCATGGGCAGCAAACAACGCGGATAGGGTGTAAAGGCTGAGACTATGGGCGCGGCTGGGGTTATCGCTATAGGGCAGACGCTTACGGCCGGGGAATAGGTGGTTGTAAACCGAGAGCCTACCCAGAGCCTCTAAAGGATAGCACACCGCGAAGAGCCAATTGATGAGGATGAAAAGCAGCAAGGCTTTTCCGGCTACGCGCCAAGCAACTCGGCCGTTGGAAGGTTGAAGTGAGGGGGAAAGTTGGTGAACCATAAGCGAACCGTTCTGCGCGTGGGTGGTTCCCTTTTCAAAAACCGAATAAGGTGCGCAGCACTTGCCATGCGAGCGCAGGTTCGGGCAAGGCAAACCAAACCCAGCCGAGATTGACGTAAAGAAAAGTGAGCGCCCAACTGCTGTAATTCACTAGGAGTTTTAGCCATGGTCGGTTTTCCAGGGATGGGAAACGCGGTCGTAACCAATCGGACCAGCGGTTGTGGACGAACAGACCGACACCATGCCACAAACCCCATATTAGGAAATTCCACGTGACGCCGTGCCATACACCGATCAGCCCCATGGTGATCAGCTGGCCGCTAAGAATAATCAGCCAAACAGGCAAGTGACCCCTGAGTCGCAGAGCGCGAGTGAGAGGGTTGAAAACATAAGCACGAAACCATTGCGCTAAGGTGATGTGCCAACTGTTCCAGAAAGCCGTAAGGTTTGTTTTCTGGTAGGGGCGGTCGAAGTTCTCCGGCAGGGAGAAACCCATCAGGTTTCCCAGTCCGATGGCGATATCTGTGTAGCCGGAAAAGTCCCAATAGAGGCGTAGGCCAAAGGCCAACAGGAGCACCCACATCCAGAGAGGGGAGGTCACTTGGGCCGCATTGGTGGGGTTGAGGGCGATTATGGCGAGGGTATCGGCCAGGGCGAATTTTTTAAAAAGGCCGACCAGCACGCGGCGCAGCCCCTGAACGGTCAGCAATGCGCGCTCGGCGCTGGGCGGCGCTTGAGCGGGGTTAGGTTGCAGTAGTTTGCTGCGTTCGCCCTCCCAGCGCGGCCAACGGTCTATGGGACCAGCCAACAGGGTGGGGAAGAAGAGGGCATAAGTGGCAAAGGGGAGCAGCGCCGGCCTTTCTAGACGCCCACCTTGCCGTTCGCGCAAGACATGGATCAGGCGAAAAGCCAAGTAAGAAAAACCCAGCCAGGTAAGGTCATCGGAAGCGGCTAGGGAGGGGTCTTGACCGCCAAAGGTGCGTAGCATCTGGCTGGCAGAGTGGGCGAGGGAGGGGGTTTTTATGATAATGAAGAGGCCGATTAGAATGGCGAAGAGGAGACGCACACCCCAACGTCGTAAGGAACCGTAAGCGAACAGTAGTGCCCAGAGCCCCATAGCCACAAGCAATGGGGGCAGCACAAATTGCGGGGGAGGGGGACGCGTGGCGGTAAGACAACACAGGGCGGGTAAAAAACGAGCCAAGCTGATCAGCACCACGAAGCTGGCCAACAAGGCGAGCGAAATCCATGTTGTGCGGGCGTCGGGAGGGCTAGAGGGCTGGGCGACGAGCCAAACGGTGATGACGAGAAAGAGGGAGAGAGTAGGGGCCCAAAAATCGAGGTAGCGTAAAGGTGTGGCCGGCTGTAAAGCGTAGAGCACTACCAGACTCACCAAGAGCATAGCGGGGAGCGCGTAGCGCTTTGTGGTGGGACGCTCGCTTAGGCGCCCAATAAGCAACGCCGCTAGACTTAGTGCCAGAACATGGGGCACACCCATCTAAAAGCCCTGATAGATCCATTGAGGGGTTTGATCGGCGGTGAGGATCGTGATGGCTATTAGAATGAGACACACCAAGAGGGCATACAGATTTTCGCGGGTGAAAATCCAGGTTGAGAGGATATTCATGATAGGGAGTTTCATAGGGTGCTTCACGGTTGAGCGTAACCGCACATGCGCCATTCTCCCCCCTCATAGCGAACAAGGTAGGTTTGCTCGGCGGCGTCAATTTCAAGATCCTCGGCACCGTAGTTGGCGATGATAACCCCTTGACACTTGACCTGTGCCTGCTCGCCAGATAGCTCCGCGGTTTCGCAGTGCAGGTCGCGCGAGGTGAGGGCAACAGCATTGAAGGAATTGTATTCTAGGCGCGCCTGGGCTTCCCAAGCGGCGCAAGAGTATTGGATCATGCGGTTGAGATCTCGCCCTACTAAGGCGTTTAGGTAGCCTTCGACTGCCCTAGCGGCCTCCTCCCTTGCAGGAGACGAGGTGCAGCCAACCGATATCGAGAGCAGCAAAAGCAACAGAATGCCCAGGAGAGATGAGCGCATAAGGACCGTATCCCTTCTTTGAAGATATTCTGGCATCCGGGCGATATTGTACCAGGAGAGAGCGCTACCCCCGAGCCAGAAAAGCGCCCTAGCCTATTAGTTGGTGAGAATCTTAATTATGACTTCTGGGGAGATGACATCTGTCCATTGTCAGAAGGGCAGGATTCGTAGATAATCCACAAGAGAGCAAAAGACGAGGAAATAAAAGAGATACCCCCAAGGAGAAAGTCATGAGCGCACAAATCATTGACGGGAAAGCCATCGCCGATGAAATCCGCAAGGAAGTCGCCCAAGAGGTGGCACGTTTTGTGGCGGCGGGCAAGCCCAAACCCGGCTTGGCCACCGTTTTGGTGGGGGAGAACCCAGCTTCGAAAGTATATGTCAGTTCCAAGCAGAAAGCCTGCGCTGAGTTGGGAATGGAGTCTTTTGGCTTTCATCTGCCGCAAGATGCTACTCAAGAGCAGGTGGAAGGGTTGGTGCGCGAGCTGAACGCCGACCCCCGGGTAAATGGCATTCTGGTGCAGTTGCCGCTCCCCTCTCACCTGGATGAGGAAAGCGTGCTGCGTTCCATCAGCCTGGAAAAGGACGTGGACGGTTTCCACCCAATCAACATCGGGCGGTTGGCGCAAAAGGGACGCGATCCGCTCTTCGTGCCCTGCACACCCCTCGGTTGCATGGTCCTGCTGGAAAAGGTCGGTGTGAAGCTGGAGGGTGCCAATGCGGTCGTTCTCGGGCGTTCCAACATTGTGGGGATGCCTATGGCGCTGTTGTTGGTGCGCGCCAATGCTACGGTGACCATCTGCCATTCGCGCACGAAGGACTTGCCGGGGGTGGTGCGCTCGGCGGATGTGCTCATTGCTGCAGTAGGGCGGGCAAAAATGGTGCGCGGCGATTGGGTAAAGCCGGGCGCTGTAGTGATTGATGTAGGCATCAACCGCATTGACGACCCCACCCATCCTAAAGGCAGCCGCTTAGTAGGAGATGTGGATTTCGATGAGGTCAAGGAAGTGGCTGCGGCTATCACCCCGGTGCCGGGCGGGGTTGGCCCGATGACCATTGCTATGTTAATGAAGAACACTTTTCATGCCGCTGTGCTCGCCCACGGGCCGGCATAAGTCGGCTGGGACTTGGCTGCTCTCTTCTTCGCCTCCTGCCTCATCTCCCTAACGGCGAAGAAGGTGAAGCAGAATCGGGCGACGAATCTTCTCGTCGCCCGATTTTTAGGTCATCTTTGAGGGGAGCCCAGAAGTTTACAAAAAACCTATGCCTCTTGACGAGACAAGTGAGTGGATGTAAGATGAGACCCAAAAGCGAATAGCCTAAAGGATTAAAACTTAGGGAGTACCCATGAAACTGGTCGTTATCGGCTGTGGGCGTGTAGGGGCGGAGTTGGCCCACCGCCTTTACCTCAACGGGCATCAGGTGGTTGTGGTAGATCGGGACGAGAATGCCTTCCACAATTTGCCGTTGGATTTTAAAGGGCGTTTGGTGGAGGGGCATGTCTTGAACTACGATGTGTTGAAGCGGGCCGGCCTTTACGAGGCCGATGGTTTGGCGGTAGTCACCGATTCGGATACCATCAACGCCGTCATTGCCCATATCGCGCGAGAGGAATTTAAGGTGCCGAATATCATTGTGCGTAACTACAACACCCGATGGCGTCCGATGTTGGAGATGTTTGGGTTGCAGGTGGTGAGTTCGGCAAGTTGGGGGGCTCAGCGCATTGAAGAGTTGCTTTACCGCCAGCAGACGCGCACCGTATATTCTGCGGGGAATGGCGAAGTGGAGCTCTACGAATTTGTGGTGGGGGAGGAATGGGAGGACCATCCTCTTTCCGACCTGGTGCCGCAAGAGGGCACTGTGGTGGCTGCCTTAACCCGCGCCGGGCGAGCGATCCTTCCTTCTAGGGAGATTTTGCTCAAAGCGGGGGATATACTTTTGGTAAGCGCCACACTGGAGGGCAGTCAGGCTTTACACGAGAGGATCAACAAAGGAACTCCGCTCAAAGCCTCTCTCTCCGAGAATTTGGCTTAGTGGCGAGGAGATGGCACGATGTTTGTAGTGATCGCCGGCGGTGGGCGTACGGGGACGCAATTGGCGCATATGCTCTTGGATCAGAAACATCGGGTGCTCTTGGTGGAGCATCGCCCGGAAGTGCTCGCCCGTTTGCACCGCGAGCTGCCTACCGAAGTAATCTATGAGGGGGATGCTACGGAATTGGAAGTGTTGGAACGCATTCAAGTGGGGCAGGCAGATGTCTTGGCGGCCTGCACGGCCAAGGATGAGGACAACTTGGTCATTTGCTATTTGGCGCGCAAGTGCTTTCAGGTGCCGCGCACTATTGCCAGGGTGAACGATCCCCGCAGCGCTTGGCTCTTCAACGATGTCTTTTGTGTGGATGTGGCGCTCAATCAAGCGGCAGTGATGGCCAGCCTGATTGAAGAAGAAATGTCTCTTGGTGACATGATGACCTTGCTCAAGTTGCGCCGTGGCAATTACTCCCTGGTGGAAGAGAAGATTCCGCCGGGGGCACCGGTGATAGGCATGGCGCTGAAGGACACCCAATTGAGTGATGAGTGTGTCATTGCCGCCATCATTCGCCATGGCAAGATGATTATGCCACGTGGCCAAAGCGTGTTCGAAGCCGGTGACGAGGTGCTGGCTATTACCAACCGGGAAGGAGCTGAGCACTTACGCCGCCTTTTCACTCCTGTAAACAACTTTGATGGGAAGGAGAAGACTACTACTTAGAGACAGGGATTTCCCCTTTGGTCAAATAACCAGGCGATTGAGCGGCGAAGCATGATGTGCCAAGCGGAGAGGTGGGATGCCCCTCCGCTTTGTTGTTCAGGGTATAATTTCAACGAAATGATGGCACCTTTCGCTTCTCTAATGGCTGTAAAAGGAGTGCGGTGATGTCTGTTATTGGCCAATCCCTGCCGCGGGTAGATGCCCGTGCCAAAGTGAGCGGTGAAGCGCTCTTCGCCGGTGATTTCAACATTCCCAACCAACTCCATATGAAAATCCTTTTCGCCAACCGCCCCCACGCCATCATCCGCGCCATTGATACCTCCGCAGCGGAAGCTTTGCCGGGTGTGGTGGCGGTGTTTACGGCGCGCGATGTGCCGGTGAACGAATATGGTCTGATCATGCCGGACCAACCGGTGCTTTGTGGCCCTGGCTCGACCAAGCCCTATGCCGACCGGGTGCGCTGGATCGGCGACCAGGTGGCTTTGGTGGTGGCAGAATCGGAGGAAATCGCTGCCAGGGCAAGGGACTTGATTCGCGTGGATTATGAGGATCTGCCGGTGCTCACTGACCCTATAGAGGCAATGAAGGAGGGCGCTCCATTGTTGCACCCGGAGCGGGGATCAAACATCTTTTGCCATTACCGCATCCGCAAGGGGGATGTTGAGAAGGCATTTGCCGAGGCGGAGGTCATCGTTGAAGGGGAATATCGCACGCCGCCTCAAGAGCACGCCTATCTCCAGCCGGAAGCCGGCGTTGGGTATATTGATGAAGAAGGTCGCGTAACGGTGATTGTCGGTGGGCAGTGGGCACATGAAGACCGCAAGCAGATCGCCCATGCCTTGGATTTGCCGGAGGAGCAGGTGCGGGTGATCTACCCTCCGGTGGGAGGCGCCTTTGGCGGGCGGGAGGATATGTCGGTGCAAATTGTACTTGCCTTGGCTGCCTGGCGTTTGCACCAACGTGGCATCCATCGCCCGGTCAAAATTGTTTGGAACCGTGAGGAGTCGATCATCGGCCACCACAAGCGCCACCCCTATATAATCCGAGCGCGCTGGGGGGCAACACGTGAAGGAAAGATCATCGCTGCCGAAGTGGAGCTGGTCGCCGATGGCGGTGGGTACGCCTACACCTCCACGAAGGTGTTGGGTAATGCGACCCTGATGTGCACAGGGGTGTATGAGATACCCAATGTCAAGGTGGATTCCTACGCGGTCTATACCAACAACATGGTCACCGGCGCTTTTCGGGGCTTCGGTGGGCCACAGGCTGCCTTTGCAGCGGAGATGCAGGTCAATCGCCTAGCCGAGGCCCTGCATATGGACCCGGTGGAATTACGTTTGAAGAATGTGTTGCGGGAGGGCTCGCTGCTCTCGGTGGGCACGCCCTTACCTAAGGGGGTCAGTTTGCCCCAGGTGATCGAACGCTGTGCTCAGGAGGCCGGTTGGCAAGTGGAGCATCTCCCGAACGGCGAGACGCGGGCGAAGTTTCTGGGTCGGCCGGAGCTGAATGAGAGGCTTCCCTCTCATATAAAGCGAGGTATTGGTTTTGCCGCGGCATTCAAGAATGTAGGCTTCTCATTTGGTTTCCCGGAGAACTGCTGGGCGACAGTGGAATTGCACGGGGGAGCCGAGATCGAAGAGGTGGTCGTGCGTCACGCGGCCTCGGAGGTGGGTCAGGGTTCCCACACCGTGATCGCGCAGATGGCAGCCGAGGCCGCCGGCGTGCCCTTGGAGAAGGTACGCCTGATTATGGCGGATACGGCTGTCACGGATAACTCGGGCAGTGTTTCGGCCTCACGCATGACCTTTATGGCCGGCAACGCGGTGAAGGGAGCGGTGAACCTGGCCCTAGAGAAATGGCGCGCCGAGGAGAGGCCAGCCATTGCTACCTATCAATATCGTCCGCCGCGCACCACACCCTATGACCCACAAACCGGCAAGTCGGAACCGAATTTTGCCTATGGCTATGTGGCTCAGGCGGCATTGGTTGAAGTAGACACAGAGACCGGCTTTGTGCGCGTCTTGGATGTCGTTTCAGTAAACGATGTGGGGCGAGCCATCAACCCCCAACAGGTGCAAGGACAGATCGAAGGGGGCGTGGTGCAGGCAATGGGGTATGTGCTTATGGAGAACTTCATCCAGAAGAACGGCTATGTGGAGACGCGCCATCTCTCCACATATCTTATCCCAACCGTACTGGATGTCCCTGAACGAGTGCGTTCGGTGGTTTTGGAATACCCTGACCCCATCGGGCCATGGGGAGCGCGCGGAATGGCCGAGATGCCCTTCTTACCGTTGGCCCCTGCCGTTGTGTCTGCCGTCCACGATGCCATCGGTGTGTGGTTTCACGAATTTCCGCTCACCCCAGAACGGGTATTACGAGGATTAGGTAAGATATAACTGCCTCTATGGTGAAGGAATGTAAGCGGATCCTTATTCTTACCGCTGATGCCGGTTTTGGACACCGCTCGGCAGCCAACGCGGTCGCCGCTGCCTTAGAGGAACTCTATGCCTCAGATTCCCAAGTAGTGGTGGTCAACCCCCTCGACGATAAACGCACTCCCTCCTTCCTGCGTGAAACTCAATTCGAGTACGATAAGTTTGTGCGGCGGATGCCGGAGTTCTACCGCTTCAATTATCAATTAAGCGACGCCCCTGTGCCGGCAGCAGTGTTGGAGAGAGCGTTAATCGTTGTGCTCTTTGGCGTCATTCGTTCCATTATCAAGGCCTATGAACCAAATGCCGTGGTGTGTACCCACCCATTCTTTCTGGCCCCCTTGAATGCCTACATTACGTTAAGCAGACTATCCATTCCGTACCTGGCGGTGATCACCGATCTCACCAACGTCCATCGCTTGTGGTTCAACAATGGGGCCGATTTGGTGCTGTTGCCCACCCAAGAGGCCTTTGAGCAAGGTCTGGAGTTGCGTTTTCCGGCCGAGCGCATGCGGGTGACGGGTATCCCTGTAAACCCGGCCTTTGTGCGCGAGAAACGCTCCAAGATCGAATTGAGGCAAGCGTTGGGTTGGGAAACGAACCTGCCCACAGCTCTTGTGGCGGGGAGTAAGCGGGTGAAAAACCTGATGAATGCCCTGCAGGTCATCAATCACAGCGGCTTTCCTCTACAACTGGTGTTGGTGGCGGGTGGGGATGACGAGTTGTTTGCCCAGTTCCAGGCCACAGAGTGGCACAGACCGACACATATTTATAATTATGTAACCACCATGCCCCAATTTATGCTGGCTTCGGATCTCATCATTAGCAAGGCAGGTGGGCTCACGGTAACCGAATCGCTTGCCTGCGGTCTGCCCCTTTTGTTGATAGATGTTACCCCCGGACAGGAGGAGGGGAATGCCGCTTACGTCTTGGCGCATGGGGCTGCAGAGCGCGCTGAGACGCCGTTTGAGACTCTCGAGATCCTTTGCCATTGGTTCGAAAACGGTGGCCGGCTGCTGGCCGAAAGGGCGCAGGCGGCGGTTCGTCTGGGAAGGCCTCGGTCCGCCTATACAGTGGCGGAATTGGCTTGGAACGCCGCCCAATGTGGGCGCGGTTTGCCACAATCCCGTTTGCGCTCCTGGGTGCCACGCTTGCGCCAATTGCTGCGCGCTTTCGAAATCTCCGAAACGGATTGAAGTGAGGGGCAATGGCCTTATGGGTTATAGTGCGCGGTGGGGGAGATTTGGCCAGCGGGGTGGTGTTGCGCCTGCATCGGGCGGGGTTGCGCATCGTGGTTACAGAACTGCCTCAGCCGCTGGTGGTGCGGCGCAAGGTGGCTTTTGCGGAGGCGGTCTTCCAGGGGGAGTGTCGGGTAGAAGAGGTGCCAGCGCAGCGCGTGGAAACACTGGCTCAAGTGCTTTCGGTGACTCAGCAAGGCGCGATTCCAGTTCTTGTTGACCCAGAAGCGCACATCGTTCAGAGACTAAGAGAATATTTCGGAGGGAATACCCCTCTGGTCTTGGTGGACGGTCGCATGCGTAAACAGCCCCCTGAGAACTCGTTCCATGGAATTGATTTGCTCATCGGGTTGGGACCGGGGTTCGTTGGTGGAGAGAATTGCGATGCTGCCATTGAAACCCATCGCGGGCATCTTCTGGGACGGGTGATATGGCAGGGGGCTCCTCTGGCAGATACTGGCGTCCCCGATCGGGTTGGGGATAAAACTATAGAGCGGGTTTTGCGCGCCCCGGTGGATGGCCCTCTGGATGCTCTGGCCCAAATTGGGGACCATTTGGAAGAGGGTCAACCAGTCGCACGCATTGCCGATCAAGTAGTGTGCGCTCCCTTCAAAGGGGTGTTGCGAGGCTTGATGTACCCTGGTTTGTCTGTGCAGCGGGGGATGAAGATTGGGGATGTTGACCCGCGCGACGAGCCCGCTTTTTGCTTTTT
>VSSL01000242.1_pt1 | contig 15981 bp, 11 predicted proteins | sample 4557531 | NCBI WGS metagenome assembly VSSL01 (sample SAMN10986726, study PRJNA523729) | hot springs metagenome | isolation source: hot springs | place: India:Timba, Gujarat | collected 2018-05-31 | reverse complement strand
TTTATCAAACCTTATCTCGCTACCTCTAAGCATTTGTGGCACGGTTGGAATGTCAAGAATCCCCTCTACGCTTCCTATCGAGCGGTCCAATCTCCAAAGCCGCTGAAAGAAGCTCTCCGCTTTTGACCGCCTAAACCCGAGTTCCCTGGTTAGTCGTTGTATTTCGCTCTGCGCGCCCGAACCCGCCGCTCTTATTTTGGCCGCTAAACCGTTCAGGTCATCGGTCACCCAATCGGCGATCTCCAGGATAAGGTCAACGGGGTTTTCATCGGCAAGGCCAGGAGCAGTATCATGAACCAACTTGGCGTAATTTTCCTCAAGAGCATGGCTGCGGGCTATTTCCTCCATAACCGAAGCGGTTACACGTTCACGTTCGGCCTCATCCCGTTGCCAGAGATCTAGACCGTTTCGTTCTTCTCGCTCGATCTCGTCACGACTAACCTGTAGGTCGAACAGGGACATCTGAGAAATACCCTGAGCGGGCAGATTGAAGCAGTAGTTCCCCCTGCGCTCCGGCCAAGGTCGCTTCTCTACCTTGCCTTCGTCCAGCAATTGGTCCAGGGCATTTCGTAGTCGGTGATCTGTGACGCTTAGGTTTCGCGCACGCAGTTGGAGTTGCAGATCGCGAACGGTTAGACCTACGATATCGTCGGCTACCTTATGCAACACATCCAGAATGGCTTCAGCTATCTTTTGCTGTTCTAGTTTGCCCGGTGTTCTTTGCGCCATTTCTCAACAGCCTCTCGCAAATCGGGGGTTTCGGCCACGTGGGTGGTAAAGGTTCGCTCGCGTATTTTGACGATGACGGCATGACGCATAATGTCCATACCCGATGTGAATACCGCCGTGCCGCGGGCCATTCTCGGAATACGCTTTATCGTCTCCTCCGGCAGATCGCCGATTTGTCCTGCGACCACCCGCAAATCTTCAGGGTCCAAAGCGAAAAGCATGCGTGTATTGCAAGTGAGCAGAATCTGGCGATCCATCGAAGAAGGACTTTGGCTCAACAATACAACCCCTACCGAGTCATGCCGAGCCGTGCGGATCATCTCGCGAAGAACCAATGTCGAAGGTGGAAGATCGCTCCCGCCGGGCAAGAACAGATGTGCCTCATCAATGACCAAAACGAACGGCGGTATATGATTGCGACGCCGCAATCGCTGGAGAATACGGGCCGCTGCACCTACGACAAGGTTGCGTTGCCATTGCCCTAAATGGCCTACGTAGATGTTAATAAGTGGTAAGGTCTCCAACAATCTTGTCCATGTAACCGGTTGATCCGTCAAAAGCGTGCTGCGATTGAGAGCTGCCTGGACACGACTAACGGCATTAGACGTTGCTTTGGAATTGATTTCTCGACCAATGCTTTGCACTTGGGAAATGAGATCGTTAAAAGGGATGTTCAATTCCTGTCCTCTTTCGAGTCTATCCAAGGCCTGATCAAAGACAATCCCATACGCAGAAGCAATGAGATCGCGCTGATCGCTTGTTAGGTTCGGAATGAATGCCAGAAATTCCTCAAGACCTACTATAGAGTAGGGAATTCTGAAATCATCTGTCCCGGCAATAATATGTTTCCCTTTGAGTTCGCCCGCCGTCTGTTCAGTATCTCCTAAAACATCGAACGAGAGTATCGGGATTTGTTTTTCGTAGAGTTCTTCCATCAACACACCGACGGCATAGCTCTTTCCGACGCCGGTTTTCCCCAGCACGGCGATATGACGGGCAATCGCACTATTCGGTAAAAAGAACGGTATGCTATGTCCACCCGATTCGATTCTTCCCAGATAAAGTCCCGAAGCGCTGGTCGGTTTATCTTGTGTCCTCTCATCTTCAGGAATGTTGAGAAGTTTCGGGATAATCGTAGCGGGCAATTCGTACACAGGTTGTCCGGTATGAGGAAGTTGGGTCGGTTCGGTGATTTCCAAAGAGCCATCATCTAGAGCGCTGATTTCTCCGAGAAGCTCAATTTCCATTACCCTTACGAGATCGGGTGACTGCTCCGATGAACGAATGTCGGTACGCCGCATGCCATAGGCATCATCTTTTTGCATGCCACCGGGTCTGGCCCGCAAGTTTAGTTCACTGCCTGCGATGATTCGGCCATAGTGTGCTCTGTTGTCATCACCTTGTCGGAGGGCTACCACAAAAGTATTGAGATTAGGACGTTGGCCTGCTCTGACGCGAAACGGAATTCGGTCAAAGGTGGGAGTACCTCCCTCGGCCGAATACTCTGACGACGATGTCTCTCCGATTAGGGCATCGTTCGTAAGGTTCAGTATTGTTATGATGGACATGAGATCACCTCCAAAGATGTCTTTAGCCAGGTGGTATTTGTGGGCGGGCTAACGACTGGCGTTTCCCCTGGCTGGCAAAACCGGATATGCCGATAAAATTCTTTTCCTAAAAATCTCTCGACTGGCCGGAAGTTGATCCTCTTCATGGAAGGAACGGCTTGTTTCGTCAAATAAGATTGTCTAAATGTTTATCGACTTGGCTCTTCCTAAATATTTAAACCAAAATCTGTTGGACAATTTGACCTCTTCTCCGTGGGTGGTGCTATTCGCGCCACCCAGGGAGTGAGATGATATCCCCATATCTATACCCATCTTCAAAGCGAGATCTTTTTCACCTTGCCAGCCATTAGATTGGGATACCCAATGATATTCCGGTTTCGACGATCGCTGTCACCATTGTTTGGGATGTCCATGGGATTACTCTTCTATTTGTGCAATCATAATTATTACATCAACGCAGAGGATTGACAAGTGGTATGATACCTCCACACCATGCGAACCTGGACTCTTATCGGTTGCCTGTTGACCTTGCTGGCTTTGAGCCCCATCTGGGAGGTGGAGGCTCAGGGGTTTTCCCCTTGGCAAGAGATTGTGCCCGGCATCTCCTATCGTGAGTTTGCCCTGGCGGATCCGAATCGGGTCTACGTGGCGCGTATGACGCGCGCCCAAGCACAAGTGATTGTCGAAAGCGGCCTTGCGCAGGGCGCTTGAACGGCGGATTGGAGACGGTGCGCACCCAAGCCGAGCGTTACGATCAGGCGATCAATTACTGGGGGGAAGTTTGGGGGCAACGCAACCGAGTGGTGGTAGCGATCAATGGCTCCTACTTCGACACCCAAACCGGAGTGCCGTGGAGCGGTCAGGTGCACTCGGCGTGGTATGCCAAGCGCTTCGCGGACCGCGAGCCGGGCGGCGGGTTCGTGTGGACGCTCGATCGGCGCGCCTTCATCAGTGGTTGCGTGGTCAACCGGCCGGGTAAGCAACTCGTTCACGTCCTCAAAACGAAAGAGTCCCTCCCATTCGATGGCCTGAATGAAGAGGGGGAGGGGAAAGAGATCCTCCTCTTCACTCCCCAATACGACCGTGCCACACCCCGGCTGACCTCTCAGAAGACTGTTGTGGAGGTAGTGGTGCAACTGGAACATCCTTTGACCATCACCCCGGCCCCGGCTATGGTCAAGGGCGTGGTGCGCGCCGTTCACGAAGGGAATGGAGAGACGCTCATCCCCTTTGATCACGTGGTCATTGCGGTGCACGGTGCTCAGCGAGAGGCTTGGAAGAAGCGAGTGGCCGTGGGAGATGAAATCGGTTTCTCCCAGGAGGTGCGCCATCTCACCTCGGATTGTCGCCTCCCGCACGCCGAAAGCTGGGAGGGGGCCTATGCCGGCCTGGCCGGGGGCTACCCATTTCTGGTGGACGGAGTGGTGCAGCCCTTGCGCGAATTGGGGGCAATCCTGCGCAACCCGCGTACCGCCGTAGCGTTCAACGAGAACTTTGTCTTCTTCATCGTTGTGGATGGGCGCGATCCTCTGCGCAGTGTGGGGATGAGCATGGTGGAGCTGGCGCTCTTCGCCAAGACGCGGCTCAATGCTACCTGGGGAGTAGCCCTGGATGGAGGGGGCTCCTCCACCATGGTGGTGCAGGGCGAGGTGAAGAACCGCCCAAACCGTCGTCTAGCCGAGCAGGAGGGCGTGGCAGCAGGGTGGATTGACCGCGCGGTGGCCAACAGCTTGATGATGGTGCTCGTCGAGCCGGCGGAGTTTGCCCGCGTTCTGCAGCCTGGACAGGGCGTGACTTTGGGAGACCCCCAGGTGAACGTGCGCGCCGGGCCGGGGACGAACTATGCGGTGATGGGGGCCCTACCCCAGGGCACACCGGGGGTGGTGATGGCGCATCCTTTAAACGGGGTGCTCGCCAAAGGGTATTTTTGGTGGCTGGTGGACTTTGGTGGCTTAGCCGGTTGGGTCAATCAGGACTCTTTGGTTCAAGTGCCTTGAGGATACCTCTAAGGGAAATCTGCTAAGAAAATCCTAGAATATTTTGGAGGAGGCGGCCATGGACTTCGAGTTAACCACCGAACAGCGCATGTGGCGAGAAGCCGTACACGATTTTGTAGCGCGGGAGGTGCGTCCTTATGCTCAGGAGGTGGATGAAGCCTCGCGCTTCAACCGCGAGGCGGTGCAGAAGATGGGGCCATTGGGCCTGTTGGGCCTGAGCATTCCGGAGAGGTATGGGGGCGCCGGGATGGACGCGGTCAGCGCGGCGATTGCCATCGAAGAGTTGGGCTGGGGGTGTGGCAGCACTGCCTTGGCCGTGGCAGCGCACAACAGTCTGGGTTGCGCGCCGCTCGTCCTCTTCGGCAGCGAAGCGCAGAAACGCGCCCTCTTGCCGCGCTTTGCCAGCGGGGAGGCCGGTCTCATCGCCTTGGCGCTCACCGAAGCGGAGGCCGGCTCCGACCTGGCCGGCGGTGTGCGCACCCGCGCCGAGAGGGTGAGGGATGGCTGGCTGATCAATGGTAGCAAGATGTGGTGCACGAATGCCAGTTTGGGCGAATACATTGTCACCTTGGCGCGCACCGACCCGCGCGGTGGCTCCCACTCTTTGAGTCTGTTTTTGGTGCCCACGGCCACCCCTGGTTTGTACATTGGCCCTCCTGAAAGGAAGATGGGGTTGCACGGTTCACCAACCCATGCCGTGACCTATGAGAACGTCTTGGTGCCGGCTGAGAATCTCATTGGAGAGGAAGGCGCAGGGTTGGCACAGGCCTTGGCGGTGCTCGATGGCGGGCGCATTGGCATTGGTGCCTTGGCAGTGGGGTTAGCGCAGGCGGCGCTGGAGTATGCGCTGAAATATGCCCGCACCCGCCAAACCTTCGGGCGCCCGATTGCCGAGCACCAAGCAATCCAGTGGATGCTGGCCGATGCTGCCACGGAAATTCAGGCGGCGCGCCTTTTGGTCTATCATGCTGCCTGGCTCAAAGAGCAGGGACGACCTTTCACCCAGGCGGCGGCTATGGCGAAACTTTTCGCCTCTGAGATGGCTGAGAGGGTGTGTCGCAATGCCATCCAAATCCATGGTGGATATGGCTATAGCAGCGAATACCCCGTAGAGCGCCTCTACCGGGATGCCCGCTTGATGACCATTGGTGAAGGTACCAGTGAGATCCAGCGCTTGGTGATCGCCCGCACTCTGCTGGCTTCCCAGTGTGGTTGGTAGGGTAGGTAAGACGCTCTCTGCTTGCTTTGCTAGAAGAGCGTGAAAAGAGCCGCGGCGACGGAAGCGCCCACCAGCGAGGCGAAGAAATTCACCCAGTCGTTGTTGAACCAGCGCCAGCCGCGGTACAACGTGGTCGAAACGCCGCACGTGTGTTGGGGATGGCGCTCGGTCTCTTTGGCGCAGGTTGGGCACCAGTAGATGGCTTGTACTGTGGCGCCGGCCAAAGAATCGGCAAAGGAACCGGCCACTCCTCCAAGCAACACCGCTAAGGCGACTCCCAGCGATTGGCCTACTCCTGCGTTCTTGGCTGGGGCGAGAAGCGCCGCCAGCAGGGCGATCAGCCCCGAACCGCTTAGGGCGGCCACACTGCCCCAAACGCTCACCCCGCCGGAAGCGCCGCGCTCCACCGGCCGTCCATTGGTGATTAAGCGCGGCGGTGAGGGACTGAGCACCCCTAGTTCGGTAGCCCAGGTGTCGGCGTTCACTGCGGTCATGGCGCCGGCGAAGGCCACCCAGAAGGTGATCTTTTCGGGGAACACGGGGTGCAGGAGGGCGAGGAGGACGGCGAGGCCGCCGTTGGCAGCCACTTGGGCGGCATCGCGCCGGTGGCCTTTGGAAAATTTTTCGCTGAGGGAGGCTTTGCGATGCGCAAAGGCGCGAGAAAGCGCGCTGGACGAGATGAAAAAAGCCAGTAACAAAACCGCCCAGCCCAATCCGCCCAGGCCGAAAATAACACCACCACTGAGAGCGGCGGCCACGAAACCGCTGACATTCAGAGCGCCGGCCCGCCAAGCGACCCAGGCAATCGCCAGCCCCAGCGCAAACCCCAAGAGAAGCGTGCCCCATAAGGAAGGTTCGAGGGCAGAGTCGAGCCCCAAAGGATGGGAAGAGGGGAGGAATACCTTCATGTGCCGGCTTGTACGATGAAATAAAGGGCGACCAAGAAAACCGCTGAAGTGAGGGCGCTGTTTATCCAGAGCAGCATAGCGTAAAATTGGCTCTCTGCGCGACGGAAGAAGTATAGGCCGAGGAGAAGGTTGAACGTGAAGATCAGGGTGTTGAGCGTGGGTAGGAGCAACAAGCGCGCAGTCGGCGTGGGTGTTCCCTCCACCCCAGGGCGCGCACCTAGCAGGACCTGCGAGCGAGTGGGCAGGAGTAGGATAACCCACACCAGTAGACCAAGGCCAAGGGCGGCAGCGGCGAGCAGGGAAAAGCGCGCTGCCGGAGAGCGCCAGGCGGTGCGCAGGAGATTCGCTGGGTAGTAGGAACGCCTCTCCCAAGGGATGAGCGACCCCATCTCGATGCAACGTTGAAAGGCGAGCAGGAACTCCTCCGGGTTTGCCGGCGAGAGGACATAAATCCGTCCAGGGGTGGCCAGCAGCACCAGGCGCGAGGTATCGCTGGCCATGAACTCAAAGGTTTCTCCCCGAGACGAGCGACGTGTTCCTACTACCGCTCCTGGCCAGCGCGGGAGCGGCAAAGGCAGGGGATGACCGTAATCTTGGGGGTGGCCCGCAGCGAGCACTTGAGCGATGGGAATATCCTCACCGCGCAACCCCCAGCGCAGGCGCACCCCTTCGCGCTCCACGATATAGCTACTGTTGCGCAGGGAAAATAGGCGGTATGCCAGGTGTGCTAAGCCAGCTACAGCTATCAAACCAAGCAAGAGGTCGAGCGCAAAGCGCAATCCGATTTCATCGGTGAACGAGCGCCACAGTGCTATCAGGGCGATCGTAGAGAGAATGACCAGGCCCACAGCATGAACGATGATCCCGGAACGGCGTTCGGGGTAGAAGACGTACTCTTCGCTCATGTTTAGGATTTATACCACAGACGGGTTAGGTCAATGACCACCCTGGCAAAACCGAGTCGCCTGCGGGGGAATGGTAAGAAAGTATAAGAGTGGGAGGGGGCGCAGCATACCGCGCCCCCTCCCACTCTACAGGGATCCTCCTGGCCTTAGCGGATGCCGAAGACGATGTTTACCTCAATGGTCAACATCATCTGGCCGGGTTCCACCGGCACGGTGCCGCCTCGGCCATCATCGGGGCGCCGCGATAGGCGTATTGTGGGACCGGGCCGCTGCTGGAATACTCGCTGATGGTCTGCACTTCGCCCAGGGTTACCCCGGCGGCGCGGGCCAATTCTTCGGCCTTGGCGCGCGCTTCCGCTACTGCCGCACGGCGCGCTTCGGAGAGAGCGGCCGTCTTGTTGGCGACATCGAATTGGATGCCGCTGATCGAATTCGCTCCGGCACGCACGGCCGCGTCCAGCACTGCCCCGACCTGATCAATTTTGCGCACGGTGACGAAGACCGAGTTATCCACAATGTAGCGGATCTTGCCGGTGGGTTTGCCATTCTGGTCATATTCTTGTTGGGGGAAGATGCTAAAGTTCGTGGTGCGGATGTCTTTTTCGTCAATCCCCAGACCCTTAATGGCTGCAATCACCCGTTGGGCTTGCTGGCTATTTTCATTCACGGTTTTGGCGGCGTCTTCACCCTCAGTGTGTACACCGATGGTGACATAGGCAATATCTGGGGTGAGATACACTTGGCCGCTGCCGTTTACCGTGATGGTTCGGTTGACTTTCTCCTCACCGCTGGGAGTAGGGCTTTGGGCATAGGCTGCGCCGGCACAACCGCTGACCAGCGCTGCCAACAAAGCAATCGCTATGAGGGAACGTGAAGGGATACTCATGAAGGGCCTCCTTGGTTTACTTCTAGAAAGGTATGAGACTTGCACAGCCATGGATGAACAACTGCCTTTGGGGAACCTTGGTCGTTGTTCACCCTTTGAGACGTGGAAAGGCTGCTCGCGGTTCCCCGGTTTCGGTGGTTTTGGCGGATTTTCTGCCAGGGCTCAGAAAAGTCGTTGTATCAGGAGGGCAACAACATGGCGATGGCCTTCCCCCAGATTCATACGCATTTCTAACATACGCTTGGTTTAATGTTTGGTGGCCTGATGTTATAATCTTCATGACTCAACTTTGGTTTGGGTGAATTTTTGAAGGAAAAAAGACTATGATGCGCTTTGATCGTTTTACTGAGCGCGCCCAGGAAGCCGCTCAGCGGGCTGCTGAGATTATCCAGCGCTACGGCCATACCCAGATTGACACCGAGCACATCCTGCTGGCCCTGATCGAGCAGCCCCAAGGGGTGATTCCCCAAATTTTAGAATACCTGAAGGTAGATACCCAGGCGCTCACCGAACGTTTGGACTACATTTTGCGCACCAGCCCAAAGGCCAACATCTTCGGGGGCGGCGCGGGGCAGATTTTCATCACCCCACGGGTGAAACGAATTATTGACTTGGCCAACGAAGAAGCCAACCGCCTCAAGGATGAATATATCTCCACGGAACACATCTTCTTGGCAATCCTGAGCGAACGCAGCACCCCTGCGGCCCGCTTGCTGGAAGGGGCTGGCGTGAGTCGCGAACGGGTTTACGATGCCATCCAACAGATTCGGGGAGGTCAAAGGGTAACCGACCCCCAGGCAGAGACGCGCTACCGCACTCTGGAGCGTTTCTCGCGTGACTTGACCCAAATGGCGCGCGAAGGCAAACTCGACCCAGTCATCGGGCGCGATACCGAAATCATGCGCGTCATCCAGATCCTCTGCCGGCGCACCAAGAATAACCCGGTGCTCATCGGAGAGGCCGGGGTGGGTAAGACGGCCATCGTGGAAGGACTGGCTCAGAAGATTGCCTCCAACGATGTTCCGGAGATCCTCAGCGGTAAGCGGGTTCTCGCCCTTGACCTGGGAGCGATGATCGCCGGCTCGCGCTTCCGCGGCGAATTTGAGGAGCGTTTGAAGGCGGCTCTCGAGGAAATCCAACGTGCCCAGGGCGAGATCATTCTCTTCATTGATGAGCTGCACACCGTGGTTGGGGCAGGGGCAGCTCAAGGGGCGATGGATGCCTCGAACATGCTCAAGCCGGCCCTGGCGCGCGGCGAACTGCAATGCGTGGGGGCGACTACCTTAGACGAATACCACAAGTACATCGAGAAAGACGCTGCCCTAGAACGCCGTTTCGCGCCCGTTTATGTGGAGGAGCCGACGGTAGAGGAGACCATCCAGATGCTGCGCGGCCTGCGCGACCGCTATGAGGCGCATCACAAAGTGCGCTTCTCCGATCAGGCGCTGGTAGACGCAGCACGTCTTTCGGCGCGCTATGTTACCGATCGCCACCTCCCGGATAAAGCCATAGACCTGATTGACGAAGCGGCCGCCAAACTCCGCGTAGCGCTCTATTCGCTGCCACCTCACCTTAAGGCCTTGAAATCGGATATTGACCGCCTGGCTGCGGAGGAAGAGCAGGCCGGCACCGAGCGCGATTACGAACGCGCTGCCCAGAAGAAATCGGAGCGCTTGCGCCTGGAAGCGGAGTTCAACGCCCTGCGCGATCAATGGGAGCGCGAGCACCAGTTGGATGAGGTGGTGGATAGTGCCGACATTGCTGAAGTAGTGGCGCAGTGGACAGGTATCCCGGTGAGTCAGATGATGGAGACCGAGGCCGAGAAACTGCTGCGTATGGAAGAACGCTTGCATGAGCGCATCATCGGCCAGGAGGAGGCCATCAAGGCTATCTCCGATGCCATTCGACGGGCGCGTTCCGGCCTGAAGGATCCGCGCCGCCCGATTGGCTCGTTCATCTTCATTGGTCCTTCCGGGGTGGGCAAGACCGAGCTCGCCAAAGCCCTGGCTTGGTTCTTGTTTGATGATGAGGACGCCTTGGTGCGCATTGACATGAGTGAGTACCGCGAGCAGCACACCGTCTCGCGCCTGTTTGGGGCGCCTCCGGGCTACGTGGGTTACGAAGAGGGGGGTCAATTGACCGAGGCCGTGCGCCGCCGACCTTACCGCGTGATCCTCTTTGATGAAATTGAGAAGGCGCACCCGGAGGTGTGGAACGCGTTGCTGCAAATCCTCGACGATGGCCGCTTAACCGATGGACAGGGGCGCACGGTGGACTTCCGCAACTGCGTGCTGATCATGACCAGCAACCTGGGCACGGAATACGTGCGTCGCTCGGGCAGCCTGGGCTTTTTGCAAAACCGCGGCGATCTGGCCGAGCGCCAAGAGCAAGAGAAAATTGAGAAGGCGCTCAAGAGCACATTCCGACCGGAGTTCCTCAACCGCATTGATGAGATCATCACCTTCTCGCCGCTTACCTTGGAGCAAATGGCCCAAATCGTAGACCTGAACATGAAGGATGTCGCCGAACGCCTGCGAGAGCGCGGCCTTAACGTTGAATTGACTGAAGCCGCCCGCAAGTGGCTGGCAGAGCAAGGGTATGATCCCGCCTTCGGCGCTCGCCCTCTCAAGCGCGCCTTGCAGAAGTACGTGGAAAGCCCACTCTCGGTCAGCCTGCTCAGCGGCGCTTTCTCTGAAGGGGATACCATTATTGTGGATGTGGATCCCGATACGGATAAGTTGGTCTTTCGCCAAGTTGGGCAGGGCATTCCCGCCCCCGAACTTGGCCAGGTGGATGCTAGAAATTAGGACAATCCCTACCTCCCTTGGGAATCCCCCTCTCGTGGTTATGGCGAGAGGGGGATTTCTATTGGCAAATGCTCTTCCATCAGGTAAGGTGGGCAGGTAGGGTGGGATATTCCGCTGGTTGATCGTAGGCCTATTCCAGCGGAGTGAGCGTCACATCGGCGATATCCACCCAAGCCGGTTGCGGGCAGGGGTGCATCCCATAATGCAGATGTCCCCTGGGGGTGAAAGCCAGGTATTGGTTATCCACCCAGATCACCAACCCCAAAGGCGCTAGAGGAGCGTGGTTGGTGCGTAATACCAGGTGATCATCTACAAAAAAAGAGACCCCATGTTGTTGCCATCCGAGCGCGTAGGTGTGCCATTCGGTGGGGTCAACGGCTAGGACAGCAGCGTCTTGGCGGACGAGTCGTCGCGCTCCGCGGCGTGCCAACCGAGCCAGGAAGGGGATGGCTAAGAGAGCCAATAGAGGTGCCGCGGGGAGGAGCAGGGATGCCGGCCAGGCCGGCGAGCGGAAAGTGGCCGCTAGAAAGCCCTGCGCCGGCAGGTCATCGTGAAGGGAGAGCCAATTGGGGGGAGCGGCGAAGAAAAACCAAGCCGCTTGGGGCCAAGTGGGCAATCGCAGGGCGCGCCGGTCGGCCAACAGGCCCATGCTGAAAGGGTCATTCCAAAGGCCAAAGCCCCATGTGCCGGGTATAGTGATGGCGCTGGCGCGCGCTCGCAAATGCAGGTGCAGGGGAGGACGATGCGGGAAAGCATGTCGCGGTACGCCGCGGTAGTCGTCCAATTGGGCCAAGCGATAGCCGCGCGCCACGGGTGGCACATGCAGGCGCCAAGCGTTCTCATCCAGCGGAACGATCTTCGCCCCGTTGGTTAGGGTGGGTTGCAAGCCATAGGGGTAGGAATTCTCCATCGTGGCGAGTTGCTATCGCAAACCGAGTCCCATATTGAAAACCCCGCTCCCCTCTCCACGGGTACTCCGTGAGCAAAGGAAGGGGAAGCGGGGTAGGGGAGTCCTCCTAGGTGGGAGCGGTGCCGTTACCGCTGTCCCTAGTTGCGGCGGCGGTCGGGGGGACGTTTGGGTGAAGGACGAGGCTCCCTTTGCGGGGGTCGGCGGGGGCCGGCGCTATGGCTGCCACGCTCGCCCCCTCCCGGCCGAGGGGCACTGCTGGGGCGGCTGCTCCGCCCCCGGTCGTGTTCGATGGCTTCCTCCACTGTCCACCCCTCTAACACAGCCTGGCGGGAAAGGCGGATCTTTCCTTGCTCGTCAATGCCAGTCACCATTACCGTGATCTCGTCGCCAGGGCGCACCACGTCTTCCACGCGGTTCACGCGGGTGGAATCCAGCTGGGAGATATGCACCATTCCATCCACGTTGGGCAGGATTTCCACAAAGGCGCCAAAATCGGTGACGCGCACCACCTTGCCGGTATAAATGCGTCCCACCATAGCCGATTCGGTGAGCGCTTCGATACGTTCACGGGCAATGCGGGCACTGGCCTCATCTGTGGCGGCGATGTATACCTTTCCATCGTCGCTAATGTCAATCTTTGCTCCACTTTCCTCCTGGATGCTGCGTACAATCTTCCCACCGGGACCAATCACGGCGCCGATCTTATCTACGGGGATTTGGAGCACGGTGATGCGTGGGGCGTGCGGCTTTAGATTGGGCCGTGGGGCGGGCATCACCTCGAGCATTTTGTTCAGAATGAAGAGCCGCGCCTGGCGCGCCTGCTCAAGCGCTTCGGCCATGATGGCCGAAGTGATGCCTTTGATTTTGATATCCATCTGCAGGGCGGTGATGCCCTTCTCGGTGCCGGCTACCTTGAAATCCATATCGCCGAGGTGATCTTCCATGCCGATGATGTCGGTAAGCACGCAATAGCGCTCGCCTTCTTTAATGAGCCCCATGGCAACGCCTGCCACGGGCGCCTTGATCGGCACGCCGCTATCCATCAGTGCCAGCGTGGAGCCGCACACCGAAGCCATCGAGGAGGAGCCGTTCGAGGAAAGCACCTCCGAAACCAGACGCAGGGCATATGGGAATTCGCTCTCCGGCGGTATGACCGGCACCAGGGCGCGTTCTGCAAGAGCGCCGTGGCCGATCTCACGGCGTGAGGAGCCGCGCAAGGGGCGCGCTTCGCCGGTGGAGAAGGGCGGGAAGTTGTAGTGATGCATGTAGCGCTTGGTCTCGATAGGGGTGAGAGTATCGAGCTCTTGGGCTTCGCCGGGGGTGCCCAGTGTGGCCAGGGTGAGCACCTGGGTTTCACCGCGGGTGAACAGGCCGGAGCCGTGGGCGCGCGGGCTGACATCCACAGCGCACCAGATGGGGCGAATCTCGGTGGGAGTACGTCCATCGGGGCGCACTCCACGCTCTAAAATGCGTCGGCGCACCACTTCCTTGAGTGCCTCGTCGAAAGCGGCGGCCACTTGTAAAGCGCGGGTTTCATCTTCGGGGCTTTCGGCGGTCATCTCCTCGATGAGCGCAGTTTTGCACTCATCGAGCGCGGTGTAGAGTATCGCCTTTTCGTAAGGTTGCTCAAGGATCGCCTCAATGCGTCCCCGTGCTCGCTCGATCACCTCCGCTTTGAGGGCCTCATCGCTCACGGCCGGAGTATAGGCACGTTTCGCTTTGCCCACCTCGGCCATCATCCGCTCTTGGGCTTCGATGAGGGGCTGCAGTGCCTGATGGCCAAATTCTAAAGCAGCCACCATGTCGGCTTCAGAGATTTGGTTTGCTCCACATTCCACCATCAGGATGGCGTCCCTCGTGCCGGCGATGCGCAGGTCGAGGTCCGAGCGCTCCAGTTCCGAGTAGGTAGGGTTGAGCACGAAACGCCCCTCAATACGCCCTACGCGCACGGCTCCGACCGGGCCAGCGAAGGGCACATCCGAGATGCACAAAGCCGCCGAAGCAGCGTTCACGGCTAGGATGTCAATCGGGTTGATCCCATCGGCGGAGAAAGAGTACATAATCACCTGCACGTCATTGCGCAGGTCTTTGGGCAAGAGGGGGCGCAAAGGACGGTCGGCAAGGCGTGCGGTGAGAATAGCTTCCTCACTGGGGCGCCCTTCCCGGCGGTAGAACGAGCCAGGTATGCGCCCGCCAGCATAGAGGCGCTCTTCGTAATCCACCGTGAGGGGGACGAAATCGCTTTCAGGGCGGGCTTGAGCGCTCATCGTGGCTGCAGCGAAGACCATCGTTTCGCCCAAGGTAACGGTGACCGCGCCGCCGGCCTGAGCGGCCAAGCGGCCGGTCTCAAAAATAAATGTTTTGCCATCTACAATGGCCTGATAGACTTTACTCTCCGGAATCATCGGGTTGTTTCTCCTGAACTATCCCCCGCCAGGTCAGGGACTGAAAGCCGCCTGGGAGCGAAGCGATGAGACGCTTCTCCCCTGCATCTTTCAATTCCCAACCGGCCGGGGGAAATGGTTTGACGATCTTGGCGCGCGAGGCCGTGCAATCGCTGCGTTTCCCTCCTCAAAAAGGGAGTAGGCGGTGGTTGTGCCTCCTACTCCCAACATCGGTCGAGGGTTAGGCCTGCTTACGGCGGATGTTCAGCCGTTCGGTGAGCGCCGCGTAGCGTTCGTAATCCTTGCGACAGATGTACGCCAGCAAACGACGGCGTTGTCCCACCAGCTTGAGCAATCCGCGGCGTGAGGACTCATCGTGCTTATTGGCCCGCAAGTGCTCGGTAAGTTGGTTGATGCGTTGCGTGAGCAGCGCGATTTGCACCTCCGGCGAGCCGGTATCGCTCTGATGGCGGGCAAATTCGCCCATGATCTTCTGCTTGGTTTCCTTATCCAGCGGCATGACGTCTGCGAACTCCTTTGTTTCTAAATCTGTGCAGGTCTCCAAACCGGCAGTTCGTTTTGAGCCACCGGCCGGTCGAGTCAGGCGCAGAGGATTATACCATAGATGGGGAAGAGGAAAGAAATGGCGTCTTTTGGGGAGAACAGGCAGTATTGTCTTTATTTTTGCCTGTGGAAGGAGGATGACCACCGTAACAGGGGGTTACGTTCTCGCCATGGTCTCTGCATGCCATGGCGTATATCTTTGGCGGAGAATTACTCGAATTCCTCGTCCCCGGCAAGCAAATGGATCTTCTCCCAGGGTTTCAGGTTGCTCTCTTCGGCGAGCAGGGCGCGCAGTTCGTACATTTCATCGCGTAGGGCAGCCGCCTTCTCGAATTCCAGGTTTGCTGCGGCCTGCTTCATTTGCTTTTCAATTTCATTGATCAGACGCTGCAGCTCATGCTTAGGCAGGGAGCGCGGAGGTGCGAGGCGGTAGGGGGCTTTCTCTTCGGCTACCGCCCGCCAAGTGAGCGAATCGGTGAGGTCGCGCACCGCTTTTATGATGCTCACCGGTTGTATGCCGTGTTCCTCGTTGTAGGCGATCTGTTTGGCGCGGCGGCGATTGGTTTCTTGAATAGCGCGGCGCATCGAGTCGGTGATCGTATCTGCGTACATGATCACCTTGCCTTCCACGTGGCGCGCCGCTCGGCCAATGGTCTGGATGAGCGCCGTCTCTGAACGAAGGAAACCCTCTTTATCCGCATCCAGGATCGCCACCAGAGATACTTCCGGCAGGTCGAGGCCTTCGCGCAGCAAGTTGATGCCTACCACCACGTCAAATACGCCCAATCGCAGGTCTCGCAGAATGCCTACCCTCTCCAGCGTGTCAATTTCAGAGTGCAGGTAATGCACCTTGATGCCCAGCTCCATCAGGTAATCGGAGAGTTTCTCGGCCATGCGCTTGGTGAGTGTGGTCACCAGCACCCGTTGGCCACGCTCCACCCGCAATCGGATTTCTCTCACCAGGTCATCCACCTGCCCTTCAACCGGGCGCACTTCTACCTCGGGGTCTACCAGGCCGGTGGGGCGGATGATCTGCTCCACCACCTGATCGGCGCGAGCGAGTTCATAAGGGCCGGGGGTGGCTGAGGTGTAGATGGTGTACCC
>VSSL01000241.1_pt1 | contig 16015 bp, 15 predicted proteins | sample 4557531 | NCBI WGS metagenome assembly VSSL01 (sample SAMN10986726, study PRJNA523729) | hot springs metagenome | isolation source: hot springs | place: India:Timba, Gujarat | collected 2018-05-31 | reverse complement strand
CTCCCCTCTCCCTGTGGGAGAGGGGCGGGGGGTGAGGTTTGCTTTCTCGTGCTTGGTGCTCCTGCTGTTCGTCTTTCTACCCGTGCACGCCCAGCAACGGCGAATGCCTTACTGCAACATCGTGGCGGTGGAGAGCCAGCGCGTGGGCAACGCGGTACAGGTCACTATCCGCGCCGATGGACTGATGCGTCTGCAATTTGACCCCGAACGCTATGTGGACTACGCCCGCGCCCAGCAGGGAGGTACAGGTGACCCGCGCAAGCCGGTGCTGGAAATCCCGTTCCGCGTGACCAATGCTCGCTCACAGGTGACCAGCTTCGTGGACGTAGGCATCTACCCGGTCAGCCACGTAGAAGTCTCCCTGCCTTCCGATACGCCGGACGGGCTGGGAGTGGACGTGAAAGTGGTGCTGTTCAGCCCAGGAGTGATACGCTCTGGACGGGTTGGAGGCGAGGAGGTGGACTTTAGCGGCATCCCCTATTCTGGTCCTACCTTCAGCGTGCAGCAGACACAGGACCAGCGCTCGCTCATCCTGCTGGTTACCAGTGACCGGCGCACACTTCCGCCCGTACAGCGGCGCAAACCAGGCGAGGCGGCGCCCTCCGAGTTGCTGGTGGAGACCGACGGTAACACGGTGAGTATCTTTGCGCTCAACGCCGACCTGCGCGAATTGCTACGCGAGTTCACCCGGCGCACCGGTCAGGTGGTACTGGTAGACCCCGACGTGGAGCGGGCAGTGAGCTTGTGCCTGCAAGAAGTGGCTCCTGAAGAGGCGTTGCAGGCTATCACAACGGCATACGGACTGGAGCTGGGGCGCACCAACGGCGCGTGGTCGATAGGCGAAGGGGCGGTTGGCAGTATGAGTACCTATCTGGAGAGCTCGCTGGAAAAAATCCCCCTGAACTATATCAGCGCCGCGTCAGCGCGAAACAGCCTGCCCGAGTTCCTGCTCAAGCACCTTCGCGTGAACGCCAGCGAGAACTCGCTCACCGTCATCGGACCGCCGCCGCTGGTGCAGAAGGTACGCGAGGATATCCGCAAGATGGACCAGCCTGTGCCTCATGTGCAGATAGACGCACTCATGGTGGAGATTACCGACACCAGCGCGAGCGAAAACATCCTTCGCCTGCTGGCGACCGACGCACACAATACTGCCCGCGTGAACACAGGAACCGGAGACATCACTTACCAGATATTCGGAGGGGCGCGAACAGATATCGAAGCCAAACTGCGCGCCTTAGAAGCGGAGGGGAAAGTGCGTATCCGCGCTACTCCCACCACCGTTGCCCTGAACGGGCAGAAAGCGCGAATCTTCAGCGGACAACAGCGATACATTAAGGCGGACTACTTCGAGGAGTGGTCGCAGGCGTTCATCACGCGCGTGTTCCCGGTAGATGTGGGAGTCAGCCTGGAGATGAACTGCTGGATAGGTGCAGAGGGGGTCATTCTGGCAACGGTCACCCCACAGGTAACCGCCGTGGCGGAACTGGACGTAGTCACCGGCTTACCCACCGTTTCCACACGCCGTGCCGAGACCACCGTGCTGCTGCACGATGGAGAGACGCTCTTCATCGGCGGTCTGAATCTGCAGCAACATGATACCATCACGCGCAAAGTGCCCTTTTTAGGCGACCTGCCCCTGATTGGAGGGCTATTCCGCGCGAAGGCACAGCGCCGTACCAACACAGAATTAGCCATTTTCATTACACCGCGTATCATCACATCGTCGCACAGGGAGGTTAGCAGTATCCGATGAGAAAAACCTTGCTCTTCATCTTGCTGGGACTGTTCCTGGCTCTGCCGTTATCAGCCCAGACAACCGCGTATTGCAACATTACCGAGATACGCGCCGACCAGCTGAGCAACGGCGTGCAGATTACCGTTCGCGCCGATGGCGTGCTGGAATGGCAGGTGGAGGGCGGACTGTGGGGCAGACGCAATCGTGTTACCCTGAACTTCACCAACGCCAAATCCCAAATCGGTAAGAACTTCATCGATGTCAGCAAGTTTCCGGTCAGCTACATCCAGATTTCCATTCCACAAAACGCGGTGGAAGGTATCGGGGTGCTGATGACCGTTGCGTTGTTTGAGCCCTCGCGGGTAAACGTGGAGCGCAGTAACGACCAGCAAAGCGTCATCATCACTGTCAGCAGTGAACGCACGCTGGTAGGACGGCAGACAGCGAACAACGACACCGCCCGCACTGAAGCCTCCGCCCAGCTACAGGTGGAGTACGAAAACGGTTTGCTGTCGATACACAGCGTGAAGACCAGGCTCTATCTGCTGCTGGCAGAAATCGCCCGCAAGACGGGAGTGAACATCGCGGTAGACGACTCGGTGCGCAACCGCGAGGTATCGATGTCGGTGGACAACCTGCCTGTAGACGAGATGATACGCGGTATCGCCAGCGCGTATGGGCTGGCTCTTTCGCAGGTGAACGGGGTGTACATGGTGAGCGACGGCGTGCCCACGGACCTTGCCCCCTATCGCCTGTCGGGCACGGAGTCGTTCCGTATGAAGTACATCAAGGCGCAGGTTGCATCGGGGTTGTTGCCCACCTTCCTGTACAGCTACCTGCATGTGAACGAAGCGCAGAACGCGGTGGTGGTGACTGCCCCCACGCAGATGCTGGAAAAAATCCGCGCGGACTTCCAGAAGATCGACCTGCCGCCGCCACAGATTATGATAGAGGCACTGGCGGTGGAGATTGCCTCTACCGAAGACCTCGACGCCTCGCTGGGGCTGTCGTTCACGGATAGCTGGATTACCGCCTCCTCCGATTCGGGCACCGGCGATTTCCTCTATCGTACGGTCGGCACCCTGCCGGAAGACTTCAAAGCGAAGCTGAACGCACTGGAAGCGCAGGGCAAGGCGCGCGTGAGGGCGAACCCGCGCATGGCAGCGGTGAACGGACAGGATGCCGATATCTTCATCGGGCAAACGAAGTTCATCAAGGTAGAAGTCACCTCCTACGGCGGTAAGCAGGAGCGCATTCAAGGCGTGGACGTGGGCGTCAAGCTCGCCGTACGCCCGTGGACAGGCGGCAACGGGGAAATCACGCTGACCATCGAGCCGGAGGTGAGCAACATCAGCGAGCTGGACCGTGAGACGGGTATGCCTGTGCTTTCCACACGCCGCGCGCAGACTACCGTGCGCGTGAAAGACGGCGAGACCATCGTCATCGGCGGGTTGACGCAACAGCAGGAGTACCGAACGCGCACGAAGATACCTCTTCTGGGCGACATTCCAGTACTGGGCACGCTGTTCCAGGGCACGAAGACCAGCCGAATCAACTCGGAACTGCTCATCTTCGTCACACCGCACATCCTTACCGATAGCGGCAGGCTGAAAGACGAAGCGGCGGAGCAGCAGATTAGGGAACGGATGCTACCGAAGACATCCCAGTAGCGTGTTCCATTTTGCTTCCGGGAACACCCTTGCAACGTGAGGGTTGCCCAGACGCTTGCGCACCACTTCCGCCAACACCTCACGGTAGTCGGTGGTCACGCGCAGGTCGCCGGGCTCTTCCAGCTGGTGAGGCTCCAGCCCCTGCCAGCGGGCGTATACCTTGCCGCCCCGTACGCCGCCTCCCAGCAGGAGCATCACCCCTGCGCGTCCGTGGTCTGTGCCCAAGCCGCTGTTCTCGCGCACGCGCCTGCCGAACTCGGTCATCGCTATCAGTGTGATACCACGCATTCCATCGCCCATGTCGGTGGCAAAGGCGGCAAGGCTCCGGGCGAGGTCGGTCAGGTTCGCCGCCATCCAGCCAGTGGTGCTTCCCTGCGCAACGTGCGTATCCCAACCTCCTTTGTCCAGGCAGGCAACTTCCAGCCCCACCTGTGCCCTGATAAGAGCCGCTACCTGCTTCAGTCCGCGTCCGAGGTCGCTTTCGGGATAAACCGCACCGTTGGCAGGATGGTAGCGAGACGGGTCTACCCGTTGCAGCGTCTGCAACACCTGCAGGGTATCCTGCGCGGTCTGATGGACACCATGTCGGTCCGCGCCCGCGTACATTTCACGCAGCGTGTGCTGAAGCTCCTCTGCCTGCGTAATACCCATGCTCTTCGGCATGGCGATACGGAAGTCGGAGAGGGTTTGCAGCACGACAGCATCGGTGCTACCGCGCAGGGATTCGGGCAGCACGTTACTGAACGCCACCGCCCGCAGGGGCGAAGACCCCTTTCGTGGCGCACTCAACAGGTGACGGGCAATCCAGCCACTCCCGATGTTTGCCTTTGCCTCGGCGACTCCCCGCTCCATCGCGGACATGGCTTCGAAGTGCGAGCGCGACTTCTCCGCCGAACCACAGGCATGAACGAAAGCCAGTTTGCCCTCTGCGTATAGCGGATAGAGCGGTTTCAGCGCAGGGTGCAATGCGAACAGGTCGTTGAGAGCAATAGCGCGCTCGCTCACTCCGCGGCGGCGGTCGTTGGGAGCCGGTATCGCCAGCGAGGGACGGTTGCGGTAGTAGGCGTCCTCCGCGTAGGGGATAACCATATTCAGCCCATCTGCGCCGCCGCGAAGAAACAGGCAAACCAGCACATCGCCCCTCTTCTCGGCTTTGGCGGGCTGGAAGGCGATTTGCGCCAGCGCGCTGCCTCCACTAAGGAACCATCCTAACGCGGCAGAGACCCCACCCAGCAGTATCTGACGCCTCGTCGGCGAGTGGTCGTCGTCACCCGAAAAACTTCTCATAGAACCTCCTCCTTATCGCCACTGAAACTGTGGGGACGCTAATATCAAAGCCGCCTGCTGTGCCGGTGTGCCATGTAACCGCTCGCGCAAGGAGCGCAGCGGGAGAGTGCTGGGAGGCAAGCAGAAAACCGTTTGCAGCAACGCATCGGTCGCCGGCTGTTTACCGACCAGGGCGGGCAGGTCCACACGGGTACCGCGTATCTCGTTGGCGCACAGTGCAATAGCGAAGTTCCACCTTGCCAGTAGAGTTCCTTTCCACGCCTCTTCGCCGTGCGGATAGCCATCGGGTAGCGGCCACTGATAGAGCGGCTGTCCCATCTTCTCCAGATGCTCCTGCAGAGGACGGTTGCCGTCGGTCAGAGCGTACAATGCACGCAAGGCGGAAACCATATAGTCCAGAGGGCGTTTGAAAGCCGGAGGCGACTGCAGGAACTCGTCCGAGAGCAGCAGTTCGCGCAACACCTCGCTGATGTCGCCGTCCGTGCTCAGGTACACCTCGCTGAGACGGCTTACGATGGCTTCGGCAGCATACCCCATGAAGTGAGCGCACAGCTTCCGGCAGAGATGTCTTGCGGTAGAGGGATGCATCGCCAGTATCTCCAGCACACGCTCGCCGTCGCTTTCTCCGCCGCCAGCGGGGATGCGCTGTCCCAGCACCTGCTTCTCACCGTTATCGTGCTGCGTGGGTTCAAAGCGGAATGCGCCGCGCGGACGCAGAAACCGCTCCTCCACTGTCCAACCGGTAAAGCAACGGGCGACCTCCTGCACATCCTTCTGGGTATAGCCGCCGTGCACGCCCAGCGTATGCAGTTCCATCAGCTCGCGGGCATAGTTTTCGTTCGGTACGCCGCGGCGGTTGCGGTAATTATCCAGATAGAGGAGCATCGCCGGACTTCGAGCGGTTGCCTTCAACAGGTCGGGGAACTTGCCCAGCGCGTGCTTGCGCAACACATCGCGTTCGTACTGGGGCAGGTAATAGGCGCACAGCCCTTTGCGGGCGTAGATGTTGAAATGGTCCCGCCAGAAGTCCACCATGCGCTCATGCAGCTGGTAGCGGCTGTAGACAGCGCGCAGGATGGCGTGCTGTTGCAGTTGACGTAGCACCTCAGACACGGGCAGGTCGCCCAGCTCGGCAGGTGCCGCCTGAAATATCTCGAAACCGCGCAGTCGCAGTCGTACCAGCCATTCCTCGCCCAGTTCGTTGGGGTGCAGCTGCTGTTCGAGATAGGCGACCCTGCCCATCTCCGCCAGCCGGTCCAGCTCGGTTAAGGTCACGCCAAAGGTCACCCGGTTGAGCCACAGGGTATCGGCAGGCAACCCCCGGCGCGCGGGTAGACCAGCGACCTGCGGAGGCGGAGCCATCGCCCGACGCAGAACCGGCTGGCAACCCGCTAAAACACCAGCACCTGCTGCCAGTGCGAGGCGCAGACACTCTCGGCGGTTAAGTCTCACCGCTTCACCTTCTTCCGGCTAGGAAGCTGTGGTGTTCGCTGGTTGGGAGGGCGCTATCGCAGGAGTGCGGGCGAAGATTGCCTCCACACCTGCTCCCAGCGATGCAAAACTCATCAGCGGACCCACCACAAACCAGCCCAGTACCGGCACCAGCGTTGCCAGTACACAGAACAAAGCCCCTCGTGATAGCGCGCCATACGGCGTCAGCGACGGCTCCAGCCTCGTCAGACGCTGCGCCACCAGCGCCGACAGACCACTGAAACCGATGGCTCCCGCAATCAGCAAGAGCAGATGGATAATCCACCCCACCAGCTTCAGAAAACCGTGTGGCTGATTGAGCAACGCCGCCACGAGAATACCCAGCACCAGGGCAATCACCGCCCCCAGCAGGGTGACCTTACCCGGAGAGTGTTCCAGCCGTTCCCGGGCACGCGCCGTGCGTTCGCCGAACAACACCGATACCGCTATCACCAGCGCCCACAGGGAGAGCACCACCGCCACCACAATGGCGATGACCGCCAGCACATCACCAATCGTTACCATGATGAATCACCTCACCCTATAGACGTTCGCGCAGAGGAAAAGTTTTCCTGTGGAAGACAACTCACGAGGGCTACCGACTCGCCTGCTGTGCCCGTACGGCGTCCCCGAATGCCCAGCCGCACAGTACGCCGAACCACAGCAGATTGGGCGCGAAGAGAACCACCTGCTCGCGCCCGGGCGCGTAGCTGAGCAGAAAGCCCAGCGTCAAGCCCACGACCACGCCGACTGCCCGATTCAGCGTGCGGTGGAAAGCGTTCTGAGTGGAGGCAATGAGCAAGTACAAAAAACGCCGACGCGTAGAAGGCGAACAAGCCCAGCACCCCCAATAACCCTGCTACCGCCAGACGAGCCTGAGGCATTCCCTGCCTGTGGGGCCACCAGAGCACCTGCGTTATTGGCTCCACTGCTCCGCCCAGCGCCATCAGCGCACCCGACAGCATTCCCGAGGTCAGCATCAAAAGCACCAGCGCCATGCTCCACCGGCTGACGAAGCCGATGCCCTGAAACACGCCATCCGCCTCCAACCCGAGGTACCACGGAGCCAGCATCAGCATCATCACGATTGCCCAGCCGATAACCAGCCCATAGCGCGCCCGGAAGACGCTGGCAGGAGAGGCAGGCGATGGTTGTACCCCCGCAAAGTACCGCTGGCGAAGCAGGGCGTCCAGCTTGGACTGTGCGCTGGCAGAACGCGGGTTACACTGCAGAGCACAGGTGAACATGGCGATGGCTTCCTCGATGCGCCGTTCCTGTCGATACACATCGCCCAGAATCTCGTACGCCTGCGCGTTGTGACGTTGCAGGCGCAGTACCTTTTTCGCCAGTGACGCGGCCTCACGCAGATTGCCACGTGCGTACGCTAACATCGCGCTCTGTAGCAACTGTTGTGCTTCGATCTCCGCACTGCGGGAAGAGGTATACGCAGACGAAGAGCCGGACGGACGTTGCTGGCGTGCGCCCTGAGAGTGGTAGGACGTGAACGCGGTGGAGGGGTGGTGGTAGCCCCACTCGTGCCGGAACGTGCCTGCTGCGCGCTGCGACGCATCAGGTCGTAATCTGCTCTCAGAGAAGGACTGGACAACACCCGATACGCCTCGGTAATCTCCTTGAAGCGGTGCTCGGCGTCTGGGGAGCGGTTCACGTCGGGATGGTATTTGCGGGCGAGCTCGCGGAACCGACGACGAATCTGTTCGTCGCTGGCGTGAGGAGGAACCCCCAGTACCTCATAGTAGTCTCTGTCCGGCATCCGCAACATGCTTATTCTCCCAGAAACGCGCCTCCACCCCCCGCGTATCCCTGCCAGAAACTGATAATCATAATGGCAATCCACAGGGCAATCAACAGATACACACCTACGCTCAATACGATAACCGCCTGACTGCTCTTGACGTCGGTCTCCTGTTCATAATATTCGGCAACTTTGTCCATCATCGCATCCACGTTGCCCGTGCTCTCACCCGTATGGAGCATATCCAGAACCAGCGGCGGCATCACGCCCGTGCGGCGGAAGGATTCCGAGATGGGCTGTCCGTTCTCGATATCCGCAATGGCTCCGCGCAGGCGTTTGGTGAGATAGTAGTTATCGGCGGCGAGGGCGGAAATGGCCACCGCACGAGGCAACGGCACTCCCGCCGAATACAGTGCCGCCATCGCCCGGCTGAAACGCGCCATCGCCAGCTGGCGTACCAGCCCGCCAATGCCGGGTATCATCAGCTTGATGGAGTCATACGCCTCGCGCAACGGCTCTATCTGCAACAGGATGCGTGTCACAGCGACCACTGCCAGCACCGCCAGTAGAATCGGCGCCGCCCAGCCTACCGTCTCGCGCAGATAGGGTATCAACCCGCCTCCTATCACCAGCACTGGTACCTTGGGAATAAAGATTCCGGCTACCAGCAGCACTTTGGGATAGAACGTACCCGCACGGATTTTGAGTCGCAGTTTGTAATCGCGCTCCAGATAGTCGGCGAGGCGTTCCAGCATGTTCTCCAAGAGCCCCCCCTCTTCGCCTGCCTGAATCAGCGCGACCTGCAGTTCGTCGAAGACGTGAGGGTGTCGGCTCATGGCTCTGGACAACGGCTTGCCCTGCATCAGGTCGTTGACTACCGCCTGTGCCACCCGCCGCAGACGCGGTTTGCCGGTGTTTTCCGCGACGGAGATCAGGGCACGATGGATGGGGATGCCTGCTCGCACTGCAGTGGCAAGCTGGCGATAGAAGATAGCGAGGTCGCGCACGGATACGCCCGAGTAGACGGGGTAGACCACCTTCTGCATGACCGCTTGCTCCGCCTGTTGCACGTCCACCGTTCGCTCTGGGCGCACATCGAGAAGCAACAGCCCCATTTCACGCACGATGCCGGCGGCGCGGCGGGTGTCTTCCGCCTCGACCAGACCGGTTACCGTGCCGCCCTGCTGGTTCTTCGCCGTGTAGCGATACACAGGCATGGTTCTCACCCTCTAAGGCGTTTTAAAAAACTCGTCCACGAAGCGGAACATGCCGGTAAAGTAAGTATACACCGCCCATATCAACGCCGCGCCGCCCAGAACCAACATGCCCAAACAGCCCAGCCGAATCAGCGCGAAAGACGCTCGCTGGTACCGTTCACGCAGGGTCTCCTCATGGTACGCGGCGGCGCGGTCCAGCATACCCGCGATTTCCCCACTTTGCTGTCCCGCAGCCACCAGACTGATGGTCTCCCAGTCAAATAATCCGGTAGCTTGCAGGGCGCGATCGATGCCCTCCCCGCGGCGAATCATCGGTAATACCTCTATCAGCTTCTCTCGCACGAATACGTTCCCTGCAGAAGGCGCAGCGGCTTCCCACGCGCTGATAGCGGGAACTCCCGCCGCAAACATCCGATGCAGGGTGCGCAAAAAAGCGGTCAGGGCGCGCTGGCGGTTCAGCGCGCCAAACACCGGCAGGCGCATCACGAGGGCATCTTTCCACCGGCGGTTTGCGGGCAGGTCTAAGAACGACCATGCCACCCAGACCACAGCCGCCACAAGCAGGAAAACCGGTAACGAGCGCGTGAGCAGTAGCTCCATGTAGCGTTTGTAAAATAGTGAAGCGTCTCCCCGCGCCATGCCGTAATAAAACGCCGGGAACAGAGGTATCACCAGCACCAGCACGCCAACGCCATTGAGCAGGAGCAGGCGCGGTATCCACAGCTTGCGCCAGAGGGAGTGCTCTTGCTCGTAGTGGGCGGCGATTTCATCGCAGATGATGTCCAGCGAACCGCCCAGTTCTCCTGCCCGGAACATACCCACCACATGCGGAGCAAACAGGCGTGGGAACATCTCCAGAGCCTGCGAGAGCGGTTGCCCCAGATGAGCGTTTGCCAGCATCGCACGCGCTGCCGCCTGGAGCGATTCGGGCATGGAAGGCTGGTTTGCTATTTGTGTCAACGCGCTGACGGGGTTATTGCCCGCCCGAAGTAGCGAAGCCAGCTGTCGGAAGAAAACCGCGCGCGCGTGCAGGCTGGCGGTGGCGCGCTCGGCGCGGCGGTCATTTCGCTGAGAGGGCGATCGCGTCTGCACTGGCGTGTCGACCGCGGAGACGATACGTTTGACCACAAAGCCGCGCGACTGCAGGAGCTTCTGCAGGCTCTGCTCGTCACTTGCCTGCAGGGTACCTCTTACCGGCCGTCCCGTGGTTTCATCCACTGCTTCAAAGCGATAGGTCGGCATCGTGAACCTTCCATACCTTCTGCGCCTGCACTACGGGTTGGTTCAGGAGGTCACGAATCGGCGTGCCGTCTGGCAGAGCAAGGTCCGGCGCGACCTCCAGCAAGGGCACCAGCACGAAGGCACGCTGATACATCCGCGGATGCGGCAGGGTCAATCGCTCGCTTTGCATCTGCACCCCTTCGTAAAGCACAATGTCGATATCGATAGTGCGAGGGTTACCATAGTACGTCCGCACTCGTCCCCCTGCCTGCTCCACAGCCATTACGTGTTCCAGCAGAGCAAGGGGCTCCAACGTGGTCAGCACCTGCACCACCGTATTCAGGTAGAGGGGCTGTGGGGTGTCGTAGCCCACCGGCTCGGTCTCATACACACCGGCACAACGTACTACCTGCACCTGCGGAGTATGCAGTCGCCGAACCGCCTCGCGCAGATGGCGCAGACGGTCACCCTGATTAGACCCCAGGCTCAACCACGCATTCGCGCTCATAATCATATAGTATCAAAAGCCGGAGAACGGCGGCACCCTCTTGCGCAACAGGCTGAACAGGGAGGCAAGCATATTGGCGCGTTCCACCTGCTCCTGGCTCTGCATGGCATACTTTGCAATGGCAATGCGTTGTCGCTCCTCCTCGTCGGGGCTCCGTCGCGCGTGAAGCTCTTCGTGGATGCGGCGCAATTCGCCGTTTTCTACCCAGATACCATGACACTGTGTACACCCATCCAGTTCCACCGGCGATTCGTACAGGTAGCGATAGGGGTGCAACGGTATAGCGCACCGGGGACAACGTCGGTCTACCGTTTCGTCCGGGCTGTAATAGACATCGGGCACGGCGCGGTCTTCCAGAGACAGCAGAATGAGCGGGTCTGTCTGCACCAGGACACGGAGCTCTCTGTCGTCAAACCAGACGCCCGCACAGGCAGGGCAAACGTCTACCTCTACGCCGTAATAAGTTTGTACATCCATTTCGATGCCGCAGTCCGGGCACAGCAGCTTGTTCATGATACTCCTCCGCGCGAAGTGTGTGAGACGCTTTTTGATTGTACCCCACTATTCATGCTGGCAAAACCAGCTATATCGACTCGATTCGGCATCGGAAATGGGTATCTTCCAGCAGAACACCTCGTCGGGCACGCTTTGTGGGCAGTTCCAGAGCACGGGTGGCTTGGCAGCTTTGAGCCACTTCGCATGACCGTCAAAGAACAGGAACACCGCTCCACCGTTATGGACAATAGAGGGACAGTCCGCGTTGACAGGGTGATACGCGCCGTCGTTGAGGGTAATTTGCTCATCGATGAGCAAAGCAAGTCGGGCAGGACGTTCCACCGCCGTCTCGGGGATGAAGGCGATACCTGCGTTCATCGAGTAGCTGAGCAGTTTCTCCTCGCGTGGGTCGGACGGGCAGACGTACAGCCCGGCGTTCTTCACGTAAGGGTACAGCACGCCGCTCACGGGTCCCTTCACCGCGAGCCATTCGGGATTGACCGGCGCGGTGGTCTCCTGACCGACGGGAACCGCATACATACAGGGTACCCATTGCGCCCCGGAGTTCCAGAGAAAGTCCCGCATCCATGCGGGCCACTCGCTGCCCACCCAGCCCCCCATACAGTTGCCGTCGCCGTTGCCCGCGTTGCGTCCGTCGTAGTCGGTGCGATACATCACGAACGCCAAACCCAGCTGGCGCAGATGGGCGAGACAGGTGGTCTGCCGTGCCTTCTCGCGCGCCTGAGCGAACACAGGAAACAGAATGGCGGCGAGAATGGCGATAATGGCGATAACGACGAGCAGCTCGATCAGGGTAAAAGCCTTTGCACGGAACATGGTAATCCCCCTCCCTTGAGGCAATGCCAACCTATTATAGCAAGTATTTGCGAAGAAGTCAGCAAGGCAGGCAACGGGGGCTATGAACCCGAAACGCAATAAGGCTTCAACAGCTCCGCAAGGTCATGGGTGACCTCCGCTTCCACCAGGATGCCTTCCGCGGTATACTCCGCACTATGCACACGACCCAATTCGTAACACTGAGCCAGCAAGTTGCTCTGCGTGTAAGGAAGGCGTACTTTCACCGGTCTTAGCAGCGACCGCAGTGTAGCGAGGATGTGGTTCATCAGTTCGGGAATGCCTTCCGCCTTGAGCGCGGAGATGTACACCGCATTGGGCGTCTCCGCTACCAGCTGACGCAGACGATAGGTATCTTTCACCAGGTCTGCCTTGTTGTACGCGGTAATGATAGGCTTATTGTGTACGCCCAGCTCTGCCAGCACGTTCATCACCGCCTGACGCTGAAGCTCCAGCTGAGGATGACTGGCATCCACCACATGGATCAGGAAATCCGCTTCGGTAACCTCTTCCAGTGTGGCGCGGAATGCCGCGACCAGCGAGTGAGGCAGGTTACGGATGAAACCTACGGTATCCGACAACAATACCCCCCCAGCCGTCGGGCAGCACGATTCGCCGTACGGTGGGGTCGAGCGTAGCAAAGAGGTGCTCGTCGGTGTAGATATGTGCACCGGAGAGGGTATTCAACAAGGTGGATTTGCCTGCGCTGGTATAGCCGACCAGCGCGCCGAAGGGGAAAGGCAGCCTTCGCCTGCCCTGCCGCTGTTGACTGCGCTGGCGAGCCACCTGTTCCAGCTCGCGCTGAAGGTCGGCGATTCGCTCGCGCACCTTGCGTCGGTCCTGTTCCAGCTTGGTTTCGCCCGGTCCACCCCGCACACCGATATGCCCCGCCTGCTGCTCGAACTTGGTGTAAACGCTCATCAGGCGCGGGAGCTCGTAGGTGAGTTGTGCCAGTTCCACCTGCAGCTTTCCCTCACGGGTATGGGCGCGCTGGGCGAAAATCTGCAGAATCAGTTCGGTGCGGTCCATCACGCGGGTCTGCAAGATGTCTTCGAGGTTGCGTTGTTGCAACGGCGTCAGGTCGTCATCGACAATTACCACGTCCGCGTTGACTTCCCGCACCTGAGGAAAGAGCAGTTCCGCTTTGCCCCTGCCAATGAAGGTCGCAGCGTCCGGGCGGGAACGTCGCTGTCGGCTCTCACCGACTACCTCTAAACCGGCAGTATCGCACAGAGCGCGTAACTCTTCTTCCACGTAGCTGTCCAGTTCGGGGTCCGGGTTGACGTAGATGAGGAAGGCGCGTTCGCGCTCCTGCACCACGTGCAGGCGTGGTGCCGGGTGCTGTACTTCGGTCAGTTCAACCGGCGGGCTGAAGTTTCGTTGCGGCATCGTTGCCTGTACCTCTTCAGTGGAGATTCAGAATGGCGCCGTACGTTTTTAGTATATCCTGAGCCGAACGAGAAAGCAAGGCAATCAAATGTCGCGTGGGTCCCTGGGGAGTCCGATTCGCCCGAAGTAAAAGGCAAACGCCTGCGCCATCTTTTCGCGGTAAGGAGGCAACAAACGCACTCGGTAGCCGAGGCGCTGGGAAAGCTCCTCCAGAAAAACCTTCGGCACAACGGTTACAAGGCGAAAGTCGATAACACGCTGTTCGAATTCGTATCCTTCTATCTCGCAAGCTTCAATGAGGTGGTATGCCAGCACACGTCCTTTGCGGATATTGGCGCGCTCCTCCTTTCGAGAGGCAACTTCCATTACGTCCCGGTGAGGACACACGAGCACTTTGTCGACATCACGCTTTGGAATGTCACAACTATGGGTTAACACGATAATGTCAGCGAAGGCAATAGTCGTGTTCACCAGTGTTGCGTGGGGGTCTCCCTGATAAACAGCGAGAAACAGTAGAGGGTCCGGCAGAGCGATAATAAGGCAGTTGAAAAAGACGTTGCCTTGCTGAAGAGGTTCACTCGCACTCACAACCGGATACAGAGCAAACCACTCTGTCAAATCAATCTGTGCGACGGTAAACTGGATTCCTTGCTCACCACCTGTATCAAAACCTTACCGCGTACAGGTTCACTACCGCTTCCGCAGTATATACCTCGTCTTCACTGCCGAACTGCTCGCGTATGTAGAGTAGCGTCCGGTGCATCAGCTCTCGATGCGCCTCGTCGGGAATGTCCCATAGCTGCGAGTACGTGCGCTTTTCCAGTTCCTGCATCACCTCGCGGTGAGTACGCCGCGCTTGCCACTGCAAAGAGGGGTGTTCGATAAGGCTGACCGCTCCGCCACTCTCCCGTACGAACTCCAGCGCCTCGTCTGCGTTTTGCACCCCCAGCGTTGGACGCAACAGCCCGCGCTCCCTCGCTAGCTGGATATAGTACTCGCGAGCCGGAAAACGCTTGCCACTCTCATAGAGCAGGAAAAGTACCCCTCCGCTCTTCAGCACACGACGGCACTCCAGAAGCACCTCGCGCCAGTCCGCAATCAGATGTAGCACGTGCGCCACCAGCACCGCCGAGATACAGCACGACCGAACAGGTAGTCGTCTCAGGTCCGCCCGCGCCGGATACAGGTTGGCAGGGGGATGCTTTCGGAGCAGCTGGCGCATCATATTCCGCGACACATCCACCCCCAGCACGTTGATTCCCCGCCGGGCTATCGGAAGCGCGAAGCGACCGGTGCCCACACCGGCATCTATAAACCAGTCTTTCGAGGAGAGAGAAGCGGCAGAGAGAATCTGCTCAACTACCGCCTCCCTAACCGCTTCCGGCAGGAAACGGGTTGCGTCGTAGTCATCGGCAACGCGGTCGAAGCTCAGGTATCGTCTCAATGGCTCTCCTTCCACCGTTCCACAATGCCGCGCACGTAGTTATAGGATTGCGCGACGCGCTCCAGCTGTTGTTCTTCGGTCAGGTTTTCGCCCTCGATGCCTTCCAGCTCCATCGTGAACGGTCCCCGGAAGCCGCGCCCCAGCAGCAGGCGAAAGATTTCGGGGAAATCCACCACGCCCTCTCCCAATGTGGGGAAGTACCACGTGCGGGGTTTGCCGTTAGTGTCCTTCAGATGCACGCTGAATACGTGGGGAAGCACCTTTCGGATCTCGGTGACCGAGTCCGTGCCCTCGTTGTAGTAGTAGATGTTGGCGGTATCGAAGTTGATACCCACGTTCGGATGGGCAACCGCTCGCATGGTTTGCGAAGCCACGTCGCCATTGGTGATAAGGTCGGGGTGTGTTTCCATCGCCACCTTCACACCCAGCTCCCCGGCGATGTCGCCCAATCGGCGGATGCGGCGGTATACATCCGGCAAAGGCAGCTCCCCAGCGTGTACGCTGACGAAGGCAATGGACGCTCCCATCCTCTGCACCGCCCTGGCGATGCCGGAAAAGCTCTCCGCACCCTCATCGGAAGAGACATCGCAGGGGCATATCACGCTGGAGATACACACCCCATAAGGGTCTATCTGCCTCAACCACTCGTCGGCGTCCTCCGGCTTGCCGATGCTGACCTCGGCGTAGCGGATACCGATGGTTTTCATGTGTTCGAACGCCCGCTGGCGGTATCCGCCGTAGCTGTACACGTTGCACGCGAGAATGATGTCGTCCATCGGAAGGTCTCCTGTGTTTGGCATTGAGCAACAGATTCGCTTTCGGCGCGGGGGTTCCTCTACACTCCCGTTATCTTGCGCAGGCGGCGTAGAGACGCGCCGACCAAACCGGGTGAGCGGGAGGCGTCTCCGAGTCGGCGCAACAGACGGGCAAACCAGCTACGGCGTGTTAGCCCCGCGCTGGTGCTGGCG
>VSSL01000240.1_pt1 | contig 16037 bp, 10 predicted proteins | sample 4557531 | NCBI WGS metagenome assembly VSSL01 (sample SAMN10986726, study PRJNA523729) | hot springs metagenome | isolation source: hot springs | place: India:Timba, Gujarat | collected 2018-05-31 | reverse complement strand
TTGACAAACCCGAGGCTGACGATATCACGATGCAAATCGGGGTCTACGACCGAACGAAGCGCATCCAGAACCTGTTGCTCGGTTACGGTATGATCGCTCATTGTACTGTCTCCTTCCGGGTCACCTAAAGGCTTTTAACAGGATTGTACCCCGAAGGGCGCGTGAAGGCAAGCACGTTCGTCAGGAGCAGGAATGTGCTCGGTGCAGGCGAAGCATAATAACAGGCATCTGAGGAACATTCGTGGAAGGAGGAATGTATTATGGTACAGCTTCCGCCTGTAAAACTTGGACTGATTGCCGCCAATCGCGGATTCTTCAGTGATGAACTCGCCGCGAAGATGCGCAATGAGACCATTGCCGCCATGCGCGAAGTGGGCATCGAGGTGGTCGTGCCCGACGAGAGCATGACCAAGCTGGGCTGTGTGGAAACGCTCAAGGAAGCCTACGTGGCGGGTAAGCTCTTTCGGGAGAAAGCGGTAGATGGCATTGTGGTCGCCGCAGTAAACTTCGGAGATGAGCAGGGCGTCGCCGCCGCCGTCAAGACAGCCGACCTGAACGTGCCGGTATACATTTTCGGTTGTCAGGAAGAGGAAGTGCTGACCCCGAGCACCCCACGGCGTGACTCGTTCTGTGGGCTGCTATCCATCGGCGAGGCGCTGCGCCAGCTGGGGGTGGACTACACGGTAGGGCGAGTGCCCATTCTATTCCCGCGTGAAGAGGCGTTCAAGAAAGACATTCTGCGCTTCGCCGCAGTATGCCGTGTGGTCAACGGTATTCGCAAGGCGCGGTACGGGCAAATCGGGGCGCGCCCGGATGCCTTCTGGACCTGCCGTTACGACGAGAAGATGCTTCAGCGTCTGGGACCGACCGTGGTTACTCTGGACCTGTCGGAGGCGATTGCTGCCGTCCAGCGCATGAACCCCGACAGCGCGGAGGTCCAGCAGAAGATGCAGCAGGTTGCCCAGTATGCAGATGCAAAGGGCGTGCCCGCTGAGGTACTGAACAAGATAGCCCGCTTCGAACTGTTCGTCGAGAGGTTTGTCGAGGAGAAAGGGCTGGACGCTCTGGCAATCCAGTGCTGGACATCTATCCAGATGAATCTGGGCATCTGCACCTGCACCACGATGAGCCGTCTGGGAGACCGAGGTATTCCGTGCGCCTGCGAGTCGGACATCATGGGCACGCTGTCCATGCACGCGGCTCTGCTGGCGTCGGGCGCACCGGCTACTCTTGCCGACTGGAACAACCTGCACAACGAGGACCCCGAGCTGGCGAACCTGTGGCACTGCGGGGTATATCCCACCACGTTCGCCAAGACGCCGCCGCGTATTGGCGTGCAGGAGATTATCGCCACCTCGACCGGTCGGGATAGCGCTACCGGCGTCATCGAGTTCGAGGTGAAGGAAGGACCGGTAACACTGTGTCGCGTCACGCAAAGCGCGGACGGCGAGTGGAAAGCGGCGCTGGCGCAGGGTACCATAGAGGAGAACCGCGCGAAGACCTTTGGCGCGTACGGCTGGTGCCGCATTCCCGGCTTACAGCGGTTCTATCGGGACGTGTTGTGCCGGCACTTCCCGCACCACGTGGCGATGACGCTCGGCTCCGTCGGCGATGTGCTGTGGGAGGCTCTGGGCAACTACTTCGGCATGGACGTATACGCCCCTGAAGCTACCTCGGGCTTCTGGACGCCGGAGCCGCCGTTCTGGAGCGAGTGAGATTCGCAACCTGAAGCCTGCTACAGGGAGGGTGAGGTTCCCGCCAAGCCCTCCCCTGGTGTGCCTGCAACAACGGACAAGCAAAGAGGGTGAAGCCAAATGGAAAGAGCTATGATCGACCTGTCCAGAATCAAAACCTATCCTATTGCCGAACGCCAGAATCTGGTTAAGCGCTCGGATTTCATCGCGGATACGACCGACTTCCCGGTATGGCAAAATCGACAGTTCTTGCAGCTTGCGAAACGAGTGATACGGGCAGCGAAAGAGAAAAAGCAAATTATCGTCATGATGGGTGGACATGTAGTCAAAAGTGGGCTGTCTCTACTGATTATTGACCTGGTCAAGCGAGGCGTCATTACCCATCTGGCGATGAACGGCGCGGTATCTATCCACGATTTCGAGATGGCGTTGATTGGAGAAACCAGCGAGTATGTGCCGCGAAGTATCGAGGATGGCTCCTTCGGTATGGCGGAGGAAACCGGACGCTTTATGAATGAAGCCATCAACCGCTACGCGGAAGAGGGTATGGGCTACGCCATCGGGCGGTGGATTGTGGAGCACAACCTGCCCTATCAGGAGTACAGTATTCTCGCCAACGCTTATCGTCTGGGTGTGCCGGCAACGGTGCATGTGGCTATCGGCACCGACATCATTCATCAGCACCCAACCTGCGACGGTGCAAGAACAGGACTTGCTACCTATACAGATTTTAAAATATTCTGCCGCAGCGTGGCGCAGATGAAGGATGGATGCTATCTCAATTTCGGCTCGGCGGTTATCGGTCCGGAGGTGTTTCTGAAGGCGTTGAGTATCGCCCGCAATCTGGGTTATCAGGTCCACCCCATCACCACGGCGAACTTCGATATTCGGCGAGGTCTGAACGACTACTTCTACCGCCCGTCCAAGAATATCGTGAAACGACCGACCTCGCTGGGGGGCAGGGGATTCAACCTTCGGGTAGACCACAAGGTGAGTATCCCCTCGCTGCATCGGCTGGTTGTAGAGGCTCTGGAGGCGAAGTAGCATGTCACGAAAGTTAACCGTTGCCCATATTAGTGATACCCACCTGGGGTATCGTTCCTTGTCTAAGGAAGACCCCAGAACCGGCGTGAACCAGCGCGAGGTGGATGTATACCAAGCCTTTGCCTATGCAATGAAGATGATTGAGCAGGCTTCTCCCGACCTCGTTCTGATTACTGGCGACCTTTTTGATAAGAAGGTGCCGAGCATCTGGTCTCTCCGACGAGCGTTCCGTGTGCTGCGCGCGGTGCAGGAGGCGCGCGGTGGCAAACCACTCATCCTCCTGGGGGGCAATCATGATACCCCTCGCACACGTGAGAGCAGTGCGGTGTTTCCCCTGTTTGAGGAGATACCCGGCGTCAAGGCAATATACGGAATGCCGGAGCAGGTACAGCTGCCCGAACTGGAGACCTCGGTGATGTGCGTACCTGCCGCCGGCACCGCGAGGTTTGTGGAAGAGAACTTTCAGCCGGAGCCTGATGAGCGATTTCGCTTTAACATTCTTGCAGTGCATGGCGTGTTACAGGGTATGTTCACACAAGAGTACACCCCCTTCTTCCTGCCGATGTCGCGTGTGCTGGATGAGCGATGGAACTACATCGCGCTGGGTGACTATCATGATTTTCGCAAGGTCAGCCGCAACGCCGCGTATGCCGGCGCTACCGAGTTTACCACCACCAACATCTGGGGTGAAAACCGCGAGAAGGGATGGGTGTGGGTGGAAATCGAGGAGGGCAAGCCTCCTGTCATCCGCCAACGGACGGTTCCAACGCGCCGGGTCGTCAGCTTGCCTGACGTGGACGTTTCGCAATGCGCTTCGTCCGAAGAGGCGATAGAGAAAGTGCTGGAAGAGGCAAGGCAGGAAGATGTCGTCAGGGCGCTGGTGCGGGTACGCGTGCTGAATCTTCCATACGCAGAGCGTGCCAGAGTCCATCGCGCTATTGTGGAAGGGATAGCGGATGCCTTCCATGTGCAGGTGGACTTTCGGGCGGCTCTCAGAACAATGCCCTCTGCAGGCGGACAGCAGGCGGGAACAGGCGTGGCGCAACCTGTCGAGGAACGCTGGCGACAGTTCGTGGAGGAACATAAGGGAGAGTTGCCCGCGGAAATCAGCGCGGAGGAGGTTATATCGCGCGGTTTACAGGCTCTGGGGGCAGTGGGTGAGGTGATGTCATCATGAAATTGCACCGCTTGCAGTTGACCAATTTTCGGCAGTACGTAGAATTGGACATCACTTTTGGCGACGGAATCACTGCCATCATCGGAGCAAACGGCTCCGGGAAGAGCACTCTGCTGGAAGCAATCTGCTGGTCGCTTTACGGAGCGGACGCACTGCGCAGCAAGGCGGAGGAGGTGCGCCCGCTATTCCTCAGCCTGCTGGACGGCGGTGCCCAAAGAGCCAGAGGCATCAACCCCAGAGCGGTGCTGACCTTCTCGTTAGGGGATGCCACCTATGAAATCGAACGTACCGTGCAAGGGGCACGGCTGTACCGCCTGCAGTCAGAGCGCGAGACCATTGCGGACGGCACAACGGCAGTCAATCACACGGTGCAGAGGCTACTGGGGGGGATGACTTACCGCCAGTTTCTCACCTCCTTCTTCGCGCAACAGGGGGAGCTGGAGTTTCTGAACTTCGACAAGACGCGGCGGCGTGAAGAGGTACTGCGGATGTTGGGGCTGGAGCGCGTCACCCGCAGTGTGAAGTGGATGGATGAAGAGCTGGCGAAAGGTCGTTCGGAACTGCGAGGCAAGCAGTCGCTACCTCTCAGCCCCGAAGAGGCAAAGGCTCAACTGGAACGAGCGAAGGAGGAACTGCAAAGCGCGCGCGCCGACCTGCAGAAGGCAGGCGAGACGTTAGAGACGGCAAAGGCAGACTGGGAACACTGGAAGCCGATTGCCGAGCAGTGGAACGCGAAGAAGACCGCTTACGACAGCCTGCAAACACAGGTGCAGCTACTTCAGCACAACGTCCAGACGCACCAAGGGGAACTGAGCCGTTTGCAAGGGGAATTGTCTGAAGCGCAGGCGGCGCGGACACGTCTGGAGGAACTGCGTCCGCAGGGCGAGCGGTACAAACAGGTGCGCGAGCAGTTGCGCCAGCTGGATGAACTGCAACGATATGAACAGCGCCGCGCCGAACTGCGCGTGCAGATAGAAAACCTGACGACGCAGATAGAGGAGCGGGAAGCGCAACTGGCGGAGGCGGAATCGGAACTGTCCAGCTTGCAGAAGGGGAAAGAGGCTCTGGACGTTCAGGAACAGCGCGTGCGCGAGCTGAACGAGAAGGCGAAGCTGGCGGAAGAGTTACGTCGCACGCTGGAGCAGATGGACAAGAACAAACTGTCCGTGCAAAGGCAATTGTCGGCGTTGGATGCACAGGTTGCCTCTCTGGGCGAGCGAGTGGAGCAGTTGAAAGAGCGTCTTGCCTCTACGGAAGGCATCGAGACAGAGGTGGAGCGCACGAATGCACTGGTCGGAGAGGCGGATAGCCGGGTACGGGAGCTGGAAAAGGAGCTGGAGCGGTTAGAGAAACTGCGTGCCAGCGCAATTGCCAGTGCAGACGCCGAGGCGAAGAGCGTGCAGCAACAGATGAGAGAGATAGAAAAGCGGCGCCAAAACGTAGAGGCACTGGGTCCTGACGGGGAATGTCCCGTCTGTACCCGCCGATTAGGCGACGAGTTCTCCAGTGTGGTAAAGCATTTTGACATGGAGTTGCAGGAAGCGGAAAAGCGGCTACAGGCGGCGCTGAGCCGGAAGGCAGAAGCAGAGCGCGACACAGAAGCCATCGACCAGTGCCGGGCGAACTTGCAGGAGGCACGCAACGACCTGCAGCAGTACCGCGAGCGGCTTGCTCGTCTGCAGGAGCAGCTACGCCAGCGGGATGGCTGGCTTCAAGAAGCGCAGAGCCTGCAGAAGCAGATAGACGACCTCTCACGACAACGGGAACAGATAGCCTCCTCCTACGACGCGCAGGAGCATGAGCGGATACGCCAGCAGGTAGAAGAACTGCAGCCCGTTGCCCAGCAGGCGATGGCGGAAAGACAGGTATGGCAGGAGCGTCATAGCCAGTGGCAGCGTGAGATGGCGCGAGTGCAGGATACGATAAAGCAGTTACGCGCCACGCTGGAACAATTGCAGAAAACGATGCAAGCCGCTGAGAACGAGATACAACAACTACCGACGGGCTACGACGCCACGCTACACGACCAGCTGCACCGCGAAATGGCAGACTTGCAACCGGTCTGGGAGGAGGCTTTGCGTCTTCATTCCGTAGCACAACGTCTACCCGACCTGCAGGCGCGTTCCGGCGAGGTACAGGATGCTTTGCAAAAGGCAAAGGAGCAGCTGGAACAAACCCATCGAAAACTGCAGGAACTGTCTTATGATGAGGAGGAATACCAGCAGGTCATGAGCCAGTTTGCCGTTTGCGAAGGCGCTTTGCGGGATGCAGAGACGCAGGTGCGCGTGCTACAGGAGCGGGTGAAGCAGCGCGAAGAGCAGGTAGCCGTTCTCGAAGAGCAGTGGCAGCGCGTACAGGAGCACTTGCGCGAACTGCGCGAGTTACAACGCGCAGTGCTTCGGGATGAAACCGTGCGTAACTGGCTGCGCAGCTTTGCCGACCTGTTGAACGGCGAGGTGGTGCCGGAGCTTCAGGAGCGAGCGGGCGAACTCCTGAACCTGCTAACCGACGGACGCTATACGCAACTGAAAATCAGCGAAGAGTTTGAGTTCACGCTCTTCGATGAAGACCGTCCTAAACCCATCATCTCGGGCGGGGAAGAGGATATCGTCAATCTCAGCCTGCGTCTGGCGATGGCGGAGATGATTTGTGAGCGGAGTGGACAGCCGCTGGGCTTGCTGGTACTGGACGAGGTATTCGGTTCGCTGGATACCGACCGACGGGAGAACACCCTGCAGCTACTGCGTCGTCTGCGTGACCGTTTTGACCAGATTATCATCATCTCGCATATCGAAGAGATACAGGCTGGCGCAGACCGATGCCTGCAAGTGGAGTACAATCCAAGCCAGCACCGGAGCACTGTGCGCGAGGTCAGCCTGCTGACAACTACGGATGTTTTCGACGAGGAGCCTTTGCTGGATACAGTAGCCTCCGAATCGAAGCCGCAGGGATGGGGAGGTCTGTTTGAAACCTGATGGACGAACTCAGCAAGCGGCGCAAATGGCGACGCTGGCTCGCGCTGATTGAAGACGAGGTGCAACGGCTGGAGGAGGAGTACCGCCTCTATACCGAACTGCGGGAGCATCTTGCGGGCAAGCCAGAATGGGTTTCATGGATAGATACTCTATACCTGGTGGGGGTATCTCTGGCTATTCGTCGGCTGGCGGACGCCAACCCGCGACACCGCACGGTCTCGCTGACCAAGCTGTTGAAGGAAATGGAAGTACACGCGGAATGTCTGTCCCGGCGGAGCGTACTGCGAGGTACGGACGCCATGCGACGGTCGGAGGTACAGCAGTGGTTCGATGACATCGCCGGGGAAGGCTCCACGCACGTTCCACAAGCGGTCGTTCGGCGGTGGATAGAGGATTTTGAACGGCTGACAACCCCCTTCCGGGCATGGGTAGACCATCATGTGGCTCACCACGATTTGTCTGCAGATTATCCTCCCCCCGGCAGGCAACAGATAGAGCAAGTGATACAGTCGCTGCGCTCTGTACTGGAGACTCTCAGAGTGTTACTGGTATGAAAAAAGCCCCCTCGCGGAGTGCAAGGGGGTGTTGAGGGGGGAGCACAAAAGAAACCTTACACGCACCGGACGACAGCGTTTCCCGTACCGATAATGCCCTGATAGCTCAACACCTGTACTTCCCGGGCTTGCTGGGCAAAGCCCGATAACACTGCCAGATGATGCATTCCGCCGACCGGCTGCGCTCGTGCTGAGAGCAAGGGGTCTATGTTTAGCAAGTCACTCCACGCCCGGCTTTCCAGAACGCGCAGTACCTGTTCATCGTGTTTCTTGCCCTCTGGTGACACTGCGGTAATCTCACGGTGGTCCAACCTGCCCGACAATCCACCTACCGCCAGCAGTGCAACGCGCTTGCTCCACGTAGCTGCCGTTTCAGCGAGCACGCGCCCCCAGCGGTAACTGTCGCGCAGGGAGAGAGGACAGATACTGAGCGGAATCACCTGCATCTGTTCGCTCAAACGAAGAGCGTGTAACGCAACTACCGTGCTGACATCCATCTCGCTCTGGTCGGCAACCAGCCGTACCGGCAGGGAGGCATCGGCTCCTCGTTCTACCAGCAGCTGCGCCAGCTGAGGAGCACCTGCGTAACTGTATGGTATGATTCCGATAAAGTTTTCTTCACAAAGCCCAACATATTGTGTACACGCCCCCACGCTAAAAGCATCAGGGGTTACCCAACCTGCCGAGACTACCAGCAGTACCTGTGTGGAACTTTCTGCCAGCTCTTCCGAAACGCGACGAAGTGCGTTATGCAAAGACAAGAAACTGGGTGCCAGCTCGTCGTCCAGCAACAACGACTGCGCAGGAACCACGTAACTGCGCAGTAGCGCCGGATTACCCAGCGACGGTTGTTCCAGAGTAGTAATCTGATACATTTTTGCGCTCCTCCATATACAAAAACGAATATGTCAGGCGTAGCGACCTACTGAAGCCAGACACTATCGCGCCCAACAATGCGCACGAGGTCTTGTTGCGTATCGTCGCTCACGTCGACGTTGAGATGCGAGATGACCCGATACCGCTGCCTGCCAGAATCCACGTGCAATACCAGTCGTGCCTCGCCGGGATGTCTGGTGAGAATCTCTCGCAATACTCGCAATGCGGGGCGGTGAGCTGGTGTCAGGCGGATGTGTAGCGTGCGAGCAGATGGCTTGCCGTTGCCGTTACTGCCGTTGCCGTTCGGTGTGCTGCCGTTCGTTAGAGGATGTGCTTTCTCGCACACCAGTTCCACCTGTACCTGTGTCTCTCCGGACTCCGGGTCTTCTGCGCGCAAACGGTCGCGATGCTTCACTCTGCCTTCCAGCACTACGACGCTGTCCTTGGCAAGCAGTGATTTGTGCTCCTCGTATACTTTGGGGAAGGCAGTGGCGGATATGGTTCCGGTGAGGTCTTCCAGAGTGACAGCAGCCATGCGGTCGCCTCGCTTGGTGCGCAATTGCCGCACACTGGTTATCACCCCGGCGACGCGCACCTGTGCGCCATCCGCCATCTCATTCAGGTGGTTGCAGGGCACAACGCCCAGCTGCTTCATGCGCGTTTGCAGCGAGCGCAGGGGGTGGTCTGCCAGGTAGACGCCCAGCAGCTCTTTCTCGAAGGCAAGTATCTGCTCGCGCGGCAACTCGGGTACGTTGGGCAAAGGAGGTTCCTCCACCTCCGGCATCTGACCACCTGTGAACAGCGATTCTTGTCCGATGCGTCGGTTATGCACCGCACGTTGCGCCGCCGCCCATGTATCCTCCAGACCGGATAACAGTTTGTTTCGGTTAGGCACCAGTGATTGGAAGGCTCCCGCTTGAATGAGCGTCTCTACCGTGCTTTTCCCGAAGTTGCCCTGTTGCTCCAGCGTGCGCACGCAGAAGTCAAACAGGCTGGTGAACGGTCCTTCTGCCCGTGCGTGCAGGATGACCTCTACCGCTGCTTTTCCGACGTTCTTGATAGCTCCTAGCCCGAAGCGGATGGCTCCGTTTTCTACAGTAAAGTCTACATCGCTACGGTTGATGTCCGGGGGCAGTATCTGGATGTTGCGCCGACGGCACTCTTCCACATACTGCACCACCTTATCCTGATTATCGAAGTGCGCTGCCATCAGCGCGGCAAAGTATTCCACCGGGTAGTTCGCCTTCAGATAAGCAGTCTGATAGGCGACCATCGCATAACACACGGCGTGCGCCTTGTTGAAGGCGTAGCCTGCAAAGGGTTCAATCAGTTCAAAGAGTTTTTCTGCCTGCTTTTCGGCGATGCCGTTGCGTACGGCGCCCTCGATGAACTTGGAGCGCATCTTCTCCATGTCTTCGACTTTTTTCTTGCCCATCGCGCGGCGCAGAATGTCCGCCTGTCCCAATGTAAAGCCTGCCAGCGCACGCACGATTTGCAACACCTGGTCCTGATAGACGATGACGCCGTAGGTTTCGTTAAGAATGGGTTCGAGAGAAGGGTGGGGATACTCAATAGGTTGCAGCCCCAATTTGCATCGGATGTATCTGGGAATGTGGTCCATCGGTCCCGGGCGGTAGAGGGCAACCATTGCAGCGAGTTCACGCACATCACCCGGCTTCAGTTCGGCGATGTTGCGCCGCATCCCCTGCGATTCCAGCTGAAATACGCCGGTCGTGTCGCCCTGTCCCAGCATTTCGTACGTTTTGCGGTCGTCCAGCGGGATGCTACGCAGGTCGATACGTTCACCCCGCGTCTGCTCGATGTTTTGCAGCGTCTTGGCGAGAATGGTCAGATTGGTCAGCCCGAGGAAGTCCATCTTGAGCAAGCCGATCTTCTCCAGCGAACCCATATCGTACTGGGTCACAGGGGGACCGTCGCCAACCTTTGCCAGAGGGACATGCTCCGCCAATGGGTCCCGGCTGATGACCACTCCCGCTGCGTGGGTGCTCATGTGCCGGGAGACACCCTCCAGACGCCTGGCAATTTCCATGAGCTCCTGCAGGCGAGGGTCGTTCTCTATCATTTCCTGAAGTTCCGGGTTATCCTTCAGGGCACTTTCCAGGGTGACCTTCGGTCCGGAGGGTATCAGGCGGGCAATCTGGTCTACGGTCTGCGCAGGGATGCCCAGTGCCTTGCCGACATCTCGCACCGCCTGTTTCGCACCCAGCGTTCCAAACGTGCCGATTTGTGCTACCCGGTCTTCGCCGTACTTCTCAGTGACATAACGGATTACTTCGTCCCGTCGCGTGTCCTCGAAGTCCATATCGATATCGGGCATCTGCACGCGCTCGGGGTTCAGGAATCGCTCGAAAGTCAGACCGTAATAGAGCGGATCGATATCGGTGATGCCGATACAGTAGGAGACCATGCTGCCTGCTGCTGAGCCACGTACCCCGAAGAAGATGCCCCTGTCGCGGGCGAACTGGGCGAAATCGCGCACAATGAGGAAGTACGGAGCGAAACCAGTTTTGTCAATGACATCCAGCTCGTATGCCAGCCTTTGTTCTACTTCCGGAGTAATGGGCTGGTATTTTTGCTTCATCCCCTCGCGGGCGAGTTGCGCCAGGTAGCTGATTGCAGTATGCCCCGGAGGAAGGTCTGGCTCAGGCAGGTGTACCCGTCCGAAGTCCAGGCGCAGGTCTATCATCTCCGCAATGCGCAGGGTGTTTTCCAGAGCCTCCGGGTGGTCGGGGAACAGCTGCGCCATCTGCTCGGCGGTTTTCAAGTAGAATTCGTTGGAACCGTAGCGCAGACGGTCTTCGTCCTGTACGGTTTTGCCCGTCTGAATGCACAACAGCACGTCATGCGCACGGGCATCTTCCGCAGTCAGGTAGTGGACATCATTCGTGCATACCAGCGGTACATCCAGCTCTCGGGATAGCTTGATCAGCCCCTCTCGGATTGCTTTCTGTTCGCTCAGCCCATGGTCCTGGAGTTCGATGAAATAGTTCTCCCTGCCAAAGAGGTCGCGATAAAAGCCGGCGATACGCAATGCTTTGTCATAATCGCGGTTAATCAGCGCGACGCAAACCTCACTGCTCAAGCATCCGCTGGTAGCAATCAGTCCCTCACTGTATTCCTGTAGCACCTCGTGGTCCACGCGCGGTTTATAGTAGAACCCTTCCAGCGATGCGATCGTACTGAGGCGAATCAGGTTCTTGTAGCCTGCAAGATTTTTCGCCAGCAGAAGCAGGTGGAAAGCGGAAGAGTCTTTGCGGGGATCGCGGTCGGTGCGCTTGCGGGGCGCCACGTACACTTCACAACCGATGATAGGTTTGATGCCCGCTTCCAGACAAGCACCGTAGAACTCAATAACGCCGCTCATTACACCGTGGTCGGTAATCGCCAGAGCGGGCATTCCCAGATTGGCTACTTGCTGCACAAGCGGTTTGATGCGATTTGCTCCATCCAGCAGACTGTATTCCGTATGTGTGTGCAGATGCACAAATCGCGGTTGTGACATCACTTTTTGACCCCCGGCTCCCGTTCCTGCGAGGCTCAGCCCAGTGGGCTGGGAAAAGGTAGATAAAAGTCAGCACAAACAACATGTAGTAATATTGTATCGCTACTCACACAATATATTGTGTTTCCCGTACCCTGCGCAGATATTCTACACAATCCGGGTCATGGTTGTAAAGGGGTTTTCGAGAGGCTCTGAAAAAAATTTTCTTTACGCATCTCATTCGCTTCGGTGAGGAGACCCCAAACCGTCCTGCCGTCAGGAATCATTCGTCTTTTCCGGCAAGATTCCTTCTTGTCTGTTGAGGAAGGTGTTTAGCGCGTCGATGGCGAAGACGCGAGCTCAGCCGAGTAGCCAGGAGGAAATGCATGACTCCGCGTGAACGGTTCCGTGCTATCGTGCGCGGCGAGAAACCCGACCGGATGCCGTATATGTTCGGCGGTCCGCGCGCCTCTACCTTCGCCGCGTGGCGCAAACAGGGGCTTTCGGAAGAGCAGGAGAGGCGCTGGGGAGAGTTCATCGGCGCAGAAGGATTCGTGGGTATCGGCAAGTTTGACTGTGGACCGATTCCGCGCTTTGAGGAGCGAGTGCTGGAAGAACGAGGCAACATTCGCATCTGGATTGACGGGTGGGGCGTCAAGCGGATGGATGCCATTCGCCAGCCCACTACTGGCTTCGCTACCCGACGCTACCTCGAATTCCCCGTTAAGACGCCCGTAGACTTCGAAGAGATGAAGAAGCGCTTTGACCCGCACACACCCGAACGCACCATCCCCCTTCCGGGAGAAAACGAACGCCCTACCCTCAACCCCGACGGCTACCGCGTGTATCAAGCAACCGTCTGCTGGCGCGACCGTGTGGAGGAATGCAACCGCAGCGAGCATCCCGTTGCGGTAACCATTCCCGGCTTATGGTGGACAGCGCGCGACTGGGCGGGTTTCGAGGGACTGTGCATGATGTGTGTGGAACAGCCGAACCTGGTGCACGAGATGATGGAGTACTGGACATGGTTCATCACCGAGCTGTTCGACGAGCCGCTGCGGGCGATTCGCGTGGACATGGTGATGTTCAACGAGGATATGGCGTTCAAGACGCACGCGATGATTTCGCCATCCATGATGCGCGAGTTCATGCTGCCGCGATACCGCAGGCTGTATCGGTTCTTCAAGGAGCGCGGCGTGGAGTGCGTGATGATGGACTCGGATGGATATATCGGGCAAATCCTGGAGGTGTTCCACCCCGACGGGATAGACGGCACCGCGCCGGTGGAAATCGCGGCGAACAACGACCCCGAGCTGTATCTGCAGAAGTATCCGCGCCTCTTCCTGATGGGCGGTATCGACAAGCGCGAGCTGATGCGCACGAAGGCGGGTGTGCGTCGAGAGGTGGTCAAACGCTACCACGCCGCCAGAGAGTACGGGCGATACATCCCCACCGTGGACCATGGTGTGCCGCCCGACGTGCCCCTGCGCAACTTCCTGTACATGGTGGAGCTGATACGCGGTTTCGCCAACGGCGAGGATTTAGATACCTACGAACCGCCCGGTGAGCTGGAGAAGCAGCTGGGCGAGATTGAGGAGATGTTTGACCCGCTGAAGGCGATTGAGGAGGCGTATGGGGAAGAGGAGTAGCCGCGACCTTACGGCTACTCCCCATCAGGCTACGGCCACTCGTGGTAGACGCTGGCTACCTGCATCGCGAAGGGCTTCGCCCGCTCCTCCAGCGCGCGCCTTGCCTCGCGCGATAAGGGGCGGAACTCTCTGGCAGCTTGCACCAGCTCGCGCAGCTCGCGCAAGCTATTGGGCAAGATGACTGCTGTGTGAACGGGATGGCTCAGCGTATAGCGGAAGAGCTCGTGCACCGTGAACCTGCCTTCGCCAACCAGCCTGCCGACGCCCATCACCTTCATCACCGCTAAGCCTATTCCTTTCTGCACCACGAACTCCAGAAAATCGCGGGCGAAAGTACGGGGATGGTGCGGCTCGGCGGGGTTCAGGGGGAACAGGACCATGTCGAACGGGAACCGTTCCAGCATGGTTTTCAGAATCTTCGGGTCGTTATGTCCCGAAACGCCGATGTAGCGCACTATCTTCTGCTCCTTCGCCTGCTGGAAGGCTTTCAGCGCGCCATTCGGAGCGAACAGCCGCTCTACATCGTGCGGATAGGAAACGTGATGCACGATCCACTGGTCCAGCCTGTCGGTGCGCAGGCGTCGGAGACTCTCCTGCAGGTCACGCCACGCCCCATCATAGTCGCGGTGTGCACTCTTGGTGCTGAGGAAGACCCTGTCGCGGATGCCCTGTATCGCCTCGCCGAAGATGATTTCGCTATTGCCGTTGGCGTATTGCACAGCGGTATCGAGGTAGTATATGCCCGACTCCACCGCCTCGCGGATGATGGCTACCGCTTGCTGGCGGCGGTTCAGGTCCTGCAGCACGCCCGCCCCGCCTAACGACAGGATGGGCATCTGGATGCCGGTTTTGCCGTAAACACGTCTGGGGATGGTGTTTTTCATGGCTACATTATACCCGAAATCATCATGATGAGACTACGCGGGCAGGGTGGGGTCATTGACAAAGCGGCGCCCCTTCGTGTATCGTGAAAGCGAATGCCTGGTGTATGACAAAAGAGGCGTTCTGGTTCCGTCATCATGCAAAGGGACATGATGGCGAAGGGGCTGGACTACGCCTCGTTGATTACTGGGGATGACAATCGGGTGAGGATTTGAGCAAGACTAGAGGGGCAATGAACATTGGCAGACTATTACGCAGGCTGAAGCCTGCGGCTACACCCTGTTAACTCCCGCCAGCTCCCTCAGCTTCTCCCCAATATCCTTCGCTCGCATGAGCGATTCGCCGACCAGCACCGCGTGCGCCCCTGCCCGTGCCACACGGCGCACATCCTCTGCGTTTTCAATCCCGCTTTCGCTGACGAGGATGCATCCGGGGGGGTATCCACGGAGCAAGGCGTTCGGTGACCTCTAAGGTGGTGTGGAAGCTGGTCAGGTCGCGGTTGTTCACGCCGATGACGGTTGCACCCGCATCCAGCGCACGATGCAGTTCCTCTTCGGTGTGTACCTCTACCAGCGCGTCCATGCCCAGCTCATGCGTATACGCCAGCAGGTCGCGCAACTGTTCGTCCGACAGCGCGGCGACAATCAGCAAAACGGCGTCCGCCCCCGCTACCCGTGCCTCAAGCACCTGGTACCGGCTGATGAGGAAATCTTTGCGCAGCACAGGTATCGGTACGTGCAGGCGGATGGTGCGCAGGTAATCCAGATGCCCTTGAAAGAAGCGTTCATCGGTGAGCACGCTGATGGCGCTCGCGCCGTTCTGGGCGTAGGTCCGCGCGATGTGCAGGGGGTCAAAATCTTCACACAACACCCCTTTGGACGGCGATGCCTTTTTGACCTCGGCGATGACCGCCACGCGACCGTCGGCTCGGTTCAGGGCATCGCGGAAGGGGCGTACGGACAGGGCGTGGGATAGCTGTTTCTCCAGCTCAGAGCAGGGAATGCGCGACTCGGTTTCGGCGACTTCCTGCCGCTTGTGGGCAAGGATGGTGTCCAGAATGTTCACGCGCCAGCCTCCTGCGTGAACTGGATATAGCGCTCCAGCACCTGCAACGCTTTGCCGGAGTCAATCATCTCCCGCGCCAGCTGGATGCCTTCCGCAATGGTCCCAGCCTTACCGCCTACGACAACCGCCGCGCCAGCGTTCAGCAGAAGCAGGTCATGTGCAGAGCCTTTTTCGCCTGCCAGCAGACGGCGGAGCATCTGGGCGCATGCCTGGGGCGAGTCGGGCGCGGTGACCTCTTCGAGCGAGGCACGTCGGAAGCCGAACTGCTCGGGAGCGATACGCTCTTCGCGAATCTGCCCGCCCTCCACGTGCACAATGATTGTTTCGCCTAATGTGGATAGCTCATCCAGACCCGGTTCGCCGTGCACCACCATGGCGCGCTCCGTGCCCAACTCGCGCAGCACTTCTGCGATCAAGCGGGTCAACTCCGGTGCAAACACTCCCAGTAGCTGACGAGTAGCGTTCGCCGGGTTGGTAAGTGGTCCGAGCACATTGAATACGGTGCGCACGCCCAGCTCCTGCCGGATAGGCGCGGCGTATTTCATGGCGGGGTGATGCGCTCGCGCGAACAGGAAGCCGATGCCTATCTCATCGATGGCTTGCGCTACCCGCTCCGGCG
>VSSL01000239.1_pt1 | contig 16040 bp, 13 predicted proteins | sample 4557531 | NCBI WGS metagenome assembly VSSL01 (sample SAMN10986726, study PRJNA523729) | hot springs metagenome | isolation source: hot springs | place: India:Timba, Gujarat | collected 2018-05-31 | reverse complement strand
TTTTTCCAAGGAGCCTGGGCAATTGCCTTGAACCAGATCGGAAGGGCTGCGGCCGACACTCTGGCCAGGGCGGTGATGAGAGGCATGGCCGCTGCAGTGGGTGCGTACGGATTTCCGGCTCTGAGGGACCTGCCCAGAAAGAGCCCAGGTACAAGTCCAAGGAAATAATACCTGAAAAGGAATGCCCAGGGGCTTAAGGCGTTCCAAAAAAAATAAGGAGGTGAAGCATGAGGAGGATTGCTTTTGGAATTGTAGCCTTCATGTGGCTTCTGGCCCCCGGGGCCTGGGCCCAGGAGCCCGTCAGGGGCGGGCACCTCAGAGTGGCCTTGCCAGACGAGCCTCCAGGACTCGACCCCACGGCCAACACCGCTGCAGCCATAGACAGGGTGGTTTATGGAAACATATGCGAGGCCCTCCTGATGGTCAACGACAAAGGGGAGCTGGTGCCAGGGCTGGCAGAGCGCTGGGAGATGACCCCGGATGGGCTCAAATACACCTTCTATTTGCGAAAGGGGGTCAAGTTCCACAATGGTGAGCCCTTCGACGCCCAGGTGGCTGCTTGGAACATCAACAGAGCCAAGGCAGAGGGCACCCAGAACCCCCATCCAGAGTACTTCAGGGGTATCACGGAGATCCAGACACCGGATTCCCACACTCTTGTACTGAGCCTCAAAGAGCCTGATGCGCTTTTTCTCTTCCACATGGCCGAGGGGGATTCGGTCATGCTCCCCATGAAAGGCTATGAGGACATGAAGTCCAAGCCAGTGGGCACAGGCCCCTTCAAGTTCGTGGAGTGGGTCAGGGGGGACCGGGTGGTGATGGAAAGATTCCAAGGATACTGGAATCCCAAGCTACCCTATCTGGACAAAGTGACCATGAGGTTCATCCCAGATGCCAGCGCCCAGGTGGCAGCCCTCAAGGCAGGGGATGTGGATGTCATAGGGTACATAGCGGCTCCTGAGTCGGTTCAGGAATTCATCAATGACAAGCGTTTCAAGGTTTACAACGGCACCACCACGGGAGAGGTGATCCTTTCCACAAACAACAAGGCCAAGCCCTTTGACGATGTCAGGGTAAGGAGAGCCATGGCCCACGCCATAGACAGGAAAAAAGTGGTGGAAATGGCCATGTTCGGCTATGGCACCCCCATAGGGTCTCACTGGTCCCCATCCACTCCTTACTATGTGGATTTGACCACCATGTACCCTTACGATCCCCAGAAGGCCAAGGCTCTTCTGAAGGAGGCTGGCTATCCCGACGGATTCGAGGCCGTGATCAAGCTGCCCGACCGCTACTCCTATTCCAGGCGTTCGGGTGAGGTCATAGCAGATATGCTGGCCAAGGTGGGCATAAGGCTCAAGATAGAGATAATAGAGTGGGGTCAGTGGATCGACCGGGTATTCAAGAACAAGGACTATCAGCTCACCTGCATTGCACATGTGGAGGCTTGGGACATAGGTATCTATGCCAAGCCCGGTTACTACTTCAATTACGAGTCCCCCAGGTTCAACGAGGCATATGCCAAAGCCCTCAAGGCCGTAAGCGAAGAGGAGAAGGCGCGCTATTTCGGGGAGTGCCAGCGCATCATAGCAGAGGACGCGGTCAATGGATTCCTTTTTAGCGCTCCCAACTTGCCGGTTATGAAAGCCGAGGTCATGGGTTGGTGGGAGAATTATCCCACCATAGCCATAGACTGCACCAAGGTGTGGATCAAGAAGAAATAGCCCGCGGGCGAACTATTGGGTATATGGTCGCGAAACACAGGGGGGCTGCCTGAGGCAGCACCCCCTTTGCTCATATGACCCGTGGAGTTGCGTTTGAGGGTATCTGAGGCGAGCAGGTTCAGATGCTTCTTTTCTTGATAAAGAGATTCTCGGTCATGGTGGCCATGTTGGGGCTTGTGGCCCTGGTGGTCTTCTCAGTGCTTTTTGTGCTGCCAGGGGATCCAGCACAACTAATTCTGGGAATACAGGCCACCCCTGAGAAGCTGGCAGCCTTGAGAGCCGAGCTGGGTCTGGACAGGCCTTTTTGGGTTCAGTTCGGGGAATGGATCTGGAGCCTTTTGACCCTAAAGGGCAGCAGGTCCATTGGTTATGATGTGCCTGTTTTGGAACTCATCCTGAGCAGGCTGGCCGTGACCGGGCCCCTGGCTTTGATGTCCATGCTGGTGGCTGTTTTCATAGCAATACCCCTGGGCGTTTACGCGGCCAGGCACCAAAACAGGCCAGGAGACCTGGCTGTCATGGGCTTCACACAGCTGGGGCTGGCCACACCGGAGTTCTGGCTGGGCATTTTGCTGATGCTGCTCCTGGCAGTCCAGGCTGGCTGGTTCTCGGCAGGGGGCTTCCCTGGCTGGAAGGAAGATCCCTTGGGCTCCCTCAAGGCCTTGCTTCTTCCAGCCTTTGCCCTGGGAGTTATAAGGGCAGCTGTTTTGGCCAGGTTGACCCGTTCCTCCATGCTGGATGTGCTGAGAGAGGATTTTGTCAGAACCGCCCGTGCCAAGGGCCTCAAGGAAAGGGTGGTGATCTACGGTCATGCCTTCAGAAATGCCCTGATCCCGATTGTGACCATAATGGGCCTGCAACTGGGGCAGCTCCTGGCAGGGGCGATAATCATCGAAAACGTTTATTACCTGCCCGGATTGGGAAGGCTCGTGTTTCAGGCCATAGGACAAAGGGATCTGCCTGTGGTGAGGGAGGTGGTGCTGGTAATGGCTGCCATGGTGATCCTGGTGAATTTCTTGGTGGACGTGCTCTATTCTCTTTTGGATCCCAGAGTCAGGATGGAGTGAGGGGTGAGGCGTTTTCTGAGAAATCTGAACTTCTGCGTGGGATTCGGCCTTTCGGCTGTGGTGGTGGGCATGGCTTTGTTGAGCCTGGTCTGGACCCCCTATCCGCCCAATGAGATGAACTCAGCAGAGCGACTCAAACCCCCCAGCCTGCAGCATCCACTGGGCACAGATCAGTACGGAAGAGACATACTCTCCAGGGTCATGTACGGGGCAGTGAACTCCATCATAGTGGGTCTTGTCACCGTTGCCATGGGGCTTTTCATGGGAGTGCTGCTGGGCCTTGCAGCGGCGTACTGGGCAGGGGCCATAGAGGAGGGCACCATGCGTCTGTGCGATCTGCTTTTTGCCTTCCCTGCAGTGCTTACGGCCATTCTCATAACCTCTGTGCTGGGTCCCTTGGTCATAAACGCCATGCTGGCCATAGGGATTTTCTACATTCCGGTCTTTGCAAGACTCACAAGGGCAGTGGCCAAGACAGTCTGGCACAGGGACTTCATAGCCGCAGCCAGGGCCGGCGGTCTTAGCGACTGGTCCATCACCTGGAGACATGTCTTGCCCAACATTCTTTCCCCTCTGATCATTCAGGGCACCATTCAGTTTGCGGTGGCCATTTTGGCCGAGGCTGGACTGAGCTATCTGGGCCTGGGTGCACAGCCTCCCAATCCCTCCTGGGGGAGGATGCTGTATGAAGCACAGACCTTTCTGGCAACAGGCCCCTGGATGGCTGTTTTCCCTGGGCTGGCCATAGCCTGGGCTGTACTGGGATTCAATCTGCTGGGAGACGGGCTCAGAGACACCCTGGATCCCAAGATGGTTCGCATGAGGTGAGCCGTGCTATCTGAAGAAATCATTCAAAGGGTGCTGGGGGGGATCCAACAGCAGGAGCTGGTGGAACTGGCCGCCAGCCTGGTTAGGATCAACTCGGTTTGGGACCCTGAGGCGGGCAGTAGCGAGAAGGAGGTGGCAGGATTTGTGGCTTCTTGGGCAGAGAAGCAGGGTTTTCAGGTCCAGGTGGAGGAGGTAGTCCCAGGCAGGCCCAACGTGATCATAGAGTGGGAAGGGGGCCCTGGATCCAGAAGGCTCATGTTCGAGGGGCACACCGATGTTGTTACCCCAGGGGACCCTCTCCAGTGGCAACATGATCCTTTTGGAGGGGAGATCCTGGACAACAGATTGTATGGAAGAGGTGCCAATGACACAAAAGGCAACCTGGCGGCCATGCTCATGGCCATGGCGGCCATCAAGAGGGTTGGACCCAAACTCAAAGGAAGCATCGTAGGAGGGGTTCTTTGCGATGAGGAAGGACTCATGTTGGGAGTCCAGGATTTCATTCGTCGCGGGCATGCAGACAGGATAACAGGGGCCATCATATGCGAGCCCCAAGACGGTTATATATGTCCGGTGCAGAAAGGGGCCATCAGAGCCAGGTTCCTGGTAAGGGGCAAGATGAGTCATGGGGCCATGCCCCTTTCTGGCCTGAATCCAGTGCCTGCCCTATCCAGGCTCATCCAGGGTCTTTGGAACATGGAAGAAGATGGGGCCAGAAAACATGGCAAAGATCCCATGCTGGGCTGGCCCAGTTTTACTCCCACTGTGGTGAGGGCTCCGGCCAGCGGCCCCCCCCAGCTCAATGTGGTGGCAGCCAAAGCCGAGTTGCTGGTGGACATCCGCACCATTCCATCACAGTCCCACCAGGACATAGTGAAGGCACTTCATGAACTGGCAGCCCAAGCAAAAAAGGAAACCCAAGAGGCTTACATGCACCTGGACAGCATCCTGGGGGTATGCAGAGACCTGGCCTTGGATGTGCAAACAGAGATCTTGAGCGACAGGCCCTGCACACAAACTCCTGTGGAGGATCCCCTTGTGAAATCCGTGGATTGGGCCACCCGGGTCCTCACGGGCAAAGAGCCTGTTTATGGCGGGGTGCCTGGGGCCACTGACGGGACATTTTTGTGGGCCTGGAAAGGGATTCCCATAGTCACCATTGGGGCAGGGGACAGGGAGGTGCCCCATCAGGTGGATGAATGGGTGGATCTGGATCAGCTGTATCTCATGTCCAAGATCTATGCCCTGAGTGCTCTGGATTATTTGTCCCAAGAGGGTTGAGAGGGTGTTGCTTCGCATACGGGATCTGCATGTTCATTTTGAAACTCCTGAGGGCCTGGTGAGGGCCGTGGATGGGGTGGACCTGGATGTGGATCAGGCAGAGGCGGTGGGGCTTGTGGGAGAGTCTGGATGCGGCAAGTCGGTCACAGCCCTGAGCATACTAAGGTTGATCCCCTCGCCTCCTGGTAAGATCTCCTCTGGTAACATTTATCTGGACGGGATGGACCTTCTGTCCCTTGACCGGGAAGAGATTCGCAAGGTGAGGGGGAGGCTGGTGGGTATGGTATTCCAAGAGCCCATGACTTCCCTGAACCCGGTGATGACCATAGGCCAGCAGGTGGCCGAGCCCATCATGGAACATCGGGGAGTCTCAAAGCGGGAGGCCATGGAACAGGCTGCATACTGGCTGGAAAAGGTGAGAATACCGGCAGCCAGACAGAGGATGGGAGATTTTCCTTATCAGCTCTCTGGAGGAATGCGCCAGAGGGTAATGATAGCCATGGCTCTGGCCTGTGCCCCCAAGCTTCTCATTGCCGATGAGCCCACTACTGCTCTGGATGTGACCATTCAGGCCCAGATCCTTTCCCTGATCCGTGGGCTCAAGGAGGAACTGGGAATGGCGGTTCTGCTCATCACCCACGACCTGGGGGTGGTGGCGCAAATGACCAAGAGGGTGGCTGTGATGTACGCCGGAGAAGTGGTGGAGGAGGCCCCGGTAAGAGAACTTTTCCGATGGGCCTTTCATCCTTACACCCAAGGGCTGATGCGTTCCATGCCGCCCAGGGACGGGGGATCAAATCCCGGACCCAAGGGAAGGCTCAGGGAAATACCAGGAATAGTACCGGTTCTCACAGAACCGATTCAGGGATGCAGGTTCAAAGACAGATGTGCCCACGCCTTTGAAATTTGCAGCCTGGAACATCCCCAGCTATGGGAGGTGGCGGACAACCACAGGGCGCGTTGTTGGCTCAAACAGTATCCGGAGAAAAGGAGGCCGGATGCCTGAGGATATCCTTCTGAGCGTCAGGAATCTATCCAAGAGCTTCCCGGTGGGAGGCGGACTCTTCAGAAAGCCCAGGGCATGGGTAAGGGCCGTGGAGCAGGTCAGCTTCCAGGTGCGCCGCAAGGAAAGCTTCGGCCTGGTGGGGGAGTCAGGCTGCGGCAAGACAACCCTTGGGAGGATGGTACTTAGGCTCATAGAGCCCAGCTCAGGGAGCATTTTGTTCCAGGGTGTGGACCTCTTGACCCTGGACAAGAAAGCACTTCGTTCTGTGAGGCCCCGATTACAGATCATATTCCAGGATCCTTACTCCTGCCTGGATCCCCGCATGAAGGTGGGGGAGATAATAACCGAGCCCCTGAGGGCCTCAACCTCCATGAGCCGTTCACAAAGAAAGCAAAGGGCCATCGAGCTTCTTGAGAAAGTAGGGCTCAGGGCCTCAGATCTGGAGCGTTTTCCCCACGAGTTCTCTGGGGGTCAGCGCCAGAGGATAGGCATAGCCAGGGCCTTGGCCGGGCAACCAGAGCTGGTTGTTGCTGACGAGCCAGTGTCTGCCTTGGATGTCTCCATCCAGGCCCAGGTGCTAAACCTTCTCATGGATCTCCAAGATGAGTACGGTCTTTCGTACCTTTTCATCTCCCACGACCTGAGCGTGGTGGAACATGTCTGCCACAAAGTGGCGGTGATGTATTTGGGCCGCATAGTGGAGCTGGCGAGGGTGGAGGATTTCAAGAAGCAACCCCGACACCCCTATACCAGGAGCCTCAAGTCCTCGGTGCCTGTACCAGACCCGGAAAGGCCTTGGCAGCCCGTGCCCCTGGAAGGTGATGTGCCAAGCCCCGTGTCACCTCCCACGGGCTGCAGCTTTCATCCACGCTGTGCATACGCTTTGGAGCCTTGCGCCACAGAAAGACCGGAGCTCATAGAGGTAGGGGATTCCCACTGGGTGGCCTGCTGGCTCAACCAAGGGAGGGGGATCTTGGGGGATTGAAAAAAAGGGATTAAGGGATCGGCAATGGGCGCAGAGTTGAAAAGCACAGAGTCATCCAGCAGGGAACCCTTGAGCTGTGAGCCCAAGGCCTTTCTTCAGCTGCAACCCGAGAAGCAAAAGAGGGTTCTGGAGGCTGCCGTAAAAGAGTTTGCAGAGAAGGGCTACGGTAGGGCCAGCATGAATCTGGTGGTGGAAAGGGCCGGGATCTCCAAGGGGGCCTTGTTCAAGTACTTTGGGAGCAAGGGAGGCCTTTTCGCATTCGTTTACCGTATGGCGCTGGAGAGAATAAAGGGCTACCTGAAGGCTGTCAGGGATCAGAGCCGAGGGGAGCCTTTCTTTTCCAGGCTGGAGAAGGTGATGTGGGCTGGGGTGCTTTTCATTCAGGAAAACCCGGGTTTGGCCAGGATCTATCAGAATATCCTTTTCACCGGGGATTCTCCTTACAAGGCCGGAATACTTGAGGAGCTTCAAAGGGAGTCAGTTGAGTTTATCCAGGGCCTGATCCAGGATGGGATCCAAAGGGGGGACCTGCGGGCTGACCTGGATCCCGTGAGCTGCGCCTTTGTAATACAGTGTGTGCTGGACAGATTCTTGCAGGCCCATCACCTACCCTTTCTGGGCCCCGGTCTGGGCCTCCATCAGGCCTCCCAGGAAACCTCCCGGCAGTGGATAGGAAGGCTCTTGGACCTCATGGAAAATGGCATGGGAAGCTGCAGGGCCCAGAAGGGGAGCGCCGGGTGAGGAATTGGGATCTGGATTTATGGGTATTTGCAGCCCTGTCCTCTGAGGTTCAGTTGTTGGTGGAAAGGCTGGATGCAAGGGCCATGGAAGAGAGGGCAGGGCTGAAATGGTATCTGGCCCAAAAAGGCCGGATGAAAGTGGGCCTGGGTGTTACCGGGGTGGGTGTGGCATCCGCGGCTTTTTCACTGGGTTTTTTGCTTGGTTCAATGCCTGCTCCTAAGGCGGTTATGGTGGGTTCCTGCGGGGCACTTCCGGACTCCGGCCTGGAAGTGGGGGACCTGGTGGTGGCCTCCTCAGAATGCTTCTCGGAGTTGGGGGTCCTGGAAGAGCCCGGAGTGGGAAACTCAGAGGACTTGAAAGGCCTGGGGATTTCCCAGGTGATTCCATTGAATGGCGGCCTAGGGGCTTTGCTCTGGGAGGCAGCCTCCAGGGTGGGGAGAGCAGCTCTGGGCGGACTTCTCACAGTAGCCGGGGTGTCGGCTGACATGCTTCAGGCCACGGCCAGGAGAAAAAGGTTCGGGGCCCTGGCCGAGAACATGGAGGGATATGCATTGGCCCTGGCTGCCCAGAGGATGAAGCTTGAGGCCTCGGAAATAAGAGGGGTCAGCAACAGGGCCGGACAGAGGCAAAAGACCCTTTGGGAGCTGGAGCGGGCCCAGAATTTGGCACAAGAAGCTCTGATGGGATATCTTGGAGAGATCCCCCCATGAAAAGTTTGCGCATAGGCTACTCCCCATGTCCCAATGACACCTTCATATTTGCACACCTCGGGCAAGTCGCCTCTGGGATCCAGTTTGAACCTGTTCTTGCGGATGTGGAAACACTCAACCAGTGGGCCATGGAAGGCCGCCTGGAGGTGACCAAGCTCTCCATTGGGGCCTTGGGTATGGTGCGCTCCTCTTACGGGCTGTTACATTCTGGGTGCGCCCTGGCAAGGGGATGCGGCCCCATTGTGGTTTCATGCCCAGGCAGGTCTTCATCAGAACTTCTAAATGGGCTGGTGGCCTCCCCAGGCAGATGGACCACGGCAGCGCTGCTTCTGGGCCTTTACCTGGGACAGCCTCCCAGGTTCATGCACATGGAGTTCTCCCGCGTGATGGACAGCGTGCTCAAGGGCCAGGCCGACTTCGGCCTGGTGATCCACGAGGGCAGGTTCACCTTTCAAGAGCGCGGTCTGGAGATGATAGTGGACCTGGGGCAATGGTGGGAGGAAAGAACCTCCATGCCCATAGCCCTGGGAGCAATGGCCATCAGAAGGGATTTGGGAGAAGGGCTCGCCCAAGAGGTGGACAAGGCCATAAGAGATTCCCTGGCAAGATCCACAAGGGGCGAGAAGGGTACCATGGAATACGTTCTTGCCCATGCACAGGAGCTGTCCCTGGAGGTAGTCAAGAAGCATATCCAGCTCTATGTCACTGATTTCACCTGGGAACTGGGGCAGGAGGGATCAAATGCCGTGGCAGGCCTGCTTGCCATGGCAGAGGAGGCCAACCTAATACCCAAGGACAAGACTCCCTTGCTTGCCTATGGATGAAGGATTTCTTACCCAAATCCGCTCAAAGCACTTTTGGGTAAAAATCCATGAGGTGGGGGAATGAAGATCACTGAGGCCTCTTGCATAGTTGTTTGCTTTTCATGGGCGTGGTTGCTACCTGCTTGGAAGGCAGGGCAGGTGCCCAGCATGAGCCCTGAATGGCAGCTGGATGGTACTTCAGGCTGACTCTCAAATCAGAGGGGGATTGTCAAATGGATCACCAAGTTTCAAAAAAAGAGCAATGAAAAGGTCAGGAGCCTGGCAGTAGGAAGGCATTGGGACAAAGGAGCTTGGAGGATTGAGTCTTCCACATGGCCTGGCTGGGCCTTTAGTGCAAGGGTCTGATTGACACCTGTTGATACAGATCAATATAATGGGATTGTGAGAATGCCTGGGCCGGAGTGGTGGAATAGGTAGACGCAGGGGACTCAAAATCCCCCGGGACCTGGTCCCGTGAGAGTTCGAGTCTCTCCTCCGGCACCAACAGGGAACTAAGCCCTTACCTGTCTGCTGGTGAGGGCTTTTTTGTGCTACGGTTACCCATTTTCACTGCTATATGAAAGAAGGCCCCCATAGAAAAAGCAGGCTACATGCTGGCATGAATCAGCCTGTCCGCGGATATCCAAAGGTTAGCCAGCATTATTCACCGATGGTGAACAATGCTGGCCAGTCGCAACAGACCTTGGAGAGTTGGGGGGGCTGGATCTCGTGACCGTCTCTGCCTTGGATTGAGACTTGAGCTAAAAAGTGGTTGCATGGAAATCATGCAGAGATTTCCACCCCCAGGTATTTTAGAAACAAGTCATTTAGCAATGCTGGAGTAGCGCTCCTCGAGTGGGCCCAGTCGCTGCAAGACTTTGGCATAACTGTTGACTCCATGTGCTTTGCTAAGACCCGAGGCCAGCTTCCCCAGAGCCTCTTCAAAACGCTGTTTCATCCGGCTGCGCATCTGGGCTTCCTTGGGAGCTCGAGCCCAACTGCGGCAACAAAGCATAAGACCACCCTCGTGCTTGAGCCTCTTTACCTCTATGGTGGCGGCCTCGCTCTGTTGGATAATCACCATCCCCTAGGCTGGTACCTTAACGAGGTCAGGAAGCCCACTCCAACCGCTGGAAGTCTGCCTTGTCAAGACCAATATTACGTAATCCAAGACTGCAAAGAGACCACCCTCTGTCTCACCCTAATAAAATCAACCTGTTAAGCTTGAAAAACCTACACACCTACCCCTATCTCCACACATAAACAAGGAAGAAGTCAGTAAACTCGGGCTAGCCATCCAGTATCCGCCTGACTTTGTACACGAGGGCTTCTGGGGAAAAGGGTTTCTCTATGATATCCAAACCCTTTTCCAGCACACCTTTTTCCTCCATGAATTCTCCCGTGTACCCGGACATGTAGATAAATTTCAGTCCTGGAATCATTTCTCTGGCCTTTTGGGCCATCTCAGGCCCGGCCATTCCAGGAAGTACCACATCTGTGAGCACCAGATCCACTTTGGACTTCCGTTCTTGCAACAAGCTAAGGGCTGCTTCCCCGCTGGCAGCCTCCAGCACCTTGTAACCGTGACGCTCCAGGATGGTCCTAACCAGCTTTCTTACTGGAGCCGAATCCTCTACCACCAGAACCGTCTCGCTTCCTGAAAGCACGGCCTCTGAGGCAGCCCACGGCTCTCTATCCAAAACAGCTATGTCCTCAGCCTCCATGGGAAGATATATCTTGAAGGTGGTGCCTTGACCCGGCTCGCTGTAAGCCCAGATGTATCCATGGTTTTGTCTTACTATTCCATAAACCGTGGAGAGCCCGAGGCCTGTGCCTTTTCCCACTTCCTTTGTGGTGAAAAAGGGCTCAAAGATCCTCTCCAAGGTCTTAGGATCCATGCCCACTCCGGTGTCGGTCACCGAAAGCCTGACATAAGGCCCTGGCGTCAGGCTGATCCCGTGGTCCCTGCCGTAGGACTCATCTAGATGGGCTATGTCTGTTTCCAAGAAAAGCTTCCCACCCTTGGGCATGGCATCCCTGGCATTGATCGCCAAGTTGAGTATGATTTGTTCCATCTGGTTGGGATCTATCTTTATCCACAAAGGTCTTGGGAAGAGCCTTGTGCTTAACCAGATGTTCTCCCCCAGCAGTGGGGCCAGCATGCGTGTAAAATTCCGAATCAATGAGTTCAGATCCATCACTTGGGGTCTTATGATCTGCTTGCGGCTAAAGGCCAGGAGCTGGCTGGTGATGGAAGCGGCTCTCATGGCTCCTTCTTTGATCTCACGTGCCTCGTCGTGGAAAGGCTCCCCGGCCTTGGTGGAGAGAAATATGAGATCCGCATAGGCCAGCACACTGGTCAGGGCATTGTTGATCTCGTGGGCCACACCTCCTGCTAGCCTTCCCACGGCCTCCATCTTCTGGGCCTGCAAAAGCTCTTGTTCCAGGCGCCTCTGCTCCGTCACATCCAGAAGCACCACCCTGGCTACAAGCTTTCCTTCCCTGTTCCTGGAAAAATGGGAGTAGACCCTTGCCCAGATTTCCTTACCGTCCTTGGTTCGACCAGGGTACTCCACCACATGGGGAACCTCTTGACCCTGGAGAAGTCTACTGATGCGTTGCCTAAGGATTTCCTTGCCTTCATCTGTCCACAGGTCGTACCCGGTCATGGAGAGAAATTCCTCCCGGGAATAGCCGAAGACGCGGATCATGTAATTATTTATGGTCAAGAAACGGGCTGTCTCCACATCTATCTCGTAAACACCGGCCGGTACCTGCTCAACCAGCTCCATGTACCTTGTCTCGGCTTCTTCCAGGGAGCGTTGGGCCATCTTTTGAGCTGTCACGTCCTTATAGATGGCGTAGATGCCATAGATCTCATCTCCAGACCTGATGGGGTAGCCTGTGATGACCACATCCAGGATTGAACCGTCCTTTTTTCTTCGCTGGGTCTCCAGGCACACAATTTCCCCTGCCAGCACCCTCCTTTGATTTTGGAATCCCTCTCCAGTGCGATCCTCAGGTTCAATGAGTTCCCACATGAGCCGGCCCACGGCCTCTTGCTGGCTGTATCCGAAAAGGCTTTGGAAAGCCTGGTTGATTCTGGTGATCCTGCCTTCCTGATCCAAGATGGCAGCGGCATCGGGCATTGCTGCAAAAAGCCCTTCCAAGAGGGCGTTGGTCCTTTGAAGCTCTTGTTGGGAGCGGATCACTTCGGTGACATCGGTCACGTTCCCCAACAAGGCCGCCTCACCTCTATACATGATTCTGTGGGCCAGAAGCACCACCCATCTCACTCCCTCTTTGGGGTTAAGGATCCTGAAGCTGTATGGCTCCGGGCTGAGGGTGCCCGCCAGGCGCTCACGAGCTTTGCTGCGGACCATCTCACGGTCCTCGGGATGGATGAACTCAAAGATATCAGACGAGTATATTTGGGCTGCATCTCTACCCAAGATCTTCTCGAAGGTTGGGTTCAAATAGATGATTCTATCGTGTTGAAACAGATAAATGCCCACCAGGGAATTTTCTACAAGAGTGAGAAAAAGCCTTCTTTCGGCATCCGAATCCCAGGGCTTAGGCGGGGTCTCCCTCTCCATCTGCTTTTCTCCATTCCAGGCTCAGGGCCTCTCAATGATAACACACCCAGGTGGCAGGGAAATATCTTAAGCACTCCCCCAAAAACATTTCAAGAAAGTCAGGTTCCTTTGATCAAACTGAATCCAGGGAAACGGGGCCTGTTTCCTCTATTTGCCTCGGGCTGTGGCGTGATATGATTGAAATCCACAAACTCCTTGAATTCCAGGTGCAACGGTGCAGCAAGAATGAGAAAGACCATACTGGTTGTTTACCACTCCCAATCTGGAAACACCTTGAGCATGGCCAAAGAGGTGGCCGATGGGGCGGCCTCCATCCCGGGTGTCAGGGCAGTGCTAAAGAGGGCTACTGAAACACAGGCCAGGGATCTGCTGGATTGTGACGGCCTTATTCTGGGCTCCCCCGAATACTTTGGTTACATGGCAGGAGCCTTGAAGGACCTCTTTGACAGAACATACGAGCAACTGAGAGGGCACCCCAGGATATTTCGGAAGCCCTATGCGGTTTTCATAAGCGCCGGCAATGACGGCCAGGGTGCTTTGCACAGCATCGAGCGCATATGTATCGGTTATCAGTTCAAAAAGGTGCAATCGCCCGTTGTCGCAAAGGGCCCGGTAACAGAGCAAGTCCTGGAGCGCTGCAGAGAATTGGGTCAGACCATGGCAGCGGGATGCGAAGCGGGAATCTTTTGAAGACTCACATTTACTCACTCAAGCTTCAAATCAGGCAGCATGGAGCCATGCTCCAGAAGATTTCTGTGCAGCTCAAAGCAACGGGAAAGGTCATGGCGAATGTGACCCAGGGGAGCCTCCTGCAGGTAGCGCAGGAGGTAATCCTTGTAAGCCGGGTGGGCGCACCTCTCTATGATCCTCTGTGCCCTTTGGGCAGGACCCAGTCCACGCAGATCCGCAAGCCCCTGCTCTGTGACCAGTATTTGCACTGAATGCTCGTTGTTGTCCACATGAGGGCACATGGGCACTATGTGGGATATTCTCCCTCCCTTGCTGATGGAAGGGCACATAAAGATGGAAAGGTAACTGTTTCTGGTGAACTCACCGCTTCCACCCACCCCGTTCATTATGTGCTGACCGCACACGTGGGTTGAGTTCACGTTACCATAAATATCCGCTTCCAAGGCTGTGTTCATGGCTATTACCCCAAGCCGCCTTATGATTCCAGGGTGATTGCTCAGCTCCTGGGGTCTTAGCACTATCTTGGAAGCAAAAAAGTCCATGTTGGATATCACCTTGTCCATGCAAGAAGGGCTCAGGTTAAGACTGGCGGCACTGGCCCCCAAGAGCCTGCCATCCATCATGAGATCCACCAAGGCATCCTGGTAAACCTCCGAGTACATCTGGAAGGGAGGCACATCCGGGTGCTCTCCCAAACTGGCCATGACAGCATTGGCCACATTGCCCACCCCTGACTGAAGCGGCAGGAATTCCTTGGGTATTCTGCCTGCAGAGACCTCATCCAGGAGAAAGCGTACCACATGGTGGGCAATGCGCTGGGAAACTTCATCAGGGGGTGAGAAGCCAGGCACGTGGTCCGGCTCGTTTGTTTCCACTATGCCCATGACCTTAAGGGGATCCACCACCGCGTAAGGCCATCCGATCTTTGTCAGAGGATGGTGTATGGGTATGGGGTTCCTGTGGGGGGGAGGCGGAAGCACCAGTATGTCTGCCATTTCCCGCAGCCTGGGGGACTGGCTGTGGTTGATCTCTATGATCACCTTTTGGGCGTGTTGGAGAAAGGTGGGGGAAGCTCCTATGGAGGTGGTCAAATAGACGCGGCCGTCAGGGGTTATCTCCGTGGCCTCTATGACCGCGAAATCTATTTTGCCGAAGAACCCGAAGATGACCGCCTGGGGTACGTGGGAAAGATGCATGTCCACGTACTCCACCTCCTGGGAGTTGATCTGTTTGCGCAAAGTGGGAGAGGACTGGTAAGGGGCCCGCCATGAGATGGCCTGCGCCCGGGCCATCTCTTCGTCCAAGTTCTCATCCGTGGAAGCCCCTGTCAGAACCCTTAATTTAAAGGGCTCACCCCGGCCATGGAGTTCCCTGGCCCTGGCAGCCAGGGCCTTTGGTACTGCTTTGGCCGAGGCCGCAGCTCCAAAGCCACTGAATGTGACCGTGGATCCGTGGGGGATAAAGGATGCTGCTTCCTCTGCACTGATCAGCGGGTAACGGGATTTCATAGCCGTGCCAACCTCCGCTCCAGATTGCATCCAGAATCAGGATTCCCAATAGACCTCGCCAACCCCATACTATTATAGCCGAGGTATTGTGGATTGACAGGCGAAAATCTGGTCCGAGTCTTATGGGGCCAGAAAAAGCCTTGGGCGACCCCGTGATGTTGTGGGGAAAAGGCTCTGTGTTCAGAACTGCTTAGACGGGGTTCTGCGCGGCCAGAGCCCTTGGGCCGCAGGGCTGGAGATGCATTTTTGGGAAAAAGCCTTGGCTGGGAGAGATGGATGTCAGAGCAGAATCAGGTTCCGGTCATAGAGGCTCGTGATCTGAGAAAGACCTTCGGCAGCATCGTGGCAGTGGAAGATGTGTGCTTTGTGGTGCAAAGGGGAGAGTGTTTCGGGCTTCTGGGGCCCAATGGAGCAGGCAAGACCTCCACCATCAGGATGACTTACGGTTTTTCACCCCTTTCTGGGGGCAGCCTGAGGGTCTTCGGGCTGGACATAAGGGATCACTGGAGGCTCATAAGAGCCAGACTGGGTGTCTGTCAGCAGGAAAACAGCCTGGATCCTGATCTTTCAGTGCAAGAGAACCTGGAGGTCTTTGCCAGGTACTTCGACATCCCCATCCCCCAGGCCAGGAGCAGGGCCTTGGAACTGCTCAGATTCGTGGGACTGGAGCACCGCAGCCGCTCTCCTGTGTCACAGCTCTCAGGAGGAATGATGCGGCGTCTTGTGCTTGCCCGTTCCCTCATAAACAGTCCGGAGCTACTGATCCTGGATGAGCCTACCACAGGCCTGGATCCACAATCCAGGCATCAGGTCTGGGAGCGCTTGGAAGCGCTAAAGAAAAGGGGCATGTCCATCCTGATCACCACCCATTACATGGAGGAGGCTGCCAGACTTTGTGACAGGCTGATCATCATGGATCACGGCAGGGTCCTCACCCAGGGATCCCCCTCGGATCTCATCAAGAAGTACGTGGGGAAAAATGTCATAGAGCTTAGCAGTCCCACCGAGGAAATCCGCGCATTCATAAGGGATCGAGGTCTGGATCACGAGGATTTGGGCCACAGACTGCTCATCTACACCCAAGAAGGGCAGGGGCTTTTT